>OBLT010000121.1_pt1 | contig 58325 bp, 60 predicted proteins | sample 1518721 | NCBI WGS metagenome assembly OBLT01 (sample SAMEA3539307, study PRJEB22396) | soil metagenome | biome: tundra; feature: field; material: soil | place: USA | collected 2010-05 | depth 0.15 m | reverse complement strand
TCGGCCTGCCCTGGCTCAGCGTTCATTTTGGCGATGTATCCGGTGAGTTCGTTCCTGATCGCCAGCCCTCCACGAGCCGCGTGGACGTCACCGTGCTGACTGCGACGTGCGCAAGTTGCGGCCAGCGTTATGACCAAACCGATGATTACAAAGTCGGCGACCGACACGACGGGAGCGCGGTATTTTGTTATGAGTTCGCACTATTGGAGTGCCGGCGCCGCCCGATCCTGATGCCTGACGTGGAGCTTGGCTACATCGGGGCCAAGCAACGCGCCCGGCAGCTGTTTGGCGATCAGGGGGGATCGCGTTATTTTGAGCCTGCTCTGGAGTATTTGAGGCTGGCGCTGCAACCTGCGGCCGCGTTCGGGGCACTTACTGTCCACAGCGCATTTTTGTGGCTGTGGAGGCAATGAATGTTCGGGCCGGAAGCTGATCGGGAGCCTGAATTGGCGCGCGACGACGGCCGCGACCGCGAGTTGCTGCAACAGATCGCGAGCGGGGAGCGCCGAGCGCTCGAGCAGCTCTATTTCAACTATCACGGCAGACTCGGGCAATTCCTTTCGCGGCTGACCGGCAGGCGCGATGCGATCGAGGAGGCGATCAACGATACCTTCTTGATCGTCTGGCAGAAGGCCGGACAGTTTCGTGGCGATTCGCGGGCTTCCACCTGGATCATGGGTATCGCCTGGCGATGCGGCCTCAAAGCGCTCCGGCGGTCCGGCCCGCTCCCACCCGAGCACGGCGAGGCAATCCTCGACGCTGTCTCTACCATCGATACCACGCTCGCCGCCGAAGAGTTGCGCGAGTGGCTCGACAGCGGGCTGCGCAGTCTGCCCTTCGAACAGCGCGCGACCATGGAGTTCGCCTACTTCCTGGGTCATTCCTGTGAAGAGATCGCCTCGATAATGAGTTGCCCCGTTAACACGGTCAAAGCGCGCATGTTTCAGGCACGGATCAAACTGCGCAATCTGTTGCCGACTCTGGGAGGAGCGCCGTCCAAGGAGAAGTTCAACCATGAGTAACCTTACGCAGTCCCACCGGCAGGCGTGGGAGACGATTCCCTGGATCCTCAACGGCAGCGCCTCGGAGGCGGAAACCCGGTCGGCACAGGAGCACCTGCGCCTGTGCGCCGATTGTCGCGAGGCATTGGCGTTCGAACGGCGCCTGCGCGACGCGATGGTGCAGCCGCAGGCGAATCTCAGCGCCGCGGAGCAGAGCTGGCAAAGTCTGTGTGCCCGCCTCGACAGCAGTCAAACAGGTCAGAAGAACCGGCGCGAGACGAACCCGATGCCGGTGCGAAAGCGGGCGTCTGTGGGCGGCCCCATCCGCTGGCTCGCGGCCGCAGTAATCGTCGAGGCCCTGGCTTTGGGCGCCATTGTGACGGCTTCGTGGATCAATAGAGCCGAGCGACAGCCGGTGAGCGCTTATCGCACACTGTCGCGGTCTGACTCGACCAATGTCACCCCTACAATTCGAGTGGTCCTGGCGTCCGGCATGACGCTCGAGCAGTTTCGCGTCCTACTCAACAGCGCACACCTACAGGTCGTTGCAGGGCCCGGCGAGGCTGGCGTCTGGTCCCTGGCGCCCGCTGAGGATGCGACTATCGTAGCGACCGAAGCGGCGCTACGCGAGCTGCGCGGAAGCCCGCAAGTGCGCTTCGCGGAACCGATCGATACCGGTGCGCGCGCACACCCGCCATGACCCTGCGTCCGGGCGCGGCCGACGGCGCTGTGCTCAATGCACAAGCGGACCAGCTCATCCTGGTCACGATCGCGGTGGCGCCTTAGGGCGTCGGCGGTTCCGATCGTCGCCGGCGCGCTCGTCCTGGGCCGAGTCCAATATGTGCCGCATTGCCACCGCCGCCTCGGCGGGATGCCGTCCTCGTCGCAGCTCGAATCCCCGAAGTCCGGACAGACGCTTCCTAAAGGCCTGCCAGGTCGGGAGTTGGGCCGCGTAGGGCTGCGCCGCCTCCAGTCTCGTAATCAGTTCCCGATTTCGCAGTGGCACGACGGTGGTGCCAAAGCCCGCACTCCGGGTCGAAAGAAAGACGATGCCATCAATCCCAAGCGGTGCGAGCGCGAGGCGGCACCCCAGGTGTCGCAAATCGACTTCGAATTTCTGCACGCCGCTTCGCCGATGGATAATGGGCGACTTGCGGATACGCGATACCATCGAAGCGTCGTCGAGAAAGCGCAGCGAATCCCGCCGGACGTGTAGGAAGTTGGAAACGCCGGTCGCCATCATCTGATCGGGCCTGACGAACACAGCGTCCTCGGCGAGAAAATCCAGGCCCTGCATTAAACAGTGCAATGCCAGGGTCGATTTTCCCGCGCCGCTTGAACCCATGAGCAGCAGCCCGCGTCCCGATCGACCGACGCAAGCGGCATGTAGAGAAACTAGTCCTTGGGCTCGGGATGCGAGTGTGAAAACGACAAATTCGATGAGCTCGTAACGCACATGATATGGGTAGCGCAACATGTCACGCGATACGACAACGAGGCCTGAGCGCTCATTCGGCGACAGAACCGCAAAATTCGCTGCGTCCATGATCCCGCACAACAATCCCCCCGGACCGGAGAGGGTTTTCAACGATGGCGGCTCCGGCGTGGTGCGCAAAGCGTTGCTGGCCACTAACCGAAGTCTGATTCGAAAGGGCGCCGCGTTGGGCGAAAAACGATGCCGCGGAAGTCCGGCATAGGCCACCTTGACCAGGCGCAGTAGCTGGCGGCTGTTGCTCTCGAAGTGAAAGCGGCCACCGAGCAGCTGTAGCCGCGTCCGCCAAGCCATCGGCGATCGTTCGCAAAATGGGTCCCCGGCCGGATCGAGTGCCGCTGTGTGCCGCATAAACCCTGATGCCGTAGTGCGTAAAACTCACAGTCTACAACGAACGCCACGCAGCGAACCATCTGGTCGGGGCGGTTCAAAAATCCCAATCCGCGTAAAACCGCGTCCCGCGTCGCGGCGCACTCCCTACCCAGGGAACCACTGATTGCGGTAGGCCCGGCGAGGAGACGCGGTGGAGTTTGGTCTACGAACTCACGCCAATTCAGTTTGTGCAGCTACGAGCAGGCTTTCGCTACCACGACGGTATTCCACAGGATAATTCTGAGCACGAATGGCTGTATTTCATCGAACTCCATGGTTTCTTTTGCGGCCCCGGTGGCTTCAGAGACTGCGTGCCCAGATCTGTCCGACGAGCGCGGTCTCCTCGCTTTTCAAATTTGGCAATTGTGGGCGAGCATTACAGGGTTCGATGATCGACGGGCGACCGAGCTTGCGGCTAGCGACGCCCTGCCTTGACTGCGGCCGACGTGACTACATCTTTATAGTGGTTGCGGATGTGCGTGCGAGCGTAGTTGATGACGTTGGCGATTTGCTCATCCCTGAGCGATTCGCCGAACGGCGGCATGGCGCGCTGGCCATTTACCACGACCGTAATCGGATAGATCGCGGCGATCAGACGCGATGGCATTTTTCATCGGTGCAGCGACGTTCATCGGGATCTGCCCGAGGATCGAGGCGGGGATCGTGCACAGGCACCATTGGGCCTTGGCGGTTTGGATCGGTCCGCCTTTCCTGGTGTCCTGATAGGTGACCGTGACTCCACTGGAGTCCTGCTTGATTTCCGTGACGTTGGCGTTGTAGCGGATCAGTTCGCCGAGCTCACGCCCGAACGCCTTGCCGATCATGCCCATGCCACCCACGGGCTGAAAAGTCATGTTTTGGAATTCGTAAATGTGTCCGGCACTGATGGCGCTCCAGAGCTGCGATTGCATCAGATCGCTCAATGCCATCGGATCGGACGCGGTGGGCACCGATGTCAGGCCGCCGCCGAGCGCGTAACCATGGACGGCGGCCAGTGTCGGTTTCGTTGAGTTCCAGAACCTCATGATGATGCGAAAATCCTCTTCCAGGACTTTACGGGTCTCAGCGGCGGCGGCGCCGATCTGCAATTCGCTCAGATCGAAACCGGAACAGAACGAGCGTCCGCTGCCCTAAAGGGTGATGACGCGCACTCGTGGACTGGCTTCGGCATCGTCCAGCGCGCGATGCAGTTCGGCGACCATGTCCGCGCTGATTGCGTTGAGCTTATCCGGTCGATTCAGGGTGATGCTTGCGATGGGCCCGTCGATGCGAAACACGATGCAGTTAAATTCCATGGTTCTGGCCCGCGTGGCGAGCGCCTCTTGGAATGATGAGACAGTCGACGGCGATTACACCAGTGGGGCTCACGAGTACCGGATTGAGATCCATTTCCGCAATCTGAGGCCCCAATTCGTGCGCCAGCCGACTCAGTGGCACAAAGGCGCTGTAATTGGTCATCACCACCAGGAGCTTGTTGGTACTTCGCGCCACGGTCTCGTACACCGCGGCATATGCCTCATGCAGATCGAGGCCGTCCGATAAGTCGCATAAAAACAGGCCCAGTGCGGTGTCGGGATCATCCAGCAGGGCGCCTAGGCATGTCGCGAATACCTGCGCGAAATCCCGCGCTGATGCGGGCAAACCGCACGCCGACATCGGCAGCAACATCGACCACCAGCTCGCTGGGACCCCGGACGCTGATTACCCCGTAGCGGCGAAACAAAGCCTCGTAGACCTGCGCATTGCCGGCGATCGTGCCGGTGTGGCTGAGAGCCAGTTTCGCCCCGGCGTCCGTACGAGCGAGCTTCAAAGCAATGACGGGCACGCCACGTTGCTGCGCCTTCTCAAGCGTTTCAATGAAGCTCGCTGATTGGCGCCGCAAACCGGCACGCGCGCGCAGCGCGCCATGGCGGCAGTGCGGCTTTTCCCATCATCTTCCAACTCGGCGCCGGCAAAAATCACCAGTGAGCGCGCGCCCGATGCAAGCGCCTGTTCAACGGTTCGCTCCAGAACCTTGTTCGGGACGGTCACAATCACGAGATCGACCGGCTCCGCAAGCTCCGTGATGGCGCTATAGCAGGCGCAGCCGTACAAGCTGCGATAGGACGGATTGACCGGATAGATGGCGCCGCGATAACCGCCGGAAAGCAGATTACGCAATGCATCGTTGCCCACTGAATTGCGCTTGCGCGATGCGCCGATCAGCGCGACGGAGCGCGGCGTCAGCATCGGCGCGAAGGCGTGCGAATGCGCGATTCGCGGCTCTTGGGTCAAAGCGCTTGGTTGCTCCATGTGTCGTATCGCGCCAGACGCAAAAAGGAAGCTTACTATACCCGAGCGGGTTAAACCTGAGCCATTCGGCGAGGTCTGGAGCATGTTCAAAGCATTGCTGTTGGAAAGCGCGAACGGCACGGTGTCCGCGTCGGTGCGCCGACTCGAGGAATCGAAGCTGCCGGCCGGCAACGTCACGGTCGCCGTGGAGTACTCGAGCGTCAATTTCAAGGACGGAATGGTGGTGAGCGGTGTTGGCGGTCTGGTAAAAACTTATCCCCACGTGCCGGGCATCGATTTTTCAGGCACCGTGATCGAAAGCAGCCACTCGAGCTACAAGCCTGGCGACAGGGTTCTGCTCACTGGCTGGCGGGTAGGGGAGATTCAATGGGGCGGACTTGCGGAGAAGGCGGTGGTCAACGGCGATTGGCTGGTACCGCTGCCGCAAGGGATGACTACTCGCCAGGCCATGGCGATTGGTACCGCCGGATTTACCGCGATGCTGGCCGTCTTGGCGCTTGAGGCTCATGGGCTGACTCCCGCCTCCAGCGAAGTGCTGGTAACAGGCGCCGCAGGTGGCGTCGGGTCGGTGGCGATCGCCATTCTGGCGCACCGCGGATACGAGGTAATCGCCTCGAGCGGGCGTGCGGACGCGCACGATTATCTTAAGGGACTCGGGGCCAGCGCCGTGGTGGACCGCTCGCCATTCTCGGACCCGGCGAAGCGTCCGCTCGAGGGCGAGCGCTGGGCGGGCTGCATCGATTCGGTGGGCGGCAACACGCTGGCGCGAGTGCTGGCGCAGACCAGATACGCGGGCTCGGTCGCTGCCGTGGGCCTCGCCGGCGGCAGCAAACTCGAGCACACGGTAATTCCGTTCCTGCTGCGGGGCGTAAATCTGCTGGGTATCGATTCAGTCATGTGTCCGCGGGAGCGGCGGCTCGAAGCCTGGGAGCGTCTTCGCAAGGATTTGCCGATGGAAAAACTGCAGGCCATGAGCCTCGAAGCAGCGCTGAGCGATGTACCGCGGCTCGCCGCTGAGATCCTCAAGGGCCAGGTGCGCGGACGCGTGGTCGTGAACCTAAAATCCTAACGCAGGACCCCTTCGTCCTCGAAAATTGCGACTGCGCGCGTCCAGTCAGATCCAGGTACGATACGAACGTGAAACGATGGCTACGGCGCGCGGCAATGTCGCTTGGCTACACTCTGGCGCCAAAGGTCGCCGATGCCGGCGTACTGGAATTGATCCGCAGTTTGCGCCCGCGCAGTTGCGGGGTGTCATTGATTCGCATCGGCGGCAATGGAGACGGGGGCTACCTGGTTCCTGACGATCTGACGGGCATCGAATATTGTTTTTCGCCCGGCGTTAACTACACCGCGGAATTCGAGGATGGGCTGGCGAACCGAAACATTCGCTCCTTTCTCGCCGATTATTCGGTTGAACGTCCACCCGTGATGCGGCCGGAATTCTTATTCGATCGAAAGTTCATCGGCGCCAATGACAATGAGATGTCCATGACGCTCAGCGCCTGGAAGGATAAATACCTGCCTGGCTACGGCGGCGACATGCTACTGCAGATGGACATCGAGGGAGGCGAATACGAGGTTCTGTTGAGTACTCCACTCGAACTGCTCGGGTCATTCCGCATCATCGTGTTGGAACTGCATTCGCTCGAGCGATTGTTCGATCCCTTCGCGTTCCGCATCATGAAAGCCTGCTTTGAGAAACTGCTGAGCCGCTTTTATGTGGTCCATTCACATCCGAACAATTGCAGCGGCATGATCGATCAGAACGGCATCGAGATACCGGAGGTAATGGAGATGACGTTCTACAATCGCAGCCGAAGCGCCCCGGGTCCCTACCGCGTCGACTACCCGCACGTCCTGGACGTCGACAACTGCCAGGGCCGACCGTCGTTCATTTTGCCGAAATGCTGGCGCTAGGTTCCCATCGATACGCCGCAGACCGCTAGCGCACCGACATGAATCGGCTCCAGTTGGGCAGCAATGGGCCGCGGGTTGGCGCGCTCGGACTCGGTTGCATGGGCATGTCGGGCGTATATGGGCCTTCGGATCGTGAGGAGGGCCTGGCTACGCTACGCGCCGCACTGGATGCCGGAATTGATCTGATCGACACCGGCGACTTTTACGGCATGGGGCACAATGAGCTGCTGATCCGCGAAGGCCTCCTGGGCCGTGATCGCGACCGCATCATTGTGAGCGTTAAATTCGGTGCATTGCGCGACGCCGCCGGTCGCTGGATTGGTGTCGATGCGCGACCGGTCGCGGTCAAGGCTTTCCTGGCCTATTCGCTGCAGCGGCTTGGCACCGACTACATTGACATCTACCGTCCCGCGCGGCTCGATCCCAGCGTGCCCATAGAAGACACGGTGGGCGCAATCGCGGACATGGTGAAGGCGGGATATGTGCGCCACATCGGTTTATCGGAGGTGGGTGCGGAAACCATCCGACGTGCCGCGGCGGTGCATCCGATCTGCGATCTGCAGATCGAATACTCCTTGATTTCACGGGGGATTGAACAGGCCATCCTGCCCACATGCCGGGAGTTGGGCATCGCGATTACCGCCTATGGGGTGTTATCGCGCGGGCTGATCAGCGGGCATTGGCCGCAAGCAAATCAGCCGGCCAATGATCTTCGCGTTCATATGCCCCGCTTTCATCCTGGCAATCTGGAGCACAATCTGACCCTGGTAGAGGCACTGCGCGCCGTGGCCTCGGCAAGACATGCGAGCGTCACGCAGATCGCCGTCGCCTGGGTAGCCGCCCAAGGACCTGACATCGTGCCTCTGATCGGTGCGCGCCGCCGCGATCAATTGGCCGAGGCGCTCGCAGCGCTCGATTTGATTCTCAGTGGTGACGATCTTGCGGCGATCGAACGTGCGGTGCCGAAAGGCGCTGCCGCCGGAGATCGGTATGCGGCGGCACAGATGGCCCAGCTTGATAGCGAGCGCACCGGCTCGAGGGCGTGAAGGGCGGCGTTACGCGGACACGAGGCACAGCTTCTTGCAGGCGGGGCACTCGACCAAGGTCGGCAACTCAAGCTCGAACCAGGATCGTCCGCATTCGCAGCGCATCTTGAACAGGCGCTGGGCTTTGACCGCGCCCAACTCTTGTTCGTGAACGACTATCCCGCTTTCCATCGCCCCGATCGCGCCTTTTGGCTGCGGCTCTGGGGGCACCACGGCGAGCCCTGCTCGCTGGCCGGCCGGTCGGGAGTTACCCCGGTGAGCAGTCCCGCTCTTCACAGGTCCACCGTCGCGGTCGGCCGCACTTTATATGTAGATAACATGCTCGCGCCCCTTTATAAATCCGATGGTTGCCGCCGAAACCTCTCCTCTCGTTATGTTAACCATCGCACATCGGATCGCTTCAGGCAACTGTCCTGGCTCGGGCAGTGAGTTCGGGGTGAGGATCAGGAAGGCTGTGGAAGGATGGGGCTAGTGGATGCCAAATCAGGGATGGCTGAGCCTGAGCCAGTCACGTCCGCGCAGCGTCGTGAGGTAGGGGAGCAGCCGCGCGTCGAGTTCCGCATCCGGCGATCGATAGCTCCAGTGCACTGCAGGGGGCATAGACATCAGGATGGCATCTGTGCGCCCGCCTGACTGCAGTCCGAATAGCGTACCGCGATCCAGCACCAGGTTGAACTCAACGTAGCGGCCGCGCCGGTAGAGTTGATAGGCGCGTTCGCGTTCGCCGTAAGCAGCGTGGCAACGCCGGCGCACGATCGCCAGATAGGCTTGCCGGTAGTGGGCGGCGACGCTTTGCATGAATGCGAAGCACTGCTCCCAGGGCATACCGATCTCGGCCGCCTCGGCATTCAAATCGTCGTAGAAGATGCCGCCCACGCCGCGTGCTTCGCCGCGATGACGCAGAAAGAAATACTCGTCGCAGGACCTGCGCGCCAGTGGGTACAACGCCGCATTGAAGGGCTGGCAGGCCGCGGCGGCGGCTCGGTGCCACAGGACCACGTCCTCCTCGAATGCCAGGTACGGTGTCAAATCGAAACCGCCCCCAAACCACCAGACATCGCCGGCGCTGAAGAAGCGCACATTCAGATGACTGGTCGGTACGCAAGGATTGCGCGGGTGGGTGACCACCGACAGCCCCATGGCGCGAAAGCTGCGTCCGGCGAGGTGCGGATTGCGTGCGGTCGCGGCGGGGGGCATCTTGGCGCCGTTGACATCTGAAAGCGCTACCCCGGCACGCTCGAAGACTGCACCGCCTTCCAGTACCGCGGTGGTGCCGTGTCCTGCAAGGCCGGCATCATTACCGTTGCGCTCCCAGGCATCCTTCAGAAACTGCCCCGTGGCATCTTCTGCCTCGAAGGCGCGGCATAGCTCCTCTTGCAGCGCTACCAGGTATCGGTGCACGCTCTGGGTCGGCGCTTCATTCATATTCGCCACGGAGAGAGGCAATGATCGCATTTACCCGCACAGCATCGATCGCACCCGGCAAGGCCGCCAACGCCATGCGCTTCGGCCACGAAGTGGCCAAGTACGTTAAGGAGAAACACGGTACGAACCTCGAGGTGCTGCTTCCGATCGGCGGTAATCCGAGTCGCATAGCGTGGTACTGCCGCTTCGAGGGTCTGGCGCAATGGGAGTCTTTGATTGGCGAGCTGATGGCGGACAAGAAGTACATGGACCTCGTGGCGAAGAGCAGCGATGCGTTTCTACCCGGATCCCTCCATGACGAGCTCTGGCGAACCATCTGATGGGTATCATCGCGCGACTCGCACGCCTAGTTCCCCGTCCAGGCGGGAGGCTTGGTTTGACTTTACGCTACGTCCGATCGCTGCGTATCTGATTTTATAGTGTTCGCTACGGCGCCGATGCCGGCGCATTGCTATGATCTTCGTGCTTCGAGCGGAGGCGGAGCAATGACATCAAGCACCACACGAGACGCCAAAGTGACGGACGCCGATATCGACGCCTTTCAGAGCGATGGAGCGGTCTGTCTGCGGCAACTGCTGCGACCAGACCAGATCGAATTGCTGCGCGCAGGGATAGAGGCCAACCTCGCGCAACCGAGTCCGCGCGCCAAAGTCGCGAGCGGGGCCGACGATCCCGGTCGTTTTATCGAGGATTTTTGTAACTGGCAGTACAACGAGTACTACCGGCGCTTTATTTTCGAATCCTCGCTCGCGCAGGCCGCAGGACAGCTAATGCACAGCCGCACGGTGCGGCTATATCACGATCACATGCTGACCAAGGAGCCGGGAACGCGCCAGAGAACACCGTGGCATCAGGATCAGCCGTACTACAACATCGAAGGCCGCAGCAACCTCAGCATGTGGATCCCGGTAGATGCGGTCAGCCGTGCGGCCACGCTCGAATTCGTCGCGGGCTCGCACTTGGGACCGTGGCTCATGCCGCGCACCTTTCTCGACCAGCAAGCGAAATGGTTCCCGGAGGGCAGTCTCGCCGAGCTGCCGGACATCGACACGAATCGCGTTGCCTACCGCATACTCGGCTGGGCTCTGCAGCCGGGCGATGTCGTGTGCTTTCAGATGCTGACCTTGCACGCCGCCGGCGGTGTCGACGGCACCGAGCGGCGCCGCGTGTTTTCGGTCCGTTTTCTGGGCGACGACATCACTCATGCGCCGCGGCCATGGCGGACCTCGCCTGAGTTTCCGGGCCTCGTTGACGTGCTGCCGGCCGGCGCGCCCATGGATCATCCATTGTTCCCGATGCTGTGGCCGAGCGTCGAATCCCGCGGCTATTGATGCGCCGTGCTCGCTTGCTGTGCGCGGTAGGCTATCCAGCTTTGGTCGATCAGATAGGCATGGATATTGTCCGCATCCTCTTCACTGATCAGGTCATCGAACCGTTCCATACCCGTCGGGGCCAGGACGCCGTGCAAAACGATCTCGTTGAACGCGGCGTGCAACTCGGCACCAAGCCGGCGAAGATCGGGTGTTGAACTCGGACCCAATACGTGGCAGCGGGAACACTCCTCGATAAATTTAATCTCGCCGGCGCTGATGCTCGCCGCGCTCGCGGTTTGAGTCGGTGGCACGTGAAATGGTCCATCATCACGCGGCGCGGGTTTGGGCACTTCGCCGCCGCTGAGCCTGAAGGCGATGATACGGTTGCTGTTTTGATATTTCAGCGCGGCACTGCTGGGCGGTATGGGACCGACCGTGATGGCAGCGCCGCCGTACCCCACCTGCACCGCGACGAACTGCTCGCCATGGATGGCATAGGTCATGGGCGCGGCCAGGATATGGCTGCCTGTTTGAATCACTTTTAGCACTTTGCCGGTGTCGGCCGCGTAGATCCACAGCTCGCCACTGCCGCGTCCTTGAAACACGAGGTTCGCCGCGGTGGACATGACCCCGCCGTCGTAGCCGCGTATTCCCGCTGAAGTTTCAACTTCCCAGACGCTCTTGCCGGTGCTTGGGTTCCAGGCACGCAGCAGTTCACGTACCGGCTTTTGCGGGCGCGATGCTTTAATGGCCGCCATGTCGGGCACCGGCCCGTAGAGCCGCTTCAAGTCCTCGGAGTCGTAGGTATCGTCGGCAATGATGCCGTTAACGGTGAAGAAGCCGTCGATGTACTTGACCGAACCGCCGTTATGCAGCAGGTCGACCCATACGCTCGGCACGTCCAGGACGGGGATGTAGACCAGGTGGGTCTGGCTGCTATAAGACATTGGATTCCAGGTGTGTCCGCCGGCCCAGGACGGATAGATCGTCTTAGGTCTGGCATACCAATCCGCCTGCTTGGTCACCAGCGGTCGACCGGTCTTCATGTCAACGCCCGAGGCCCAATTGACGTAGGTATAGTTTTTCGCTGACAGCAGCTGTCCGGTCTTGCGATCCAGCACATAGAAGAATCCGTTCTTCGATGCCTGCATGATGACCTGGCGCGGCTTTCCCGCAATATCCAGATCCGCCAGGATGAATTTCTGAACGGCGTCGAAATCCCAACTGTCTCGCGGCGTGGTCTGGTAGTACCAGGCCAGGCGTCCGGTATCGGCATGCAAGGCCAGGATCGAGGCCGTATAGAGGCTATCCAGCTTCGCCGAGCCCAATTGCCGCAAATCGTAGGGGGCCGCGTTGGCGGTGCCCAAGTAGATCAGATTCAGCTTCGCGTCATAGGCCAATCCGTCCCAAGCCGTGCCGCCGCCGTTGAACTGCGGCTGGCGATGCGGGTCCCAGGTCTTATCGGCCGCGGCCAGTTCCGGATTCTCATAGGGCTGCCCCACTGCCGGCGGCACGGTGTAGAACCGCCATTTAAAGGCGCCCGTCTGCAAATCATAGGCCGCGACATAACCGCGTACCGCAACGTGGCCCATGTCGGCTCCGCCATTGCCGATGACCACGACATCGCCGGCGATCTGGGGCGCGCCAGTGCTCGAGTAGGGCAACTTGTGATCGAGAATGGTGTCGGCTTCCCAGATCTGCTGGCCGGTGGCTGCATTCAAGGCGTGCAAGTGCCCGTCGACTGATGCAACGTATACCTTACCCTTCCAAACGGCTACGCCCCGGTTGACCAGATCGCAACAGGGATTTCTCGCGTAGATGTTTTCAACCTGTGGCACGAAACGCCACAGCTCGTGCCCGGTGGCGGCATCGAGAGCGTACGCGTAGCCCCAGGTGCCCGAGGTATACATGACCCCATCGACCACGATCGGCGTCGCCTCCTGACCACGCTCAGTCCCGAGATCGTACTGCCACGCGAACCCCAGCTGCCCCACGGTCTTGGCGTCAATGGTCGTCAAAGGGGAATAGTAGCTGCCGTCCTTGTCGCGTCCGCCGGTGAACCAGTTCTGTGGCTCGCTGTCCGCTGCTTGCAAACGCGCGGCGTCGACATCACCGGGCTCACGCGCCGCGCAGAGGCCAGCGCCGCCGATCAGCAGCGCGCCGGCGGCGATCAGCAGCACACGGTTTCGTGCAGCAGCAGTGCACGTTATCGTTCTACGCAAGATTCACTCTCCTGCACGGGGCGCGAAATGATAACACCCATGTCGCTCGCGCCACGCAGTGGCGACTACAGGGTCGCATTATTGTCGGACGCGCGCGCTCTTGGGGTCGTACATCGGTGTCAGCGAGGCCCGCGCCGGTATCCGGCGTGTATCGATCTGAATTTCATAGCGGCCGGCATTGACGTAGTCGTCGCTGGCGCCCGCGGCCGGAATTCGCGCGGGCTGCGCCTCGTCTGCAACAGCACCGCACGCACGTGGCACTCGAGGCGCGTCCGTGCGACACCGCACTGATCAGCTCCAGCGAATGGGCTAATCTTCGTTTTGGGCCATCAGCCCGTTCACGGCTGATCGCAGACCCGATGCACGGAATTCGCTCTGCGGATCCGGCACTTCCATTCACCAAATTTCAATCGAGAATCATCATGAAACTTAAGGCTCTGACGGCCGTAACCGGCCTGACGATCCTCGGTCTTGTCGCAAGTGGCGCCTGCTTTGCCTCTACCAAGGCGGAGCTCAGAGCAAGAGCGGACAGGACCCTGGAGCATTTCTATCGGCTCAACCCCACGAACAAGGACCTCGCCGGCAAAGCCACCGGCATACTGGTGTTTCCGCGCGTTACCAAGGGCGGTGTCGGCATCGCCGGCGAGTACGGCGAAGGAGTGCTGAAGGTCAACGGCGCGACCGTCAGTTACTACAGCGTCGGTTCCGCCTCGGTCGGGCTCACGCTCGGAGTCGGCCGGCACAGCGAGATCATCATGTTCATGACGCCGGAATCGCTCGGCAGATTCCAGAACAGTAAGGGCTGGTCGGTCGGTGCGGACACCGCTGTCGCCGTGGTCTCGCAGGGAGCAGGTGGTCAGTACGACGTTGCGACTTTAGACAAACCGATCCTTGGCTTCGTCTTCGGTCAGAAGGGTCTGATCGGAGATCTGTCGCTCGAGGGATCGAAGATCACCAAGATCAAGCCCACGGGTTAGGTGCTGCCCGCTGGCGCGGTCCCGCGCCAGCGGTTTCATACACCTTTATCGGCACTGAGCCGACGCGATCGCATGATGCACGATCAGCGCGGCGCGGCGCTGGCCGGTCGCTCTTTGCCTGGCGAGCCATTGCAGCTTGGGCGAGAGCCGCTGGTAGTAGTGCAAAGCCTCAGGTTCGGGCAATGTGTAGAGGGGCGCGATCAGCGTCTCGCCTTCCGTGACCTCGAGCGCTATGGAGTCCTGGTATCGGTCTGCGTTGGCTGGCATTGGTTGGGCCTACGGTTTCCTCGACTGGACCATGCTAGGCCGGAAGGGCCCATGGGGCTTGTGTTCTGCTGCGCATTTCTGCTGATTGGTCGGCCCAGGTAGGGGGAATGAGCTGGAGTACGCACCGTCAGAGGCTGCACCGCACGGCCGAATTGTTCAGAGGAAGCAAGATTCTCGCGACCAGGGTGGCAGTGCGAGCGCAGCGATCAGGATTTGACATAGCAGCGTCAGGGCCGTGCGCGGTGAGCCGAAGCGGAATGGGTCCATCGTCGATTCCTCTTAACGGCCGAATGCGATCGATCCCATATCCTACCGCGCCGCCTGAGCCCCAGTGCGCGTCGGCCGCTACCGCGTCGAGGCGCTTTTGCCCAGTATCTCTGCGCGAATATCGGTGATTTCGCGCGCGCGCGAAGGCACAGCTTCCTCACAGCGGTCCGGACGCGGACAGTTGGCGCTGCGTGGACAGATGATGCGCGCCGGTTGCGCCAGCGCCTCCTCGACCCAGGCAATGTTGAGCACGCCCGCGGCGGCGCGCAGTGCCGTGGCGGCCTCACGCGGAATCGGCGCGTCGGCGCGCCGTCGCAGGCAGTCAGCGGCGATGCTGCCGACGATGTCCGCGGAATTGGCGCCGTTTGCGTCCAGCACCGGGGCCAGATCAATGCCGACCGACAGCACGTGCGGGTTGCCCGCCATGTCACGCGTTCGCATTGAGTAGCAGCAGTAGAGCAGGGATCGCTCGTGATCGCGCAGCACCGATATCTGAGAGCCGGATTCCTTCTGGTGGCCGCCGATCATTCGAAACACGGCCCACTGCGGACACGGATCCGATACCCGCGCCATGTTGCCCCAGGGCAGCGGGATGCCGTTGCCGCGATAGACGGCGCGCAGATAGCCCGGCGGATAGGCATCGAAGAAATGCCAATAGGGATAGGGCGAAACCTTGGTCATGCGGCGCATGAGGACGGCGGGGGTCAATTCGAGCTTCGCCGCCGACTCGATGCGGTAGCGCTCGCGTGCCAGAAATCGCCGGAACGGAATCTTGGGGCATAGCAGGGCGCCGGCAAAAAAACTGCATTCAAAGTCGCGCCAGGCGTGCAGCACGTCCTGGGCGCGCAGGCCGGCGGCATCCGATCCGCCTTCGGGACTGCCGCCCATCTCCCCGCCCGTGGCGTGTGGGGATTTCATGCCGTCGCCGCCGTGCAGCACCTTGTGCCCGATATGCGTGGCCAGATCGAACTTCAGCCGCGCCGGATCTGAGCGCAGCGCGCGGTTCAGATAGACCGTGCCTGGAGCCTCGAAGAAGGAGCGCACGGTGCTGCGTACTTCCTGATCCTTGTCACGCACCAATACCGGGCGGCGATCGAACCAGCGCAGCTTCAGGTCATGCTGGCTGGCCAACTGCAGCAAGTCATCCACCGTCAGCGGGAATCGGCGCTCGCCGACACGCTCGGCGCTGCGCTCGAGATCGGGAAAATCGTTGCGCGACATCTCCTGGTGCGAACGAATCAAGAGATGCGCAAACTGCCGGCCGCTGGTGCCGGTCTGCGACAACAGTTCGGGAATTGCCGATTGCAACAGCTCCTTGGAGAACAGGAATCCGGGCTCGAGCGGTATGCGCGCGGCGCCACCGCCACGCACCGCGGGCACCGCTTCCACCACATCGGCGCTTTCGTCCAGGAACCATGCCACTTCGCGCTGGAACACAGCGGCCAGCAGCGCCAAGAGCTCTTTGGACGGGATGCGTTTGCCGCTCTCAATCATACTGAGGTAGGACACGGACGGGGCAACCTCGGCGTCGATCTGCACGCACCGGATTGATAGCTCCTCGAGCGTCAGAGCGTTGCGCTTGCGGATATTGCGCAGCTTGGCACCGAGGAAATGGCCCTTTCGCAGCAAATTTGACATGCTGGTGTGAAATTAACACTGTGAAGTTTTTAAAGTCAAATATTCACAATGCAGCGGTTATGCTGATTTCATGAACACCGCCCTGTCACATTATGACCGCCTGGCGCCTGCCGCGACGGCCGTGGAAGTCGCGCGCAGCAGGGTCGAGCGCGCGGAGGAAGTGCTTACGCCCGAAGCACTTGGGCTGCTGATGCGCTTGCATCAGCAGTTCGATCAACGGCGGCTCGAGCTGCTGGCAGCGCGGCAACAGCGGCAGCTGGAGTTCGACGCCGGCGAATTACCCGACTTTCTCCCGGCATCAGCCGATGTGCGCACCGCCGACTGGCGCGTCGCGCCGGTGCCGGGAGACCTAATCGATCGGCGCGTCGAGATCACCGGACCGGTCGACCGCAAGATGGTCATCAATGCGCTGAATGCGCCGGTCCGAACCTTCATGGCCGACTTCGAGGATTCGTGCTCGCCGACCTGGGATAACCTTTTGCGTGGGCAGGTGAATCTGGCCGACGCGATACGGCGACGAATCAGCTATACCGATTCGGCCGGCAAACTCTATCGCCTCAACCCTCGCACCGCCACGCTGATCGTGCGCCCGCGAGGTTGGCATTTACCTGAAAAGCACGTGCGGATCGGTGGCGAGCCGGTGTCGGGCGCTTTGTTCGATTTTGCGCTCTACCTGGCCGTCAATTACGAAGCGCTGGCACGCAGCGGCACGGGTCCGTACTTCTATTTGCCGAAATTGGAGAGCCACCTCGAAGCGCGCCTGTGGAACGACGTCTTCGTCGCTGCACAGGATCATCTGGGTATTCCCCGCGGCACCATCAAGGCCACGGTGCTGATCGAGACCATTCTGGCGGCTTTCGAGATGGACGAGATTCTGTTCGAGCTGCGCGAGCATTCGGCTGGACTGAATTGCGGGCGCTGGGACTACATCTTCAGTTTCATCAAGAAGTTCCGCAACCGGAATGACTCAGTGTTCCCGGATCGATCCGCCGTGACGATGGATCGCTCACTGCTGAAGTCCTATGTGGACCTGCTGATCCAGACCTGTCATCGCCGCGGTGCGCACGCGATCGGGGGCATGGCGGCGCAGATTCCGATTCGCAATGATCCAACGGCCAACGCGGCTGCGATGGAGCGCGTGCGCGCCGACAAGCTGCGCGAGGCCCATGCGGGGCACGACGGCACTTGGATCGCACATCCCGGGCTGGCAGCCATTGCGATGCAAGCCTTCAATGGCGTCATGCACGGCCCCAACCAGCTCGATGTGCTGCGGGCGGAGGTGCACGTTACGGCGGCTGATTTGCTGCGCGTGCCTAACGGCACGATTACAGAGGCGGGAATTCGTCTCAACATTCGTGTCGGCGTGCAATATCTCGAAGCCTGGCTCGGTGGCAATGGCTGCGTGCCACTGTACAACCTGATGGAAGATGCCGCGACCGCCGAGATCTGCCGCGCGCAGCTTTGGCAATGGCTGCGTCACGGCGAGCGCACCGCAGAGGGCAAGATCATCACGCCGGAACGATTCCATCAGTTGCTGGGCGAGGAGCTCGAGCGCATTCATCTGGAGGTCGGTAGCGCGCGTACCCAGTCGGGGGTGTTTCCGACCGCAACGCGACTGTTCGCCGGCATGGTGACCGGCGATACCTTCGATGACTTCATGACACTGCCCGCGTACGAGCTGCTGTCGTAGCGGGGCCCCGATTCACTGGAGAGCTCAAGCATGAACCCGCCACGATCCTTGCCAACCGCTGAAGACCTGCGCAGCTACTGGCGCGAGAGCCCGCGCTGGCGCGGCGTGAGGCGCGCCTATGAGGCCGAAGATGTGGTGCGCCTGCGCGGCACCGTCGCCGTGGAGTATTCCATCGCACGGCTCACGGCAGACAAGCTCTGGCGGTACGTCAATGAGAAACCCTTCGTCAACGCGCTCGGCGCGCTGACCGGCAACCAGGCATTGCAGCAGGTCAAGGCGGGGCTCGATGCGGTGTATCTCTCGGGCTGGCAGGTCGCCGGGGATGCCAACCTGGCCGGCCAGATGTACCCGGATCAGTCACTGTATCCGGCCGACTCGGTGCCTGCGGTCGTGCGCGCCATCAACAATGCGCTGCGCCGAGCCGATCAGATTCACCATGCCGAGGGCGATGACTCGATCGACTGGCTCAAACCCATCGTCGCCGACGCCGAAGCCGGCTTTGGCGGCGTGCTCAATGCCTTCGAGCTCATGAAGGGCATGATCGAGGCAGGTGCGGCGGGCGTGCACTTCGAGGATCAGCTCTCTTCGGCCAAGAAGTGCGGGCACATGGGCGGCAAGGTACTGGTGCCGACGCAGGAGGCCATCCAAAAGTTACTCGCGGCACGCCTGGCTGCGGATGTCTGCAACGTTCCGACGGTGCTGGTCGCACGCACCGACGCTGAGTCAGCGACGCTGCTGACGGCTGATATCGACGAGCGCGATCGGGCGTTCATCGATACCGCCAAGGGGCGCACGGCGGAGGGATTTTTTTACGTGCGGGCGGGGTTGGGCCAGGCTATGGCGCGCGGTCTGGCCTACGCGCCGTATGCGGATCTACTCTGGTGCGAAACTGGGAAGCCGGATCTGGAAGAAGCCAAACATTTCGCCGAGGCCATTCATCGGCGGTTTCCCGACAAGCTACTGGCCTACAACTGCTCGCCCTCGTTCAACTGGAAGCGCAAGCTCGATGACGCCACGATTGCCAAATTCCAACGCGAGCTTGGCGCCATGGGTTACAAATTTCAATTCATCACCCTGGCCGGATTCCACGCGCTGAACTACTCGATGTTCGATCTGGCGCGCGGCTACAAAGCCAGTCAGATGACCGCGTATGTAGCCTTGCAGCAGGCAGAATTCGCGGCCGAGGCGGCTGGTTATACCGCGACCCGGCATCAACGCGAAGTCGGCGCGGGTTATTTCGATGCGGTGACGCAGGCGATTTCGGCCGGCAGTTCCTCACTGGGGGCTCTGAGCGGTAGCACTGAGGAACAGCAGTTCCGTTCGGCCTGAGCGCTGCGACGCTAGGGGCACGGTCAGCGATTATGCTCGTCGAGGAACCTCAGGCCGCTGTAGCCCTGGGCGAGCCAAGCGGGGCCGAACCGCGGCGCTCGGGCGGGGAAATCGCTACGGCGTTCGAGTCCGCGCTGTACGCGGTGCGCTGCGCGCAGCAGGTGGTCGAAGCGTTCCTGCATTACAACGCCCGCTTTCGCGCGATTACGCGCCGTGCTCCGGATCGCTTCGCCGCTCGCGACTGGCGCGCCAGCCAGCAAGACGCGGTTGAGCGCATCGATCTGTACGATAAGTCCGTACGGGAGACCACCAAGGCGCTTGAGCTCACACTGCAGCAGGACGTGCGGCGGCGCCAGCTGTGGATTGAGGTCAAGCGCCATTTCGCCAACCTGATCGACGGTTTACCGGACAGCGAGTTCTGCAAGACTTTCTTCAGTTCAGTCACCCGACAATTGTTTGGAACCATCGGCGCGGCATCCGACATCGAGTTCATCGCCGCCGACCTGGATCCACTGGCCTCCGTTCACGATCGTACCGTGACGCGCAGCTACGCCAGGTCAGGGACCCTTCCAGCGCTGATTCAGCAACTGCTGACGGATCGGGCCATCGGCGCACCTTGGCGCGACATCGAGCGCTGCGCGCGGGCCAGCGCATTGGCGGTGGAGCGATACCTCAGCGCGCAGGGGGGACGCCGCGACATCGAAGGCATCGAGATCATCGACGCGGTGTTCTATCAACACACGCGCGCCTACTTGGTGGGCCGCATCGCCTGCGGCGGCGGATCGGTGCCGGTGGCCCTGGCGCTGCGCAACAGCGAGGCGGGTGTAATGGTGGATGCCACGATGCTGGACGAGGACCAGCTGAGCATCCTGTTCGGCATCGCGCGCTCGTATTTTCACGTTGATCTGGAACGGGTCGCGGAAACCGTGGCCTTCCTCAAGGAGCTCATGCCACGCAAACCCGCCGGGGAAATCTTCACGGTACTCGGACGAGCCAAGCAGGGTAAGACCGAGCGTTATCGCAGTCTGATGCGGCATCTCATGAGCAGCCAGGACGAGTTCGTGCATGCGCCGGGCGAACGTGGTCTGGTCATGATTTGCTTTACGCTGCCTTCCTTTGACGTGGTGTTCAAAGTCATTCGCGAACACATTCCCGCGGTCAAAGAGGTCTGGAGGAAGGAGGTCATGGCAAAGTACAGTTTTGTTTTTCGCCACGACCGCGCCGGACGATTGATCGATGCCCAGGAGTTCCGCCGGCTGCGCTTTCCCGTGGATCGCTTTGCCGCGCCATTGTTGCAGGATTTGCTGGCGGAAGCCGGCGACAGCGTTCATCTCGATGGCGAGGATGTGATCTTCGACCATCTGTACATCGAGCGGCGGCTGATACCGCTCAATCTGTATCTGCGATCCGCGCAGGACCCGGAAGCGGTGCGCACGCTTCTCGACTATGGCCAGGCCATTCGCGATCTGGCGCTTACCAACGTGTTTCCGGGCGATCTTTTACTGAAGAACTTCGGCGTGACGCGCCATGGCCGGGTGATTTTCTACGACTATGACGAACTGTGTCGCGTGACGGATTGCAGCTTTCGGGATGTCCCCACGGCCAGCTGCGATGAGGATGAGATGAGTGCGGAGCCGTGGTTTTACGTCGGCGACAAGGATGTGTTTCCGGAGACTTTCGCAAACTTTCTGGGCATGGCCGGCGCGCAACGTGCGGCCTTCCTGCAGGCGCATCAGGACCTGTTCGAACCGGGCTTCTGGCGGCGTACGCAGCAGCGCTTGAACGCGGGAGAAATCCTGGAGGTGTTGCCCTACGCGCCGGCGGACGCCTAGCGGGGCGCTGCGCCGCGCCCATCGCATCAGCTCAGCTCATTGGCTGCCGTCTGGATGGCGCCATAGACGAGGCTCAAGTCTTCTTGACTCACGCAGTACGGCGGCAACACGTAGATAGTATTGGCCAATGGCCGCAGCAGCACGCCGGCAGCCCGGGAGCTGGCCCTTAGCCGCGGGCCGATCTGCGCGAGATAGCCGGGATCGGCGGCCTTGAAGTCCATGGCCGTGATCGTTCCAATCTGACGGATGTTCTCAAACCGCCGATCGTCCCGGAAACGGTTTAACTGCAAGCTCCGCTGCGCACTCAAAGCCGCGATGCGCTGCCCATCGTCGGTCGACTCCGAGCTGCGCGCTGACACTCACAGCGTACTCGGTTACACTTATCGATCGCTCAGACGCCCGACTGCTGGCGCGTTGATTGCACTTGCGGTGCGCGGGGAAAAAAATTGCCGATCATGCCGCTCCGGACTCAGGTCTCGTTTCACACCTCGCTGTTGACCGCCATCCTGATGGCCGGCAGTACGCGCATACTCGCGGACGCGCCGGATACCGCACCCGTTCCGGCGAACCCACCGCCCGAGCTCACGAGCGTCGTGATCACGGCCACGCGCGTGCCGGAGTCCAGCGTGGACCTGCCGGTCTCGATTGATCGTGTCGACGAGCGTCAGATCACGCAGGGACAAATGCAAGTCAATCTGACGGAAACATTGGACATGGTTCCCGGGATATCGGCGCAGAACCGACAGAACTATGCCCAGGATCTGCAACTTTCGGTGCGCGGCTTCGGCGCGCGCGCGGCGTTCGGTGTGCGCGGCGTGCGGCTGTACTCGGATGGCATTCCGGGCACGATGCCCGACGGCCAGGGACAGTTTTCCAACTTTGACTTGGGTTCCGCGGAACACATTGAGGTGCTGCGTGGACCGTTCTCGGCTCTCTACGGGAATTCCTCGGGCGGCGTGATTTCGGTATTCACCGAAGACGGCAAGCCCGGCTTTGAGCTCACGGCTACGGCCGAGGCGGGCAGTTTCGATACCCAGCGCTACGCGCTCAAGGGCGCCGGGGACAACGGCAGCGTGAACTACGTGGTCGATGCGACGCATTTCCAGACCGATGGTTATCGCGACCACAGCGAGGCAGAGCGCAATATCCTCAACAGCAAGGTTCGATTCGATCTGGACGATGCCTCCAAGCTGACGTTGGTCGCCAATGCCATCCAAACCCCTTTCATACAGGATCCGCTTGGATTGACCCGCGCCCAGCTTAGCGAAGACCCGACTCAGGCTGGCGTCAATGGGTTGGCCTATAACAGCCGAAAATCCCTGAATCAGGAGCAGATCGGGGCGATCTACCAACGCCAGCTCAGCCCGAGCGATGCGCTCGAGGCCACGCTGTACGGCGGTCATCGTGCCACCACGCAGTTCCAGGCCATTCCGGCCTCGTCGGAATCCTTGCCAGCCAATCCCGGCGGCGTCATCGATCTGAATCGGTTTTTCGGCGGAGTGGACCTGCATCTGACCGATCGCCGCACGCTGCTTGACGGCCCGCTGCAGTGGACTGTGGGGGTGAATTACGATGATCTGCAAGAAGCCCGCAAGGGCTTTCTGAATTTTATCGGTACCGACCTGGGTATCGAGGGTGCGCTGCGCCGCGATGAGAACAACCGTGTCTACGACCTCGACGAATACTTGCAGCTGCAGTGGGATCCGACCGATCGCTGGCGGGCCATGGCCGGCGTGCGCAACAACGTGGTGGATGTCAGCTCACACGATCTGCTGTCCGTGCTCAACGGCAGCCCCGACAGCGGCGTGCGCTATGCGGCCACAGACCCGGTGGCCGGGGTCATCTTCCGGGCCGCATCGAAGCTCCATCTCTACGGCTCCTATGGCAAGGGCTTTGAGACCCCGACACTCAACGATCTGGCGTATCGCTCGACGAATGGCAGCATTCCCGGCTTGAACCTAGGGCTTAAGCCCGCCCGCAGCGACGATTTTGAGGTCGGCCTGAAGGCCGGCGATCCGTCTTTGCGCGCCGATCTTGCCGCCTTCTACATCAGGACGCGCGACGAACTGGCAGTACAGGCCAACGCGGCCGGCCGCTCGGTCTACGAGAACATCGGTGAAACCGAGCGCAAAGGACTCGAGGCAGGACTGGATGCCGCCCTGGCGGGCGGCTTCAGCTCGCGCGTGGCCTATACCTATCTCAACGCCGTGACCGTGCAAGCGTACGCGACTTGTGTCGGGACTCCCTGCAAGCCGGTCATCATTCCGGCCGGCAATCATCTGCCCGCGGTGCCGGAAGATGCGCTCTATGCCGGGCTGACTTGGGCGTATGCGCCGCGCGGATTCTCGGCCACGCTGGAAGCAATCAGTCGAGCCCAGATATTTGCCGATGATCGCAACAGCCAAACGGCATCAGGCTATACGGTGGCTAACTTACGCTTCGGTTTCGATCAACAGTCGAGCCGCTGGCATTTCACCGAATATGCGCGGGTCGACAACCTGACCAACCGCAGCTACGTGGGCTCGGTCATCGTCAACGAGACCAATTCGCGGTTTTTTGAGCCCGAGCCCGGGCGGACATTCGATCTGATGTTCACGATCGCGCGCCGCGACTAGCGCTGAATCCCCGGCATGCAGAATACCGCCCGTGCCCGTATCGACCTGACGGCCTTAAGCCATAACCTGGAGGTAGTGCGCACGCTTTGTCCGCGCAGCCGTATCATGGCGATGCTCAAAGCGGATGCCTATGGGCATGGCGCACTACCTGCGGCGCGCGCATTGACGGCGGCCGACGGCTTCGCGGTGGCGCGCCTGCAGGAGGCAATGCTGCTGCGCGAGGCGGCTATCGCACATCGCCTGCTGTTGCTCGGGACGCTGCTGGATCAGGCCGACTTGGCGTTGTGCTCACAGCAGAACATCGATGTGACGGCGCATGACGAGAACTCCGTGGCCGCTATTGCTGCCTGCGCCCGGCACTGGCCACTGCGGGTCTGGCTGAAGCTCGATTGCGGCATGCATCGCTTGGGACTCGATGCCACTGCATTTGTTGCCGCGGACCGATTACTGTCGGCGCATCAGGGGGTCTCCGAGCTGGTGCACATGACTCATTTCAGCAGCACTCGCGACATGACATCGACCGTCATGGCACAGCAGATCGCCCGCTTTGTTGCCTGTCATGAGGTCAATCCCAAGGCTCAGGTCAGCGTGTCCAATTCGGCCGTACTCATCGCCAAGCCAGCCTTGCGCACCGACTGGGTACGCCCCGGTATTATGCTCTACGGCGAAAATCCGCTAGGCGATCAGCAGCCCCTACCGCTGCGTGCCGTCATGACATTGCGCGCGCGCATCATTGCCGTTCGTGAGATCGCGATCGGTGAGTCTGTCGGATATGACGGCTGTTGGACCAGCCAGCGGCCCAGTCGAATCGCGACCGCGGGTATCGGTTACGGGGACGGTTATCCGCGCCAGGCCGGCAATGGCACGCCCGTGTGGATCAATGGGCAACGCGCTGCGTTGGTGGGACGCGTTTCGATGGATTCCATCGGCATCGATGTCACCGATTGTGCCCGCGTGACAGTCGGGGATGAGGCCACGTTGTGGGGGCCGGAACTTCCGGCGGGCACCATCGCCGAGTGCGCACGGACCTCCTCGTACGAGCTGTTCACGCGGCTAGGCTCGCGGGTCAGTCGCGAATTTATCAACTAAGATGTTTCGAAGCATGACAGGTTCGTGCACATGAACATCAAGAGCTCCACCCTCGATGGCGTGGCCTGTATCGAGATCGCGCGCCCCGAGAAAAAGAATGCACTGACCCAAGCGATGTACCAGGCCATGGCCGATGCGCTTGCGGCCGCGTCGGCCGACAGCGCCGTGCGCGCGCTGCTGATAACCGGGCAGCCGGGTGTCTTCACCGCTGGCAACGATCTGGAGGATTTCATGCAGCGGCCGCCGCTGGACGCGGACTCCCCGGTGGGTCGATTCATGCAGGCGCTGCTCGCCTGCGACAAGCCGGTCGTGGCCGCGGTGAACGGTGCGGCGATCGGTATTGGCGCGACCATGTTGCTACATTGCGACCTGGTCTATGTCAGCGATCAGGCGCGGCTGGTGCTGCCGTTCGTGGGCTTGGGGCTGGTGCCGGAGTTCGCCTCGAGCCTGCTCCTGCCGCAGCGGATGGGGCATGCCAAGGCGGCCGAGAAGCTGTTGTTGGGCGAACCGATCACCGGCGCCGAAGCGGTCGCACTCGGCATGGCCACTGCCGTATTGCCCGCCAGCGACGTTCTGGCGCACGCGCGGCGAATGGCAGAGCGCTTCAATGCGCTGCCGCCCGGCGCTGTGCGCGACACCAAGCGGCTGATGCGCGCCGGATCCAGTGCCGGCATTGCGCGCGCGGTGCAGGCCGAGAGCGCGATTTTTGCCGAACGGCTGCGCAGCCCCGAGGCGAAGGAAGCCCTCCAGGCGTTCTTTGAAAAGCGCAAGCCGGATTTCAGCAAATTCTGACGCGAACGAGGCGAGACCATGAACCACACGCCGGTACGATCGCTGCAGGGCAAGACGCTGTTCATCACCGGTGCCTCGCGCGGCATTGGATTGGCGATCGGTACGCGAGCCGCTCGCGACGGCGCTCAGATTGTGCTGGTAGCCAAGACGGTCGAACCCAATCCCAAGTTGCCAGGCACGCTTCACAGCGCCGCAGCGCAGATCGAGGCGGCCGGCGGCCAGGCTCTCGTCGTGCCGACCGACATTCGCATTGAGGCCGCGATTGCCGATGCCGTCCGGGCCGCGATCGAGCGCTTCGGCGGTATCGACATTCTGATCAACAATGCCAGTGCGATCAGTCTGACGCCGACGCCGACCACGACGATGAAGCGCTTTGATCTGATGTTCGACGTCGACGTGCGTGGAACTTTCGCCTGTACGCAAGCCTGCCTGGCGGCGCTGATCCGCAGCGCAGAGGCAGGACGTAACCCGCATATTCTGAACCTGTCGCCACCATTGTCGATGAAGGCGCGCTGGTTTGCGCCGCACGTGGCCTACACCATGGCCAAGTACGGCATGAGCATGTGCACGCTGGGCCATGCGAGTGAATTCCGGCGCCATGGCATTGGCGTCAATAGCCTATGGCCCCGAACCTTGATCGCAACGGCGGCGCTGCAAATGATTCCGGGCCTGGACACGCAGAAATGCCGCAAGCCCGAGATCCTGGCCGACGCCGCGTGGCTGATTCTGACCAGCGATGCCCGTACGGTGACGGGCAATTTTTTCATCGACCAGGCGCTGCTCGGCGAGCACGGAGTGACCGATCTTGATCGCTACGCCGTGGCGCCCGGCACGCAGGATCTGATGCAGGATCTGTTCGTCGACTGATCCGAGGCAGCCCCTCGGCTTAGCTCACAGGTCCGCGCGCAGCTGGGCCAGTTCCGTCTCGAGCAACTCCAACCGTGAGAGCGCCGCGTACATGCGATCGACCGCCTCGCGCACGTCAATGGATTCGGGCGCCAAGGCTTCCTTGAGCGCGTCCACGGCGTGGCATGCGCGGATGAGCGTCTCGCGGACGGTGCGGTGCTGGCCAGTCTCGAGCTCGGCGATGCGCGCCAGCGCCGCGGAGCGCTTGAGTCCGACCGGGCGCTGCCATCGTTTACTGGTTGGGTTCCACTCATGTTTGGGCGAGGGCGGCGGTGGCCGGTAATCGGTCAACTGCCCGGTGGCGAGGTCCATCTTCTGTGACAGCGGGTCGACGTAGCCGACGTAGGCGCCATGGCCTGGAGGCGTATTCTCGGCAATGAAGGCTTTGATCGACTTGGGTGTCGTGAGGTTCGTATGCATCGAGACGCCGGTGAACAGTCCGGTGGTCGTGTCGTAGAACTGGACGTAGATGCTCATACTGTGCGCGCGCTCAATCGTGGTTCTCGCCCGCGGCCTCGCCGGCGTGAACCTGCGACGATGGCAGCGGCTCAGGGGCGGTGCGCGGTTCCGAGGCGGTTGCCAGATCGTTGAGGCGAGAGATGAAATGCAGCACGGCCACGCAGCCGATCGGAAATACGATTTCGTTCACGGCCAATCCCAGCAATCGCGCCAGCGGCATGACTCTGCCCGGTGCATGCCAGATATTCACGCCGACAATGGCGGCGCCGAATACCACACCGATGGCAAGGCCGACGAGGAAGTGTTGAGCGAGCGTTGATCGTTGGCGGCGAATCAGCTTCGCCACCGCCAGAGCGAGCAGCGTGTACTCGACCGTCTTGAGTACGCCAACCTGTAAGACAGCCGCTCCCAGCTTATCGACCGGGGCATCGAGCATCGCCAGCGTGCCGTGCTGAACGCCTTTTGCCAGCGCCCAGGCGAGCGGCGCGCACAACAACCCCATCAAGCCCATGATCCGCTCGCGATGGCGCGCTGCCGCGCTGCCGAGCGAAATACCGGTGCAGACAATGACCGCCCATGTGACGCTGCTGGCGAACTCCGCTATCGTTTGCACCAGATTTGGCGAGGCGCCAGCCGCTGCGCGCGTCATCAGTACCGCGCATTCCACCACGATGCCGAGCAGTATCGACATCCACGCCGCAGCGGCCATCAAATGCAGCGTGTTCGCATGGATCCACAGTGGGCTGCCGTGTGTCGGCACGGTGGTGTCGCTCATGATGGAGTCAAGAATCCGCAATCGGGTGGTATTGGGCAAATACCCTAGCCGAACGCGACGCAGATGTCGCGACGCGCTGGCGGGCGCGATCGGTAGCGCGATTTCGCTGAATAATTTCCATTCGAGATATATGTAATAACTATATAATTTAACACAAGTTATCTAACTTATCCGGGACGAATGACCTGGGCGCTGCCGAGGCTGTCGCGATGCACGATTTCGCCCTCGAACAGGTAGGTCACGCTCGCCAGGCCAATATGCGGGTGTGGACGCACATCCAGCCCCGCGCCAGCGTGAAACGCGGTTGGACCGAACTGATCGAACAACACGAACGGTCCGACCATGCGAGACTCGGCGCCCGATAGGGCGCGCCGAACGTGGAAGCCATCGCCCAGATCGCGTGTGGCCGGAACGATGACGCGCTCGAATGCGCTATCCGACACCGAGCGCCTCATGCTCGAGCTCCAGGACAAACTGCCGCGCGTGTTCACGTGTGCACACGTGGCCATCCACCATGGCCCGTAGCAGGCCGCCTAAATGCGCGCGCAGCGCGAAGGCAAGGACCGGTGGTGCATAGCGATCGAGTTGCTCGATGAAGTCGTCGATTTCATCAACGCACTCCTCGATCGTGCCATTGCTCGACTCGTCGGGGTTACGGGACATGCGCTTGCGCTCCATCGCTTGGAGATTCAGACGATACACCATGGGCCGCGGCGCTAAGGCCGGAGTTTCTGCACGAATACCCGCGTTAGCCACGGCTCCCTCATAGGCACTCGCTCGCTAGACTCGCTGCCACCTGGTCCACCGCGGACCGTATCAGCACCGAGGAGATCGAGCATGAACAGTTTTACCGTCACCGCAATCGGCAATCTTGCCAAGAATCCAGAGCTGGTTGCAAAGGGCGACACGGCGTACACGCGCTTTTGCCTGATCGGCAACGACTACGCGGGAAAAGACGAGGACGGCGCGGCGCGTGAGGTCGTGACGAGCCTGTGGTTTGTCGCTTTCGGTTCAATGGGCGAGGCGATCGCCAGGAACGCCCGCAAGGGCGATCAACTGATTCTCGATGCCCGCATCCGTGCCAACAACTGGACCGATCAGCAAGGCGAGCGGCAGTACGACTACTCCTTCGTCGTCGAGGGCTTTCGTTTCGGTGCGCCAGGCAAGACCAAGCGGGAAGAGCTGGACAACCGGCGTGAGGACAGTCCCTCGCACGGAACGGTCTCGAGCGCGGCCTGAGGAGACTGCGGTGAAGGAGTTGCAACGCGTTTGGATCCGGAAAACCTTAGGCACCAGCGCTGTGAGCCTCGCACTCACACTGCCGGAACTCGCCTCGGCCCAGTCTTCACCGTTCATGACCGGAGCGATGGCGTTGCAGACCAATATTCTGGCATGGCTCACACCGATTGCCGTGATTCTGGTCATGGCACTCGGGGCGATGGCCATGGCGAATCGCATGTCCTGGGGTTGGTGCATCGGCGCCATTCTCGGCATTGCGATCGCCTTCGGCGCCCCGCAGATCGTCTCCTGGGTCCGCGGCATGTTCGGAGTCTGACCGACATGAGTGCGCGCAACGGCGGCTTGACGGCGGATCCCCTGTTCGTGGGCGCGACGCGGCCACCGATGCGGTGGGGCGTCACGTATTCAGCGTTGCTGTTCAACATGGTGTTCACCATGGAGGCGTTTTTGTTGACCAAAAACCTGCTGACCCTTCTGCTGTGTGCGCCCATACATGCGCTGTGCGTGCTGCTGTGCGTCCGCGACGCACGTTTTTTTGACCTGATCGTGCTTTGGGGCCGCACGCGGCTGCCGGCGTTGTTGGCGAATCTGCGCCTCTGGCAGGCCAGCAGCTACAGTCCGCTTGCTCTGTCCCTGCCGGATCGCAGAGGTCGGCGTGCGGCCGGTCCGGTGTCGGCGCAGCTCTGGCCGGCGGACTCGGTGCGCTCCTGATGGGTACCCCATGGCGCCCACGGCCTCTGAGGCGCGAACTGCTCGCGGCCGAGCGCATTCCCTACACCGTGCAACTCAGCGACAGCGTCGTACGCACGACACTGCTCGATTATGTGCAGGTATTTCGCTTAGCTGGCGTGAGCTTCGAGAGCGCCGATGACGAGCAGCTCAACAACTGGCACGAACGGCTCAATATCCTATGGCGCAACCTCGCAAGTCCAAATGTCGCCCTATGGACGCATGTCATTCGGCGCCGCGAGGCAACGCCTTGGCGAAGCGCATCGGCCGGCGGATTCGCCGCTGCCTTGCTCGACAAGTATCGCGAGCGCCTCGCCCATGAAGCGCTGATGGTCAACGAACTGTATCTGTGCATCGTGTACCGGCCGGCAGCTGGTATCGCGACGGGGCTCATCGCCAGGGCACTGAGCCGAGCGAATCGAGAGGCCTCGCAAGCTGAGAGCTCGGAGGCTTTGGAGGCATGCGGCAAGCTGGCACAGGCCATCCGGGCTTCACTGGCGCGCTACGAGCCGCAGCTGCTCGGTTGCTATCGCCACGGCGGCACGAGCTACTCGGCACTGCTCGAATTTCTCGGCGTGTTGATCAATGGCGAATGGCAACGCGTACCGTTGTCGCGCAACCCGCTGAACGAAACGCTGGCGACTTCGCGGCTGTTCTTTGGAACCGAAGCCATCGAATACCGCACGCCGACCGCTACGCGCGCCGCGGCGATGCTGGGGATCAAGGAGTATCCCACGCCAAATCTCGTGGGTATGTACAACCGCCTGCTCTCCGCGCCGTTCGCCTATGTGCTGACGCAGTCCTTTGCATTCCTATCGAAGGCGACGAGTCAAGGGCTGTTGCAGCGGCAATTCCACCGCCTGGCGAACGCCGGAGACTTCGGCGTGTCGCAGGCACAGGAGCTGCGCCACGCACTGGATGCCCTGACCAGCAACGAATTCGTGATGGGCGACCATCACCTGTCGCTCCAGGTGCTCACGGACGTGGCGAACGAGTCTGACCACGGCGGGCTACCCCGACTCAAGGGGCTGAATGACAGCGTGGCGCTGGCTCGCAGCATGCTGGCGGACACGGGAATGACGGTGGCGCGCGAGGATCTGGCTCTCGAAGCGGCGTACTGGGCCCAGCTGCCGGGAAACTTTCCGATGCGGCCGCGCAAGGCGCCGATTACATCGCGAAACTTCGCCGCCATGGCGGCATTTCACAACTATCCGGCAGGTCGTGCCAGCGGCAATCACTGGGGCGAGGCGCTGACCGTGTTCATGAGCAGCGCACGCTCGCCTTACCATTTCTCGCTCCACGCCAGCGATCCGCACGATCCGGACGGTGGCAGCCGCAAGGATACGGGCCACACCTTCATCTGCGGCCCGACGGGATCGGGCAAGACCGTGTTCATCGGCTTCCTGATCGCGATGCTGGACCGCCACGGCGCAACGCAGGTGATATTCGACAAGGATCGAGGCCTTGAGATCCTAGTGCGCGCGCTGCACGGCGAGTACCTGCCGCTGCGTAGCGGCGTGCCGACCGGCTTCAATCCACTGCAACTGCCGCCGACGCCGCGACACGTGGAATTCCTGAAGCTCTGGTTGCGCACTCTGGTCAGGCCCGCGGCTGCCGGCGCGCTCACGGTGCGTCAGACATCCGATCTGGAGCAGGCGCTGCACGGCACCTTGGCGCTCGATCGCTCAGTGCGCCGCCTGTCGCGGTTGATTGAATTCCTGGATCCGACCGATCCGGAGGGGATCCACGCGAGGCTCAGTCGCTGGTGCGCTTCAACCCAGGGGGACTATGCCTGGGTATTCGACAATGCCGAAGATTCCGTGGTATCGCGGCTCAAGCAGCACTCGGCGATCGGTTTTGATGTCACGGAGTTTCTCGATCATGAGCTGACCCGCGCACCGGTAACACTCTATTTGTTCCACCTCGTGCGCGAGCTGCTGGATGGTCGAAAATTAGTGTGCTGGATGGACGAATTCTGGCGCCTTCTGGCGGATCCGGCATTCGAAAGCTTCGCCAAAGACGGCCCGAAGACCTGGCGCAAGCTCAACGGTGTGATGTGTCTGGCGACTCAGAGCGCCAGCGACGTGCTCGACAGTTCGATCAGTCGCACGATCATCGAGCAGACGCCGACCAAGATCTTCTTTCCCAACGCTGACGCGAGTGCCGAGGAATACACGGGCGGCTTCGGTCTCACTGAGCGTGAATTCAAGCTCATCAAACAGCAGCTCGAACCGGGCTCGAGGATGTTCCTGATCAAGCAGGGACACCGTAGCGTGGTCTGTCAGCTCGATCTGAAGGGATTCGACGCGGAGTTGAAAGTCATCTCCGGTCGCACTCAGCAAGTTGAGCGCATGCATCAAATCATTGCCGGCAGCAGTGCCGATCCGGGTGAATGGTTACCGCGCTTTCTGCGCGACCACGGCGTCTTGTCCTCTTCATCGCAGTGTTCAGGGGAGCAGCAGGCATGTCCATGATACGCAGCCGACTGTTGATGGTGAGCCTTCCGGCTCTGATGCTGGCCACTTCCGGCGCCCGGGCGCAATTCGCGGTCATTGATCTCGCTTCGGTGGCGCAACTGGTCGAGCAGGCGCAGACACTTGCGCAGCAACTGGCGGCAGCCCGCGCGCAGGTGGCTCAGGCCCAGGCGCAGTACCAATCGATCACCGGGAACCGTGGAATGCAGTCGCTGCTCAACGGCACGGTGCGCAACTATCTGCCCACGCAATGGTCGCAATTGGGCAGTGTCCTGCAGGGCAGCGGGGCTGGCTACGCGGCGCTAGCGGCGGATTTTCAGAGCAGTCTCCAAGCCAACGCAGTCTTGTCACCGCAGCAGTTGGCGGCGCTGCCGAGCGATGAGCGCGCGCAAATCGCTTACGCGCGCCAATCGGTTGCACTGCTGCAGGCGCTGTCACAGGACGCGCTGAGCAATGCCAGCGGGCGCTTCGCGTCGATCCAGCAGTTGATTGACGCCATTCCGAGGGCCGCGGACCAGAAGGGAATTCTCGATCTGCAAACCCGTATCAACGCCGAGCAGGGCATGCTGCAGAATGAGCAGACCAAACTGCAAGTGCTGTATCAGGCTGCGGTGGGGCAGGAATGGGCGACCCGACAGCGCGAGCGCGAACAGGTGGTCGCCGGCCACGGCCACTTCGCCACGCGTTTTGAGCCATCGCCGCGCTAGCTGCGCTCTGCCGTACCGTTATGGGTTTCTTCCAGACGTTTTGGGCGTGGCTCAATCAAACGCTCACCGGCTACATCGGCAACAACACCGCTCGAGTGTCCGCCGTGCTCGAACCGGCGATCGTTACCCTCTCGACCGTATATCTGATGGTCTGGGGCTATCTGCACCTGACCGGGCGGGTCGAGGAGCCATTTGCCAACGGGCTCAAACGCATTGTCGTCCTCGCGGTAGTCCTGGGCGTCGCGCTGCATCTGTGGCTCTACAACACGGCGATTGTGGATACCTTCTATACGGCGCCGGCGCAGTTGGCCGCCGCGGTGGTCGGCTCGGCCGACCCCGTCGGTACCATCGATGCCATTTGGCAGCAGGGCGGTGCGGTCGCTGAGCAACTCTGGGACAAGGGCGGCGTGTTCGGCGGGGATTTCGGCTACTACCTGGCGGGGGGTGTGGTCTGGTTGTTGATCGGCTTGCTGTGTGTATACGCAATGTTTCTGATCGCATTGTCGAGTATCGCCTCAGCCGTATTGCTGGCGATCGGACCGCTATTCATCGCACTGCTGTTGTTCGACAGCACCCGCCGTTACTTCGAGGCGTGGATCGCGCAATTGGCGACTTACGCACTGATATCAATTCTCACCGTGCTGGTCGCCGCGCTGCTACTGCAAATCGTTGAATCGTACGCCGCGCAGACGGCGGCGCGCGGCGCCGCCATTCTGACGGTCGATGCACTGGACATGGTGCTGGTATCGGTGCTCGTGTTTCTGCTCATGCGCCAGATCATGCCGATCGCCGCGGGCCTCGCGGGCGGCCTGGCGCTGAGCAGCTTTGGCATGGTGAGCCGCACAGTGAGTTGGGGTATCGGTTACGGCACAGGCCTTGCTCGGCCGGCCGGCGCTATTGCGGCCGGCGTGGTGCTCGGCGAGGCGGCCAAACCCGCTCCTGCGATGCGCAGCCGCGAGTCCGCTACCGCGTCGTCCTGGCGTGAGACTTGAGGGCCTGCCAGCGCCGTGGTGCGTCAGCGCAAATCCGGGTGTGAGGGAGAGCGAGCATGAAGTGGCTGGGCATGGTTGGTCTGGTATTGCTGCAGGCGGGCTGTGCGGTCCATAACGTGCGTTGCGACGGTCCGCTGCAGCCGATCAACGCCGTGATCAGCGCCGTCAAGGCCACCGTAACGCAAGCAGATGGCGCCGCACCGCAATGAGTGCGCACAGCTTGCAGGGTGAACTGGATGGCTACTTCGCGGAAGCGGCGCGTTGGGACGCCGACCGCATGGCCGCTATCGAGCGCAACGCGCGGCTTGCCTGGCGCGTCGCGGCCGCGGGCTGGCTGTGTGCCGTGAGTTCCGGCTGCGCGCTGTTGCTGCTGATGCCGCTGAAACGAATCGATCCGTTCGTCATTCGCGTCGACAACAGCACCGGTGTGGTCGATGTCGTGCCGGTCTATGCCGGCGCCGTGGCGATGGATGAGGCCGTCACCCGCTACTTTCTGACTCACTACGTCACAGTTTGTCAGCGGTTTAATTTTTCCACCGCCGAGAGCGACTACGAGGAGTGCGGAGCGTTTCACACCGCGCAGCGGAATCAGGCTTGGTATGCATTGTGGCAGGCGAACAATCCCAACTCACCGTTGAACTTGCATCGGGACGGCAGCCTGACTCGTGCGCAAGTGCAGTCGGTGAGCTTTTTCAAACGCGCAAGCGGTGTGTCAGATCTGGCGCAGGTGCGCTACATGAAGAGCGAGCTGCCGGCGGCCGGCTCGCAAGAGCGAGTCACGCGCTGGATCGCCACGATTCAGTACGCCTACGCAGCGCCATCCAAGGATCCGAAGCTGCGGCGCTGGAATCCCCTCGGATTCAAGATCATTGAGTTCAGCTCGGAGCCGGAGGTTCCCAATGATCCGCAGGCGGCGGCACCGGGCGAGACCAAGGAAACATCCCCATGAACCGCAACTTGACGATTGTTAAGGCGGCGGTTGTTCTGGTCTGCGCGCCGTGGATTTGCCAGGGCGATGAACCGGCACTCGGGGCTGCGAAGCCTCTTGACAGCCGCATGCGCACGATGGCCTACAGCGCGGATGAAATTTATCGCCTGCGAGGTTACGTCGGCTATCAGATCGATCTGCAATTCGAGCTCGGCGAAGCCTTTGTCGGCCTTGGCGCCGGTGATGTCGAAGGCCTGACATTCGCCGCGCAGGACAACCATCTGTTCATCAAGCCCAAGGCGGCGAAAGTCCGAACCAATCTGACGGTCTTGACGACGCGACGCAGCTATCACTTTGAATATGAGGTTGCCTCGACAGCCGGGCCCGAGAGCGCTGAGCCCGAGCTCATCTACACATTGCGCTTCGCTTATCCGGCGTCTCCCACGGCTTCGGCCGGGCTCGCCGAGGGCAGCGTCGACCGTGAGTTGGACCGGACGTCCGGCGCGCTGCCGGCCAATCGCGATTACTGGTATTGCGGCAGCGCCGCGCTGCTACCGCTGGCGGCATTTGACGATGGCGTCCATACGCATCTGCGCTTTAATCCTCGCGGCGAGTTGCCGGCAATGTTTGTTCGCAATGACGACGGCAGCGAATCCCTGCTCAACTTCAGCGTGCAGGAAGGCGAAGTGGTGATCCATCGTGTGGCGCGGCAGTTCGTCGTGCGGCGCGGCAAGCTCAACGGCTGCATCGTCAACAAGAGCTTTGGCGGCACCGGCCGCGAACTGCAATCCGGGACCGTGACGTCCGAGGTCGAACGCGCAACGCGCGGACGCGGACCATGAAGCTGTTCCGGCGTCTACCACCGCAGCCCGCGGAGTCAGATGTTGCGGGTACGGTCCAGGGGGAACGCGGCTTGCCGTCGGTCCGCCAGGCTCTGTCGCTGCAATCCAAGGTCAGCAACGTCCTGGCGATGGGCCTCATGCTGGCGATGGGGGCGGCTGTGCTTACGGCGTATTACCTGCATACCGCGCAGCGGCAAGCGCAAACGCATCAGAAGGCACAGGCGGCGTCCAGCAATCGCGCGCAAGCCGAGATGGCGCTGCCCGCCCTGGGCGCCATCGTCCCACCGGCGAGCGCCGCGGCCCGCAGCGGCGGCCCGATTGCACTCGCGGCCATGACCCCGCAGGTGCTCCCGGATTTGTCGCAACCTTCGAGCGCGAGCGTGCTATTGCCGCCCAGCGCATCGCAAAACTACGGGTCGGCTCCACGTCCCTCAAGCCTGGAGCGGCGACTGTCCGGCGCAGCCTTTGCGCGCGCCGCGCTTGCCCCGGACGGCGGCGCAGCATCGAGCGGCGCACGCGCGGACACGACCGCCGCCCCGACTGCGGTCGACGCTTCGGCGGCCGTGGCTGGGCCGCCGGCCGCGACGGCTGGGATTGCGACGCTGCTGCACAGCGAATCCAGCAGCACGACGCCGGCGCGCGTTCTGCCGACACAGCGGCTGTTGTTGCCCAAAGGCGCCTTCATAGATTGCACGCTCGAGACCGCAATCGATTCTACGTTACCGGGCATGACTACCTGTGTGACCGCCACCGATACGTTCGGCGTCGACGGCAAGGTCCTCCTGCTGGAGCGTGGAACCAAATTGGTCGGCGAGACCAGGGGCCAGGTACAGCAGGGCGCGGCCCGCGTCTTCGTGCTGTGGACCGAAGCGCGCACGCCGACGGGAGTGATCGTTCCTTTGGATTCCCCGGCCGCCGATGAGTTGGGCCGTGCGGGCTTGCCGGGCACCGTGGACCGCCATTTTTGGGAGCGCTTTGGCGCGGCGCTATTCATCTCCACCATCGACGGCGCTGTGCAGACGGCCGTGCAGTCGTCGAATCGGGGCAGTGGAACGATCATCTACAACCCCTCGGCAACGCAGGATGTCACGACCGAGGTGCTCAAGAGCACGCTGAGCATTGCACCCACGGTGCGCAAGAATAACGGTGATCGCATCCAGATCCTGGTCGCGCGCGATATCGATTTCACTGGCGTTTATGAGCTCCGCCGTGCCGGCAGCCAGCAGTAGCGCCGGCGCAAGGGCTGTGGATCAGGCGCCGGACGCGGCGCTTGCCGCCGCGAACCCTGAGCATTCGGCGCTGGGTTTGACGCTGCGGACGATGCAGCGCTTCCTCGATGATCCGAAAGTCACTGAGCTGTGTGTGAACCGGCCTGGAGAGGCATTCATTGAAACGACGACAGGCTGGCGGCGCGAGGTCATCCCGGAGATCAGCTTCGACTGGTGTGTACGATTTGCCAAGCTGGTGGCCAACTTCACTGGCCAGCGCATCGACGCCGCCTCGCCATTGCTCTCGGCCGCGTTGCCCGGCGGCGAGCGAGTACAGATCGTACTGCCTCCTGCGACGACCCCCGGGACGGTGGCCATCACGATTCGCCGGCCCTCCCGCCAACAGTGGTCGATCGAAGAGTTGGCCCGCTCCGGCATTTTTCGTCAGGCCCGACGCTCCGGCCAGAATGGTGACCAGGCTGAACCAAAACTGCTCGAGCTTCTGGCCGCCAGGGAATACGAGGCGTTCATGCGGCTGGCGGTCATTGCGCGCAAGAACATCCTGGTGTCCGGTCCGACCGGCTCGGGCAAAACCACTTGGACCAAAGCGTTGATCCGCGAGATACCGAGCGATGAGCGCCTGATCACTATCGAGGATGCCAAGGAGCTGGTGCTCGACCGGCATCCCAATCATGTGCGTCTGTTCTATTCGAAAGACGATCAGGGGCTGTCTCGCGTGACCCCTAAGCAGCTGCTCGAGTCGTGCCTGCGCATGAAACCCGATCGCATTCTGCTGGCGGAACTGCGCGCCGAGGAGGCTTTCGATTATCTGCGCAATGTCAATTCGGGACATCCTGGCTCTATCACGAGCGTGCATGCTTCCAGCGCCGCGCTGGCGTTCGAACAGTTGATGCTGCTGGTCAAGCAAAGTCCTGCTGGGCGCGAGCTGGCGCGGAACGAGATCAGGACTCTGCTGTATCTGCTGATCGACGTCGTCATTCAGTTCGCCTGCTGGCGCCAACAGCGATTCATCGAGGAGATCTGGTATGAGCCTGGGCTCAAGCGGCGCGGTCTGGAATCTCTGGATTGAGCGCGCGTAGCCGTGCTGGCGAACCTCAGTGTCAACGCATTGATCCACGGTTGGTCTGGCCTGGGTCTGGCGTACGCGACCGTGCAGGGGCCCATGTTGGTCGGAATGATCCGCGCGCGCGCGGCACTGCGCCAGCTGCTGCTCTCGCCCGTGGTTGCAGCGCCGTTAACCGCGGTGGCAGGGGTCGGACTCGCTCTATTCGGTCCTGCCCTGCAGGGCATGGGGCTGGTCCTCGGGGGCGCACTCGGCGCCGGCCTGGGATACGCCACCGGTCGTGTGCTCGCCGCGCCACGCGCGCGCGCGTCGCAGCATCAGCGCGGGGCGATGGTGGTCAATGTGGAGCGTTCCCTTGATGCGCAGCGGGAGCGCCGCGCCGCGGTGCCCGGCGCCGCGCTCGCTCGTGCCAATCAGCTGACTCTGGCCGGTGTAGCGATACCCCAAGGAGATGAGACCAAGCACTTCAAGCTCATTGGGACCACGGGCACAGGAAAGAGCACGGCCATCGGCGAGCTGCTAGGTCCGGCGTTGCGACGCGGTGATCGCGCCGTCATTGCGGATCCGGATGGCGGGTTTCTGCGCCGATATTTCGATCCGGCACGCGGTGACGTGATTCTGAACCCTTTCGATCAGCGCTCGGTCAAGTGGGATCTGTTCGGTGAAATTCAGCAACCCTACGACGTGGAACAACTCGCCCGGTCACTGTTACCGGATCATGAGGGGGCCGATCGCAGCTGGCGAGGCTATGCCCGCACATTCCTGACCGCGGTCACTCGACAGGCGCACGCCGCCGGAGTGCGCGACGTCGGGGAGCTGTACCGTTTGCTGGTCATCGCGCCCACTGCCGAATTGCGCACGCTCACGGCAGGCACCCCTGCGCAACCGTTTCTCGAGGAGCATAACGGACGTATGTTCGACTCGATACGGTCCGTGGCTAGCTCGGCCGTCGCCTCGCTGGAACACATCGCGCAGCAGCAGGGTGCACCGTTCTCAGTGCGAGAGTGGGTCAAGCGCGGCCAGGCCGCGCAGGGTGGCGTGCTGTTTATTCCTTACCGCGCCGATCAGATTGCGGCGCTGCGCTCGACGGTTTCAGCCTGGCTGCGGATCGCTATTTTTGAGGCGATGGCCGGCTCCGAGCAGGATCAGCACTTGTGGTTCGTCATCGACGAGCTCGACGCGTTGGGGCAGATCGATGGGCTCAAGGATGCGCTCGCGCGCGTACGCAAGTTCGGCGGCCGTTGCATCCTCGGCTTCCAGTCCATCGCTCAGGTGGCGAGCACCTACGGCGCGGGCGATGCCCACACCATCGTCGAGAATTGCGGCAATACGCTGATCCTGCGGTGCTCGGCCAGTGAAGGCGGGGGCACGTCGCGATTCGCCTCGACGCTGATCGGGCAGCGCGAAGTGGTGCGTACCACACTGTCGAGGAGTCGTCGGTGTACGGAGATACTGGGCTCGGTGACTCGCAGCGAGCAGTTCAACATTGAACCGGCCGTGATGGACTCCGAAATTGAGCAATTGCCCGATCTGGCCGGTTATCTCAAATTCGCCTCCCGGGAACACTGGTTCCGGGTTGCCTTGCAGCCACCGCGTACATCGGTGGTGCGCGACGGCGTGGCGCCGGCGTTCATTCCAGCGCTGCCGGTTACGCCGGGCGTCGCAACTCCGCGCGTCGCAACGCCCACGGCCGCCGTGGCCGCCGTGATTGCCACTCCGCCGGTGCGGCGGACTCGCCGGCGTTCAGCGGCTGCGCGGACTGCGGGAACAACACCCACAGCCGGGAAACGCGACGCCGCGGAGCAGGAGCTATGAACGCTTCGGCGCCGCTCGATGATGCAACCATGAAATACGGTCTGCTGTTGGAGACAGCGCAAGCGCAGCAGAAGCTCATCGCCTCCAGTCTCAGACAGCTCAAGGGTCACACGCAGGAGCTCGACGCCATCGTGCGCGAGCAGATCCGGCGCACGCTGGTCGAGGAGTTGGGCGCCGTAGTCGAGGAAAGTACGCGCGCAGTCCAGGCATTGCGCGCGCTCGAACGCACCGCGAAGCTGCGTTTCATATCATGGACGTTGGCCGTGACCGTGCTGTCCGGCGCGGCCACGGCCTTGTCGGCCTGGTGGCTATTGCCCTCGCCGTCTCAGATCAGTGCGTTGCGCCTGAAACGCGAGCAACTTGCTGCTGGCCTTGAGCGCCTCGAGCAACGCGGTGGGCTCATCGATCTTCGACGTTGCGGCAACGATGAGCGCTGGTGCGTGCGAGTGGACCGGCACGCGCCAGCCTATGGCGAGCAGGCGGACTATCTCGTGGTCAAGGGTTACTGAAGGTGGTCTGGCTGGCATCGGCGCCGGTATCCTTCGGCGCGGTAGCGCTCGCGGCGATCGTGTTGCTGCCCTTCAGCGTGCGGCTCTTGTGGCGACGGCGGCCATACGAATCACACCGCCGCGGCGCGCTGATCGTGGACTGCCGGCGAAGGGTCTGGACGCAGCTGCTGAGCCGATCACAGCTGAAAGGCGCCAGAATTACTCTGGCCGGAGTCGCAGTCGCTCCGATGGAGGAGAGCAAGCACTTCAAGTTGATCGGGACCACGGGGACCGGAAAGTCGACGGCTATTCGCGAATTGCTCGAGGCCGCTCTGCGGCGCGGCGATCGGGCCATCATCAGCGACCCAGACGCCGGCTACCTGGCCCAGCTGCATCGTCGCTATCGCGGGGATGTCATGCTCAACCCGTTCGAGCGCGACTCGGTGCAATGGGATCCGTTTGCGGAAATCCGAAATCCCTATGACATCGAGCAACTCTCGAGCGCACTGATTCCGTTCAGCGAGGACCCCTCGACCCGGGAATGGCGGGCCTACGCGCGCACTTTCTTCGCCGCCGTGATCCGGTGCCTTCATCGGCGGCGCGGGTGTGACCTCAAGGAGCTGTGGCGCCTGCTGGCCATGGCACCGCACGAAGAGCTTCGGCCGTTGGTGGCGGGCACGCCCGCCCAGCCTTTCCTCGAATTGGACAACGCGCGCATGTTCGGTTCGATTCGATCTGTGCTGATCTCGGCGATCGCCGCGCTGGAGTACGTCAAGGCGCAGCGGACCGTTGCGTTTTCCGTGCGCGAATGGGTGCGAAGCGGCCGCGGGGTCTTGTTCATCCCGTACCAGGCGGGGCAGATCGCGGCACTGCGGTCGATCATTGCCGCCTGGATGCGATTGGCAATCGTTGAGGCAATGAGTCAGCCTGAGAATCGCGACCAACGCCTGTGGTTCGTGGTCGATGAACTCGACGCGCTGGGCGCCATTGACGGGCTCAAGGATGCCTTGGCGCGGCTGCGAAAGTTCGGTGGCCGCTGCGTACTCGGCTTCCAGTCGATTGCGCAGGTTTCCAGTACCTACGGTGCCGGCGAGGCGCAGACCATTGTCGAGAACTGCGGCAATACTCTGATCCTGCGTTGCTCTGGCAGTGAGAACGGCGGAACTTCGCATTTTGCCTCGCGGCTCATCGGCGAGCGCGAAGTACTCCGGCGCCAGACTTCCCGCGGCCGTGACCGCGATGCGGGACTGGCGGTCCGCGGCGCGCGCCGGTCGATGCAGACCAGCGAGCACTACGTGACGGAAATGGCGCTGATGCCGTCCGAGCTCGAACAGCTGCCCGATCTGTCCGGATACCTCAAGCTTGCCTCGTCGCCCTCGTGGAGGCGCGTTTCGCTGCGGCGCTGAGACCATGGCGCTATACCGCCTGCAAATCAAAGCAATCTCAAGGTCAGCAGGACGCAGCGCGCCTGCGGCCGCCGCGTACCGCGCTGGCGAGCGTATTCGGGATGAGCGGACGGGCTTACTCCACAACTACTCGCGCCGTCGGGACGTAACCCATAGCGAAATCTTTCTGCCGAGCGCGCTCGCATCAGGCGATGCGAGCTGGGCGCGGGAGCGGGGGCGGCTATGGAACGCGGCCGAAGCTGCCGAGCATCGCCGCGATTCGAGGGTAGCGCGTGAATATCTGGTCAGTCTTCCGCCCGAGCTGGCAGCAGCGCAGCGCTTGGAGCTCGCGCGCAACTTTTCCCTCGAACTGGCCGATCGTCACAATGTCGCGGTCGATCTGGCAATCCATGAGCCCCGCGCAGGGGGCGATCCGCGCAATCATCACGCTCACTTGCTCACGACGACTCGCGAGCTCAGCGCCGGAGGGCTCGGGGCCAAGACCGGGCTCGACATGGATTATTCCGAACGAGTCAAGCGTGGCTTGTCTGCTGGATTGAAAGAGCTGGTGGCCATTCGTGAGCGTTGGGCAATGTTGGTCAACGAGGCTTTTCATGCCGCTGGTCTTCAGGAGCGCGTGGACCATCGCAGCCTCAAGGCACAGGGCATCGATCGTGAGCCTCTCCCGCGTATTCCCTTTGTGGCCTATCAGATGGAGCGTCGGGGACTACGCAGCGAGGTAGCTGAGCGCATACGTGAGCGCTACCGGACGCGCGTCGCCGCTCGAGCGGCGCGGGAAGTCTCGACGCAGAGCGCTGATGCCGGCGATTGCTCACCGGCGTCGCTGACCCAGGCAGTTCCCGGTATTGAAGAGCTTCGTCGGCGCTCGCGCGAAGCGTGGCTACAGCTGCGGCGCGAGGCGCTGAACGCCACCGGCGCGCAGCCGGCGGCAAGCAAGGAGCCGCGTACCGCGCGAGAAAAATCGTCCGATCAGTCAGCGTCGGTATCCGAACTGAAAAACGATGCGGCAGAGAAGGATTTTTGCTTATGAGTGCAACGCTGACGCTGCTCGATGCGCCCAGCCGGGCCGATCATGCGTTTCTGGCGGCGTCGGACCACTGTGCCTTTTTGGCGCAATACCTGGGCGGTAAAGGCTACCAGGCCGGTGGCTGCAATCAGCTGATCCGCAATTTCAAGTGCGAGCCGTCGGTTGCTCGCAGCAACCTTCGGCGTCAGCAGTATAAGCAGCAGGCCATTGCGACGCTGGCGCAGTGGTTGCGCGGGGCGGTCACGCGAGAGGAGGCGGAGTGCTACACCTGGGTACCGATCCCGCCCTCGAAGCGGCGCGGAGACCCGGACTTTGACGATCGCCTGTCACGCACTCTGAGTCTTGCCTTTGACGCCTACGATGTGGATGTGCGCGGCCTGCTATACCAGGTTCAAAGCACCGTGCCGGATCATGCCGGTCAAGCACGACTCAGTGCTCAGGCGCTGTATGACATTCTGCGCCTGGATGTCGAGGCCTTGATTGGCCGGCCGATCCGAGAGCGCATTGCGCTGTTCGACGATGTGCTGACGAGCGGAAAGCACTACAAGTGCTGCGAGCGCCGGCTCAGGGAAGCGCTTCCATGCACGCCGATCGCCGGCGTATTTCTGATGCGCAGAGCACTGCCGAGGCGCTGGCGCAGCCTCGGTTAACGCGCAGCCGCGCCTGCGTGCGATAGCGCACCGACGCTTGCCAGACGTGAGCCGACTATGGCCCATGGTCGCCGTCGCTTCAGACGGCGTCACTCGAATAGGAATCTGCCATGAAGACCGATGCTGACAGTGCGGAGCTTGGCCCCAATGGGCACGGCGCTGGATCTACCTCGAGCCAGAGCGCCGCTGCGGCTGCAGCGCTGTCCGGGGCGTCGCAAGAATTACACGATTTCATCGCGGATCTGGAAGACCTGATCCAGGCAACGACTTCGCTGACCGGAGAGGATTTGGCCCGTGCCAAGGCCAAGCTCTATGAGCGTATCGCCGCGGCAAGGCAAGCCGCTGGACACATGCGTCGCGGGGTACTGGGTCGGACGCGCACCCGGATCAAGGTCGTCAATAGCTATGTCCATGACAAGCCGTGGAAGTCGCTCAGTATCGGCGTGGCTGCGGGTCTGGTAATCGGCTTACTGATGAGCCGGCGCCGCGCCTAGTTCGTCCCGGCTCACCCCATCGCCGCCAGCACCGCATCGCCGGCTTCCTGGGTGGAGGCGGCCCGATGGGACGGCGCCACGATATCCGCCGTGCGCACGCCATCATCGATGGCGCGGTGCACGGCGAGTTCGATGGCGTGCGCCTCGTGCTCGAGCTTGAAGGAATGGCGCAGCAGCAGCGCGACGCTCAGTATGGCGCCGTAGGGGTTGGCGATGCCCTGGCCGGCGATATCGGGGGCCGAGCCATGGATCGGCTCGTACAGCCCCCGAGTCCCATCTCCGAGTGAGGCCGAGGGCAGTAGGCCCAGTGAGCCGCTGAGCATCGAAGCTTCGTCGGTCAGGATGTCGCCGAACATGTTCTCGGTCACCAAGACGTCGAAGTCGCGCGGCCTTCGGATCAGATGCATCGCTGCGGAATCGACCAGCATATGCTCGAGGGCAATGTCAGGAAACTCGCTGCGCACCACGCGTTCGCACACTTCGCGCCACAGGCGCGAGGTCTCGAGCACGTTGGACTTGTCGATCGAGTGGAGGCGCTTTCGGCGCGTGCGCGCAATCCGTGCCGCGACGCGCACGATGCGTTCGATCTCGCTGGCCGTGTAAGTGCACAGGTCCGTCGCCTGATAGGCATCGCGGGTCTTGGGGCCAAAATAAATGCCGCCCGTGAGTTCGCGCACGAAAATCAGATCCACACCTTCGAGAAGATCGGGTTTCAGGCTCGAAGCGCTGCGCAGCGCCGGATGTACGCTGACCGGGCGCAGATTCGCATACACGCCGAGCTCTTTGCGCAGTCGTAGCAGACCGGTTTCGGGGCGAACCTTCGTCTGCGGCGCAGACCACTTTGGGCCGCCGATGGCGCCGAGCAGCACCGCGTCGGCATTCAGGCAGCTCGCGAGCGTGGAGGGCGGCAGCGGATCGCCGAACTGATCGATGGCGGCGCCGCCGAATGGCGCCTGCTCAAGCGTGAACTCATGGCCGTAGCGTCGCGCGCTGGCCTGCAGCACGCGCAGCGCCTCGGCGATCACCTCCGGACCGATGCCATCGCCCGGGAGTACGGCAATGCGAGCCTTCACGATGCCTTCCGCTGCTCGAAAGCGCTGATCTGCGGCTCTTTGGCCAGCAGAAAGCCGAGTTCATCGACGCCGTTGATGAGGCAGTAGCGTGCGAAGGCTTCAACCGGGAACTCAATCGTGACGCCCGTGGGCAGCTGCAGAGTGGCGCTCGGCAGATCGATCGTCACCTCGGCGCCCGGATGCTCGAGCAGCCATTGGCCACTCGCCTGATCCACGACAATGGGCAGCAGGCCATTCTTGAGTGAGTTGCTGCGAAAGATGTCGGCGATCTCGGTGCTGATGACGGCGCGAAAGCCATAGTCGAGCAGCGCCCAGGGTGCATGCTCGCGCGAGGAGCCACAGCCGAAATTGCGATCCGCCACCAGCACGGTGCAGCCGGCGGCCTCGGGCCGGTTGAGCGGAAACTCGCTGTTCAGCGTGCCATCGGCGTTGAGGCGCCAGTCGGCAAACAGCTGTCGACCCAGTCCCTCGCGGGTGGTCGTGCGCAGAAAGCGCGCCGGGATGATCTGGTCGGTGTCGACGTTGGTGTAGGGCAGCACTGCCGTGCGCGAGCGGATCTGTCGTATCGGTTGCATGGGCAGTCAGATGTTGAGAATTTCGCGGGGATCGGTGACGCGGCCTCGCACCGCACTGGCCGCAGCGGTGAGCGGACTGGCAAGTAGTGTGCGGGCGCCGGGGCCCTGGCGGCCTTCGAAATTGCGATTGCTCGTGCTGATCGAATATTCGCCCTTGCCCACGACATCGCCGTTCATGCCTAAGCACATCGAACAGCCCGATTCACGCCACTCGGCGCCGGCCTCGATGAAGACGCGGTCGAGGCCCTCAGCCTCGGCCGCCTTCTTGACCTGCTGCGAGCCGGGTACCACCAGTGCACGCACGCCGTGCGCGATCTTGCGCCCGCGCAACATTTGCGCAGCGCTGCGCAGGTCGGAGAGCCGTCCATTGGTGCAGCTGCCGATGAATACGACGTTCACCGGCTGATTACCGATCGGTTCACCGGCGTGCAGGCCCATGTAGGCCAGTGCCTTGTCGAATACGGGGTCATCGTGCGGATCGGGAATCGAGCCGGACACTGCCATGACCATGCCGGGATTGGTGCCGTAGGTGACCATCGGTTCGATCGCCGCACCATCGAGCGTGAGTTCACGGTCAAAGGGCGCGCCCGCATCGCTCGGCAGTGCCCGCCAGCGCTCCAGCGCGCGCTCCCAGGCATCACCGCTCGGCGCTCGCGGGCGAGCGTTCAGATAATGGTAGGTGGTCTGGTCCGGCGCGATCATGCCGGCACGCGCACCGGCCTCGATGGACATATTGCATACGGTCATGCGCTCTTCCATCGACAGCGCACGGATCACGGCGCCGCGGTATTCGAGCACATGGCCGGTACCGCCGGAGACGCCAATCTGGCCGATGATCGAGAGAATCAGGTCTTTGGCGGTGACTGCGCGGCTCAACGCGCCCTCAATATTGAGCGCGAAGGTCTTCGGGCGGCGCTGCAGCAGACACTGCGTCGCGAACACGTGACCGACTTCGGTCGAGCCGATGCCGAAGGCGAGGGTGCCGAAGGCGCCATGGGTGCTGGTGTGACTGTCGCCGCAGACCAGGGTGTTCCCGGGCTGCGTGAGACCGAGCTCCGGCCCGACGATGTGCACGATGCCGCGCTGATCGCTCTTGAGGCCGAAAAGCTCAACTCCGAAATCGGCACAGTTGCGCTCCAGTTGCGCGATCTGCTTCGCGGCCGATTCGATCGTGATCGGTGCACCGCCGAAGATCTGCTCGGTGCGCGTCGGGCTCGAATGGTCGATGGTCGCGAGCACGAGATCGGCCCGGCGCAGTTTCAGACCGCGCTCGCGCAGAGTCGTGAATGCCTGCGGCGAGGTCACCTCGTGCACCAGATGCGTATCGACATACAGCACGGCAGGCGTGTCGGCCGTTTCGGGCACGACCTCGTGAGACTCCCAGACTTTCTGGAACATGGTCTTCATGGTCTGAAGTTCCTCGGCGCCGCGAGCCTGCCCGTTCAGTGTGCGGCCGCGGCGGTGCGCGTATCGAGCTTCATATCGACGTAGTCGAGCCAGGACCAGGCATCGGTGGTGGCACCCGAGAACAGCCCGAAGAATGCCCGTTGCAGCTTCTCGGTGATCGGGCCGCGGCGACCCGCGCCGATTGCAATGCGATCGACCGAGCGGATCGGCGTGACCTCGGCGGCCGTGCCGGTGAAGAACAGCTCATCGGCCAGGTAGAGCATCTCGCGTGGAATGGAGGTCTCGCGCACTTCCAGGCCCTGCAGGCGTGCGAGTTTCATGACGGTATCCCGGGTCAGACCACCGAGAACCGAATGTGCCAGGTTGGGCGTGAGCAGCACGCCGTCCTTGACGAGGAAGATGTTCTCGCCGGCACCCTCGCTCACGGTGCCATCGGGCGCAAGTCCAATGCCCTCGGCGAATCCGAGGCGCTTGGCCTCCTGGCTGATGAGCTGGCTCGAGAGGTAATTGCCGCCGGCTTTGGCGAGCGCCGGCAGGGTGTTGGGAGCAACCCGCTGCCAGGAGGAGACGCAGACGTCGACGCCGGCTTCCTCGCTCTCATGGCCCAGGTATTTGCCCCATTCCCAGGCTGCAATCGCCACATCCACCGGCGGATCGATCTTCGGCGCCACGCCAATCTCGCCGTAGCCGCGAAAGGCCACCGGGCGGATGTAAGCCCCGTGCGAGAGCGAGTTGACGGCGATGACCTGGCGACAGGCGTCGTTGACCTGATCCTGGGAAAACGGGATGTGTATGCGGTAGATCTTGGCTGAATCGAACAAGCGGCGAGTGTGGTCGCGCAAACGAAAAATCGCCACGCCCCGCGGCGTCTCATACGCCCGCACGCCTTCGAACACCGAGGAGCCGTAATGCAGCGCGTGTGAGAGCACGTGAACCGTGGCCTTTTCCCAGGCCACGAGTTTGCCGTTGAACCAGATATAGGGGGTTGCAGGTATGGGCATGTTTCGGGGCTCCTACACGGCACTCTGGGCGATGCGGGCGATATCCTGGCGGCGGCTCGCGTTGCTGCGGGCCGGGCTGTTGTGCGACAGATCGATACGGTTGATGACTTCGAGCAGCGCGCGGCTGGCCGCCTCGATGATGTTGGTGCTGATGCTCGAGCCGCGATAGCTGCGCCCGTCGGCGTCGACGTACAGGATCGCCTCGCCCTGCGCGTCCTCGCCGATGGTCACGGCATGAACCTCGAACTTACGCACCGTCACGGTCACGCCGGTGGCCAGTACGATCGCCTTGTAGGCGGCATCGACCGGCCCGTCGCCCGAGGCTTCGCGCTCGAGCGTGCGGCCGTCGGCATGTTTCAGGCGCACGCGAGCGATAGCCTGGGAGCCGCTGTGCGCCTCGACGTCCAGATGCTCGAGCGTCCACGGACCCTGCGCCTGGCTGCCGGCGCGCAGCACCAGCGCTTCGATATCGCCGTCGAACAGTTCCTTCTTGCGATCGGCCAAGGCCTTGAACTCTTCGAACACGCGATTGAGTTCGAGCTCTTCGAGCTCGAAGCCGAGCTGCTTGACGCGCTCACGAAAGGCGTGGCGGCCGCTGTGCTTGCCCAGAACGAGGTTACTGCGCTGCAGCCCTACGTCCTCGGGACGCATGATTTCGTAGGTGGAGCGATTCTGCAGCATGCCGTGCTGATGAATGCCCGACTCATGCGCAAATGCATTCTCTCCGACCACCGCCTTATTGCGCGGAATGGACACACCGGTGATGCTCGCGACCAGCCGGCAGGTGGGGTACAGGCGCGCGGTCTGCACGCCGGTCCCGATATTGAAAAACGCGGCGCGCGTGGCGAGCGCCATCACCACTTCCTCGAGCGAGCAGTTGCCGGCGCGCTCACCGATGCCGTTGATGGTGCACTCGATCTGACGCGCGCCGGCCACGACCGCGGTCAGGCTGTTGGCAACCGCCATGCCGAGATCGTCATGGCAGTGCACCGACAGCGTGACCTTTTCGATGCCACGCACGTGCTGGCGCAGGTAGCGGAACACTTCGCCAAACTCATCCGGCACCGTGTAGCCGACCGTGTCGGGAATATTGATGGTGGTGGCGCCGGCATCGATGACTGCCTCGACCACCTGCGCCAGAAAGTCGAGCTCGGTGCGCGAGGCGTCTTCGGGCGAGAACTCAACATCCTCACAGTGCTCGCGTGCGATCTTCACGCCCTCGACGGCGAGGCGCACGATCTCCTCCTGCGCCATGTGGAGTTTGTACTGGCGATGAATGGCGCTGGTGGCCAGAAAAACGTGTATGCGGTGGCGTGGCGCGTCGTGCAGAGCCCGTGCAGCGAACTCGATATCCTCGCGCGTGCAGCGGGCGAGGCCCGCGATGATCGGACCCTGCACCTCGCGGGCCACGGCGTTGACGGCTTCCCAGTCGCCGCGTGAGGCGGCCGGAAAGCCCGCCTCGATGACATCCACGCCGAGCTCGGCGAGCGCGCGCGCGACGCGCAGCTTCTCCGGCTGCGTCATGCTGCAGCCTGGCGCCTGTTCGCCATCGCGCAGTGTGGTGTCGAAGATCAATACTCGCTCAGGCGTCGCTGTCATGGCACTCTCCTTCAGCGGGCTCCCTTGAGCCAGGGCATGCGCGCGCGCAGCTTCTCGCCGACGCGTTCGATGGGATGGCGCAGGTCATCCTTGAGCAGGCGGCGGAAATTCTTCGCGCCGCTGTCGTTTTCGCGGATCCACTGCCGCGCAAACTTACCGCTTTGAATCTCCTTGAGGATCTTGCGCATTTCTTTCTTCGTGCGCGCATTGACCACGCGCGGGCCGCGCGTGAGGTCACCGTACTTGGCGGTGTCACTGATGAACCGATGCATCTTGGACAGTCCGCCCTCGTGCAGCAGATCGACGATCAGCTTGAGCTCGTGCAGGCACTCGTAATAGGCGACTTCGGGCTGATAGCCGGCCTCGACCAGCGTCTCGTACCCTTTGACCACCAGCTCGGTTGCCCCGCCGCACAGCACCGCCTGTTCGCCGAACAGATCGGTCTCGGTCTCCTCGGCGAAGCTCGTATCGAGCACTCCGCCGCGTGTGCCGCCGATGCCGTCGGCGTAGGCGAGGGCGCGCGCATGGGCTTTGCCGGTCGCATCCTGCGCGACCGCGATCAGGCACGGCACGCCACGGCCCTGCTGATACTGGCGGCGCACCAGATCGCCTGGCCCCTTGGGCGCAATCAGCACGACGTCGAGATCCTTGCGCGCCTTGATCTGCTTGAAGTGCACATTGAAGCCATGAGCGAACAGCAGAACCGCACCGGGCTTGAGCGCGGCTTTGATCGACGCGTACAGCGCGGCCTGCGCCAGGTCGGGCACCAGCATGGCCACCAGGTCGGCGCCCTTTACCGCCTCGACCGGCTCGGCTACCGCAAGCCCGTCGCGCTTGGCATTTCTCCAGCTGGCACCGCTCTTGCGCAAGCCGACTATGACATTGAATCCACTGTCCTTGAGATTCAGGGCGTGGGCCCGACCCTGGCTGCCATATCCGAGCACGGCAATGCGTGCACCTTTGAGCGCTTTCTTATCGACGTCCTTCCTGCCATACAGATGCATCGTTCAACACTCCGTGAGGTCAACAAAAAACCCCGCATCGGCGGCCGGTGCGGGGTTTCGGTGTTTGTCCATTTCCTGGTTTCAGAAACGCCGGCAGCACCCACCCCGACCGCTCTTAACGAGCAGCAGATCTACCGATAGTACGAGCGAGCTCAGAGTCTGCATTGTGGGGTTCATGTGCTGATAGCGCATCGGCGATATCAGCACAACGATCAAGTACTTGTCAATCTGCAGCGCCGATTCGCTAAGCTTCGGCCATGCAGACATTAGTGACGGCGCCGGAGGGCGCGGGGATCCCGCTTTGGCTGGCCACCGACAGCGGCTATGCGGCGCTGTTGCAATCCCTGCCGCCGATGCAGGCGGCCTGGGCGCAGGCGCAGGGCTTCGGGTCCGAACGTCATCGCTTGCAGCTGCTGCCGGACTCCACCGGGGCGGTGGCGGGGGCTGTGCTCGGCCTGGGTACGAGTAAGAGTGTCGATGAGCTGTCGCTGTGGGACGCGGCGCCCTTGTCGGAGCGCCTGCCGGCGGGAACCTACCGCGTCGCGACACCGGTCTCGGCGCACGCGGCCACGCAATTCGCGCTCGGTTGGCTGCTGGGCAGCTACCGCCTCACGCGCTATCGCAGCGCCCCGCCGAAGCCCTCGATCGCCAATGCGCTGATTGCCCCACCTGGTGCGGACCTGCGCTACGCACACGCCGCGGCGCAGGCAATGGGATGGGCGCGCGATCTGATCAATGCGCCGGCCAATCAACTCGGTCCCGAGGAGCTTGCCACCGCCGCGCTCGAGCTGGTCGCGCAGTACGCCGGCGAGGCCGTGGTGCACAGCGGTGAGACGCTGACGCGGGAGTATCCTTTGATTGCAGCGGTGGGGGCCGCGAGCGCACGTGCGCCGCGACTGATCGACTGCCGCTGGCGACGAGCCGGTGCTGCGCGCGTGACGCTGGTGGGCAAGGGCGTCTGCTTCGACAGCGGCGGCTTGGATCTCAAGCCCTCGGCGGCAATGCTGCTGATGAAGAAGGACATGGGCGGGGCGGCCTGCGCGCTCGGACTCGCGCGCCTGCTGCTCGACCTCGCCGCGCCGATTGAATTACGGCTGCTGATTCCCGCGGTCGAGAACAGCGTCGGCTCGCGCGCGTATCGGCCCGGCGACGTGTGGCGCTCGCGCAAAGGGCTCACGGTCGAGATCGGCAACACCGACGCTGAAGGCCGGCTGGTGCTGGCCGACGCGCTATGTGAGGCCGATGCCGAGCGACCTGATTTATTGATCGATCTGGCCACCTTGACCGGCGCGGCACGCACGGCGTTGGGACCGGACCTGCCGGCGGTATTCGCCTCCGATGAGACGCTCACGGCCGAGTTGGCCGACATTGCGCGCGCGCACGCCGATCCGGTCTGGCCCATGCCGCTGTGGATGGGATATGACGATGAACTCGGCAGCCGCGTCGCGGATCTGAACAATGTTTCCTCCTCGCCGTTTGCCGGCGCGATCATCGCAGCGCTGTTTCTGAAACGCTTTGTGACCGCAACGCCGAATTGGCTGCACGTGGATCTGTATGCCTGGAACCCCAAGGACCGGCCCGGCCGCCCGCCAGGGGCCGAAGCGCAGTGTGTGCGGGCCCTGTATCAGCTGATTCGCCAGCGTTTGGGCTGAGTCGTGACCCTCGAGCCCCGATTTGGCGCGACCGCCAGCGCGCCCGCCGGCGACGCGCCACGGCTGCCGCCCAGCGCGCTGGTCGAGGCGATGTTCAGCCGCGAGCGGCTGCCTTGGGCGCTGATCGGTGTGCCGCTCGGCTTGGTCGAAGGGGCGACCGTCGCGGTATTCGTCAAAAAGGGCTACGCCCCGATACTGCCGAGCGCCACCGTGAACCTGGCGGTTGCTCTGGTGACCGGCGCGCCGGCCATGGCCAACATCGTGAGTTTCGCCTGGGCCAATCTCGCGCACGGCCGCTCCCGAGTTGGACTGCTGGTCGCGTTGCAGGCCGCGTTTGCGGTCTGCGTCGGTCTGATCGCCTTCGCCCCGAGCGCGGGCGGCGGACTGGCGCTCACGATTCTGGCAGTGATCCTCGCGCGCATGCTCTGGGCCGGTGTGCTGACCGTGCGCGCGGCGATCTGGACCGCGAACTACCCGCGGCATGTCATGGCGCGCATGACCGGGCGCATCGTCGTCTACAACGAGGTCGGCATGGCCGGTGTGGCACTGGCGACCGGTTGGCTGCTCGATCGGCGAGCGGACCTCGCACGCTGGATCTACCTGCTCGCGGCCCTCTCGGGTCTGGCGGCCGCCTGGCGTTTCCGCGCGGTGCGTGTGCGACGCGAATACCTGCTGCTCGCGGCCGAAGCCGGGGAGGGAGTCGGTGCCGCGCCCTTCAGTCTCACGATGCTGCGTGAGATCCTGCGTGCCGACCCCGCCTTCCGCCGCTACATGTTTTGGATGAGCATGTACGGCTCAGGCAATCTGATGGTCAATGCGCAGATGGTGGTGCTGTTCAGCGACCGGCTGCACCTTTCGAGCACCACGCAGGTGCTGCTGCTGACGGCGCTACCGCTACTGCTGATGCCGTTGTTTCTACCGGCGTGGGCGCGGCTGTTCGACCAGGGACACGTGATCGACTACCGCTCGCGTCAATGCTGGTCGCTGGTCGCGGCCATGGCGATCATGAGTCTGGCCGTGCTGCTGCGTGTGCCGTGGCTGCTCTGGCCGGGAAGCGTGATGCTCGGTGCCAGCTACGCCGGCGCCAACCTCGGTTGGAATCTCGGACACAACGACTTCGCCACCCTGGGGCGCGCCCAGCATTATATGGGCGTACACGTCACGCTGACCGGGGTACGTGGGCTGCTCGCCCCGCCGCTCGGCATGCTGTGCTATGAATGGCTGGAATCCGTGCGGCCGGGACTCGGTATAGCTGCGCTGCTGATACCCTTCACGATGGTCACGGCCGGGGCTGTCGGCTTTGTGCGCATGCGCGCGTCGGGCTACGCCGCAGCCCGGAATTGAGCGCGTTTGCAAACTATAGAAGGCGTTAAGTAATGGCTCATAACAAACCCGTCAAGGCGAACAAGACCGCTCGAAAACCTGGTGCCAACACCAGAAGCTACTCGAGTCTGGTCGTCGACGGCGCCAAGCAGGCGCCGGCGCGCGCCATGCTGCGCGCGGTGGGTTTCACCGATGAGGATTTCGCCAAGCCACAGATCGGCATCGCCTCGACTTGGGCGGATCTCACGCCCTGCAACATGCATATCGCCGAGCTCGCGCGCGCGGCGGCGAGCGGCGCGGACGCCGCCGGCGGCAAAAGCGTTTTGTTCAATACCATCACCGTCTCGGACGGCATTTCGATGGGCTCGCCTGGCATGCGTTACTCACTGGTGTCGCGCGAGGTGATCGCTGATTCGATCGAAACCGTGGTGGGGGCCGAGGGCTTTGACGGCCTCGTGGCGTTGGGCGGGTGCGACAAGAACATGCCGGGTTGCGCGATGGCGATTGCGCGTCTGAACCGGCCAGCGGTGTTCGTCTATGGCGGCACGATCCGCCCCGGCGCCCAGCGCCGCGACATCGTTTCCGTATTCGAAGCGGTCGGCGGTGTAGCGGCCGGCAAACTCAGCGCCGCACAGCTGCTGGAGGTAGAACGTACCGCCATTCCAGGGGCCGGCAGTTGTGGTGGTATGTACACCGCCAACACCATGGCGTCCGCGATCGAGGCGCTGGGACTGAGTCTGCCGGGCAGCTCGGCGCAGGAAGCGTTGGGGGCCGACAAATTGGAGGACTGCCGTCGCGCGGGCGCGGCCGTGGTAGCGCTGCTGCAGCAGGGAGTGCGGCCGCGCGACATTCTGACGCGGCGCGCGTTCGAGAACGCGATCACCGTGGTGATTGCGCTCGGTGGCTCCACCAACGCGGTATTGCATCTGCTCGCGATTGCGCAGGCTGCGGGCGTGCGCCTCAAGCTCGATGACTTCACGAGAATCGGTCGTCGGGTGCCGGTGCTGGCTGATGTGCGACCCAGTGGCCGCTATCTGATGTCTGAGCTCGTCGCGATCGGCGGCATCCAGCCCTTGATGAGGCGCTTGCTCGATGCGGGGCTGCTGCATGGGGACTGCCTGACGGTCACGGGACACACCCTGGACGATAATCTTGCCGGCGTCGCGGACTACCCCGCCTCGCAGGATATTATCCGGCCCATGTCAAATCCTCTGAAGAAGGATAGCCATCTGGTTGTTCTCTATGGCAATTTGGCACCGGATGGCGCTGTCGCCAAAATCACTGGCAAAGAAGGCCTGTCATTCAGTGGCCGCGCGCGCGTTTTTGAGGGAGAGGAGGCCGCGACCGCTGCCATTCTCGCCGGCAAGGTACGCGCGGGCGATGTCGTGGTGATTCGTTACGAAGGGCCCAAAGGCGGCCCGGGCATGCGTGAGATGCTCAGTCCCACGGGCGCAATCGTCGGGCGTGGACTCGCCGACCAGGTTGCATTGATTACCGACGGCCGCTTTTCCGGCGGCACTCATGGTTTCGTGGTCGGACATATTGCACCCGAGGCGGCGGTCGGCGGCCCGATCGCTCTGCTTCGAAATGGTGATCGGCTGACCATTGATGCACAACAACAGCGCATCGATGTGGCTGTTTCCGCTGCTGAGCTGAAAGCTCGGCGCCGCGCGTGGAAGCCGCGGCGCCCGTACGCGAGGCATGGCGTGCTGGCAAAGTATGCGCGGGTCGTCAGCAGTGCATCCGAAGGTGCGGTCACCGACGTTTAAAGAGCGCTCACTAAAAAGCGATCAATAATGATTCGGGCAGTGCCGGCGGGCAAAAGCCGACAAAAGCCATGGGGATGACAATCGTTGAGGGTTGTAACGGGTGCGGCGAGCAGTTACAGTTCTTTGGCTACGCGCGGCAGCGTGGAACCGGGGTGCCTTAAGGGAATAAAATCGACTGACCAACACATGGTCGGCGAAGGCAACCGGCGCGCTGGCCCAAAGGCTGCATGGTGAGAGCGCAGAGGCATCGGTGGATGCTGTGATGATCGGAATCCGGGGACGGAAGCCGACATGTTGAGCAGGCGAATTTTAAAATTGTTTGCAATGGCCGCGCCTCACGCGCTGAGAGCCTAAGGGAACATACACGTTAAACGTATGAGCGCCTATTACCCGCAGGATGCCAGCTTCCTATCCAAACGCGCGATCGTGTTTGTCGCGATCCTCGTGATTCATGCAGTGGTCATTTATGCTTTTGCCAGTGGCCTGGCCAAAAGCGGCCAGCGTTACCTGCAGACCATACTGCAGACCAATATCATCCAGACTGAAAAACCCAAGGACCTGCCGCCGCCGCCGCCGCCGGTGGATTTGAAGGAGCGGCCGCCGGTTCAGATGATCGCCCCGGACATCAATATCACCGTACCGGTTGATTTGCCGCCGCCGCCGATCACGAACGTCACCACCAAACCTACGCCGCCCCCCCCGCCGCCGCGCGCGCCGCCTGCTCCGACAAAGCTCGAAGTGACGTACAAGCCCGACATCTCGAACTATTACCCCGAACAGGCGCGCCGCGATGGCCAGGAAGGGCGGGCGCAGGTGAAGATATGTATCAACACGAGCGGCAAGGTTGAGTCGGCCGAAATAGCCTCCAGCTCCGGATTTCCAATTCTGGATGAGGCGGCGATCAAGGTCGGCAGGGCGTTCCGATTCAAGCCTCCCACGCAGGAAGGCAAGCCCGTTGCAACCTGCCCGGTCCTGCCGGTGAAGTTTGAGCTTCACGCCAGCAGTTGAGCGACCGACGGCGCCGTTTGTAATCATTAACCTGACACAACAATTGGTCCGCCCGGATCGCCGGGCCGGGATGATGTATAAAGAGGAAAATCAATGGACACCGCAGCCACTACCGCAGCCGTCGCGACCGCCACCGGAAACCCGTATGGTTTGATCCCATTATGGGTGAACGGAAACATCGTAAGCCGTGCGACCCTGGTTGTCCTGGTCCTGATGTCTTTGGGATCCTGGTTCATCATCTTGACGAAGCTCTGGGACCAGCGAACGCTGCGGCGAGCCGGCAAAATCGTCGAGAAGCAATTCTGGACTGCCCCCTCGCTCAAGGATGGGGTGGAGCGCCTCGGAAAGCGTGACGAGTATCGTTACATTGCCGAGAGTGGCTTGCGCGCCGCCTCACACCATGAAGGGCGGCTGACCGATCGCATCGATCTGCACGAATGGATCACGATGGCGCTGCAGCGAGCCGTCGACGGTGTCAACAGCAAGATCGGGGGCGGCCTGTCGTTCCTGGCGTCGGTCGGCTCAGTCGCGCCGTTCGTCGGCCTGTTCGGCACGGTCATGGGCATCCTGAACGCGCTGATCGACATCGGTATCGCCGGCCAGGCGAGCATTGACCGCGTGGCCGGTCCGGTCGGCGAAGCGCTGATCATGACGGCCATCGGCCTGTTCGTCGCAGTGCCCGCGGTGCTCGGCTACAACTGGTTGTTGCGCCGAAATAAGATCATCCAGGACAACGTGCGGAACTTCGCCAGCGATCTGCATGCCTATCTGGTCAGCGGCGCGCGAGTCAGTGGCGGTTAGTCGGCGCCTACTACCGGAGCGGCCCTCATGGCAATGAAAATCGGTTCGGATGACGGTGACGAGCGCGGTACCATGTCGGATATCAACACGACGCCGCTGGTCGACGTGATGCTGGTGCTGCTGATCATCTTCCTGATCACTATTCCGGTCATCACAAAGAACGTGGCGGTGCAAGTGCCGAAGGCGGTCAATATCCCGACCCAGACCAAGCCGGAGAACATCACCATTTCAGTCACCGCCGACGGCGATGTGTACTGGGCGCAGCAGAAGATGCTGGACATGCATGCCTTGGTGGAGCGGGTCGAGGGCGAGGCCGTCAAGGTGCCGCAGCCGGAGATCCATATTCGGGCCGATGCCCAAACGGATTACAAGAACGTCGGCAAGGTCATCGCGGCTATCAATCGCGGTGGGGTCATCAAGGTGGGCTTCATTACCGAGCCCGACCGCGGCGTGCGCGGCACGCGCTGACAGGGGATCGATACCATGTCAATGAGTGTTGGAGGAGGCGGCGAAGGCGCCCCGATGTGCGATATCAACACGACGCCGCTGATCGACGTCATGTTGGTGCTGCTGGTGACGCTGATCGTGACGCTGCCGATCATGACGCATGCGGTCAAGCTCGACATGCCGCCGCCGAATCCGAATCAGCCGCCGCCGCCGGTGCAGCCGGTCATCATCAATCTCGACATCTACTACGATGGCACGATCGCCTGGAATGGGCAGACGATTCCCACGCTGACGGACCTTGAAGAGCAGTTTAAGGATGCCGCCGCCCAGGATCCGCAGCCCGAGTTGCATCTGGCCCCGGACAGCCATGTGAAATACGACTACGTCGCCAAGGTTCTGGCCGCGGCGCAGCGTAACCATATGGAGAAGATCGGTTTCGTCAACACCAGTCAGTTTGTCGAATAGAGTAACGCGCCGGCGTCTCGCGCCTGAACTGCAGGCGCCGATTATCGCAATATCCCCGCTCTTATATTAGGAGGCGCCATAGTGACCCGTCGACGTCGTCAGTCGGTATCGTCACCGCTAGCGCGCGCATCATTGAGGTCAGTCATGAGGAATCGCTTGAAATTCGTTCTTACGTTCGGGAAGCTCTTGTTGGCGTCTATCGTCGCGCTGCCGCTGCTCTCGGGCGCGGTGATTGCCGCGGATCAGCCAGCCGGACCCACGGTCAGCAAGGGCGTCGCCAAGCCTCTGAAGGCCGCCCAGGACGCGATGACTGCCAAGAATTACGATGAGGCGATTTCAAAGATCAAAGAGGTTCAATCGCAGCCGGGAGAGAAGACGGCATACGACAACTTTGCGATG
>OBLT010000119.1_pt1 | contig 58377 bp, 46 predicted proteins | sample 1518721 | NCBI WGS metagenome assembly OBLT01 (sample SAMEA3539307, study PRJEB22396) | soil metagenome | biome: tundra; feature: field; material: soil | place: USA | collected 2010-05 | depth 0.15 m | reverse complement strand
GAGAATCGGGTACATTCCCCAGCCGCCCTCTTTGAAAGCTTCAAGCATAGCGTGATCTCCTTTTCCTTAGCGAAGGGTGTTTCGAGTCTGGTTGATGGTTACCCGTGCTTCGCGGCCTTTGCGCCCGCGACGAGGTTCACCACGTTCTTCTTCATTTCTGCGATGTCATCGAGAATTCCTTGGGTCTTGCCGTTCAGCCAGGCGAAGGCCGCCAGACCGATGATGCCGGTGCCCAGACCGAAGGCCGTGCAGTTCATGGCCTCTGAGATACCCTTGGAGAGCAGCGTTGCCTTCTGCGACGGATCCACGCCAGCGACGCCAGCGAAGGACTTGATGAGGCCGGTGATGGTGCCGAGGAGTCCGGCGAGGGTGGCCAGGTTGCCGAGCATGGCGAGGTAGCCGGTTCGCTTCTCGACCATGGGCAACTCGCGCAGCGAGGCCTCTTCCATGGCCGCCACGATTTCGGGCTCAGATCGGTTGGCGCGCATGAGGCCGGTCTGGACGATGCGGGTGAGAGGCGTCGGGTTGCCCGAGCAGACCTTGATCGCACCCTGGATGTTGCCCTGGGAAATCTGCGACCGAAGCAGGGCAAGCAACTTGTCCTTGTCGATAACGGCCTTGCGCAGGACCACCGCGCGTTCGGTGATGATGGACACCGTAATCATTAGAAGAGTGAGGATCGGCCACATCCCCCACCCGCCTTCATGGAAGGCATCGGCCAATAGCTTCAGAACGGTCATGGGTTCCTCCTTCGGTCTTTTGTCGGTGATGCGGGCAATGCTTTTCCAGCCACACGGACCACCGACCAGCGAAAACAAGAAAGCGGTTGGGAGCTGAAAATAGAAGACTAGGTCTGCCCCGACGCCAATCGCCACACTCAGATAGGCTCAAACCACGGAAGTGCATTTCAAATGCCACAGCTGGGAACTCTTGTCTAGCCCGGAATCATGGACCCTCTCCAACTCTCTGTTTTGAAGAGCGTGGTTTTTTACCCCAGTCCGGGGAGAAATGGTGCGGTTGTGATCTAGTGCGTCGGCTGTGGCCACGTGAGCCGCGATGACGCCCACCTGTCGGCTGGACCGAATGGCGGGTTTGCGGTACGTGTAGGGTATCGTGGTAACCCGAGCTCTCGATTTGGCCGTCTTGGTTTTGCTTGCGGTGGCGATCCTCATGCCTCGTCCCGATGTGAAGGTGAAGCCCGCGTTGTCCGAGAGCTCGCCAGCGAGGCAGAGGATTGCCGAGTTGCAGGCCCAGCTCATGGCCGCGCCGACAGATTCCACCACGGCGCTTGAGCTGGCTGGCGTTTTCATGGACGTGGGGCACCCAGAGTGGGCGCTGTCGTCGCTGGATTCTGCGCTGGCTGCCCATCCCGACGATCACCGCATCCACCTCGCGCGCAGCCTGGCCTTCGTGGACCACTTCGAGGCCGGCTACGCCTACGGCGAGGCCATGCGCGCGCTGACCTTGTGCGAGGCTGGTTCGGTCCTGCCCTGTGACGAAGCCGAACATGGTCGCATGGTCATTCTCAAGACCACGCTGGATCGCATCAAGAACATGGACATGCGAAAGGATCCGAACTCGGCCAAGGACCAGATCATCAAGGGGCTGCGTCCGACATTCTTGCCTAGGAAGCGAGCCGACAAACCCGCCGTGGACAAGCCCGGGCAGGCGTCCCCGCCCGCGCCCGGTAGGTAGAGATCCGGTTTCGAAAAATGTGCCGACGCTTACGATATTCTTGTTGCGAAATCTTGCGCATTCAGGGATATCTAGAAGAGATCGCGAAACTTCACGAGAACGTTGCTCGCGATGAGAATGGAAGTACTTCATGGGCACGGCAGTTGTCGTCGGTTCTTCTCGGAAATCTAGGTTCTTTATTTCTCGATTCATCGCGGTCGCCGCGATCTTGTTGTTGGCTACGCTGGTTGCGAATAGATCCGCCTACGGAAAGAGTCGCATCACTTTTCCGTATTCACCGTGCGATGCGCACAGCACGCTTCCAGGCTGCGTGATCAAACGACTGGGCACCGAATTGCAGCCGTACGCCGCGCGGGCCTATCCCGACCACGGGCTGGTCGACACCATGACCGAACAGGGCCGCCATGCTCGCGGTTTCTACATCACGCCGATGTACCTGCGCGGACTCGGACCCGTGCGTACCGCCGCAGCCATGAAACGGGGCACCCTCGATGCCGTGGTCATCGACATGAAGGACGACCTCGGGCACCTCACCTATCCGTCCAAAATCCCACTCGGGCAGAAACAGGTCAATGTCCTCATCAAAGATCCGGCCGCCATGGTGAAGACCTTCCACGAGCAAGGTATCTACACCATCGCTCGCATCGTTTCCTTCAAGGATAGTCGGCTGCCCTACGTGCGTCCCGATCTTGCCGTGCGCATCGGCGCCCATGCCGAGCGCTTGTACTCGGTTGGCGAGAACTGGCTCGACGCCTATTCGCCGGAGGTGCAGGACTACCTCATCGACATCGCCCTCGAGCTTCAGTCGTTCGGCTTCGACGAGATCCAGTTCGACTACATGCGCTTTCCCCGTGGTCTCCCCTCGTCGCACGCCACCTGGCTACACGCGGGTGACAGGCCCCGTTCGCACGACGACGTGATCGCAGGTTTTCTGGAAAGAGCCGATCGCGCTCTGACCCTTCCCATCTCGGCCGATGTGTTCGGCCTGACCACGCTGGTCGACGGCGATCCGCGTGGCCTTGGGCAGTACATCGAACGCATGGCCAACTTCATCGAGGCCATTTCGCCCATGATGTACGCCAACGGCATGGATACCTATTTTCGCGGCGGTCACATCACCTCGCACGTGATCGATCTCATCCAGTGCGGCCTGCAGCGCGGCCGGCGCAAGGCCAAGGATATCGTGTTGCGCCCGTATCTGCAGGGATACGCGAATGGCGTGGAGCACATGTGGGGACCTGATTTCGTCGCCGAACAAGTGCTGGCGGCAGAGCGCGCGGGCAGCGACGGCTACCTATTCTGGAATCCAACCATGCGCAACGAGGTCGCCATGACCGCCCTGCGCGGTCTCGCCGCGCACAAGCCAAGCCAAGGTGTCGCCTTGCTTCAGCACCGGCCCGAACACATCAAGGCGCCGTGGTGTCCGCAAAGCGGAAATGTTTTTGGCTCGGCGGCAGAGCAGGAAAAGCGCGACAAGAAGAGCAAGGGCGCGCGTGCCGTCAGGATTGAAGGGCCGCGCAAGAGCTCCCCCGTGCTTTGCACGGGCGCCTGTGCAACTTCGCCGTGAGACCGCCGCCATCGTTGTCGACAGGCGCGGACCTGGGATTCGGAGTAGCGGGGAGCCGTGTAGGTGTCGGTGACAGAGACGGGGACGGAGACAGAGGCTGAGGCGGTGGCGGTGGCGGTGACTGAGGCGGTGGCGGTGGCTGAGGCGGTGGCGGTGGCGGATGCGCTCGACAGCGGGGCGAAGGGCGCAAACCATCTGAAGGGCAATTTCGTAGACCTCGAAGCATTTCATGGGCTCTCCCTTGTGGCGGCCGCAAGCAGGCCGTTGCGCACCGATGACGGTTCCCTGGCTGGGCGCAAGGAGGAAACAAGGAGGAAACGACGAGGTCGGCGCGAAACCTTCGCAGCCGACGGCGAATGCGAGACACGGCGGATGCAAGAGCTCGCCGTCGCACGCGAGTCAGGGCAGCGTGTCCACTGGCGCAAAACCGACGGCCGGGGCGCGAAACCCAACAGCGAGAAATTGCGCGACTTCGAACCGCCACCGCACCAGGAAAGAGCATCACTCGCCGCTGCGGCAATGATAGTCTCTGCAGCTGAATTGGAGGTTGGGCGGGTTCCCAAATCTGTCCCAGGCAGGGCAGTAGACGCCGCCGGCGCTTCGGGATAGGAGAAGGCATGACTGAATAGGACAAGGCAAAGGCAGGGGCTGAGCAGAGCATTCTCGCCTCATCGAGCAACGGGCCGTTGGTCTTCATCAGCCACGACTCTCGGGACGCCGAACTCGCCGAGGCGTTCGGTAAGCTACTCAAGAGTGTCAGCGCCGGAATGATCAAGACCTTTCGCTCGTCAGACAAGAAGGGAACCGACGGCATCGATTTTGGCGATGATTGGTACAAGCGTCTGATGTCCATGTTGCAATCAAACTCGGACGTTGTCTGTCTCTTCACCGAACGCAGCATCGATCGTCCTTGGATTCTCTTCGAAGCCGGCGTCGCAAAGGGCAAATTGAGCACGCCAGTCGTAGGCGTTGCGCTGGGGGTTCCACTTGCGCGCGTAAGCGCAGGACCGTTCTACCAGTTTCAGAATATGGACGACAGCGAGGCGGACCTGACAAAGCTTGTTCATCAGCTTGCACGTCGTGTCTCCGGGCTTGAACTCGATGCGGATGTTGTGAAGGTCCAAGTGGCTGCCTTCAAGGCCGCCGAAGCAGAGACGCTGAAAAAGGACGCCACGGCATCCGGGAGGAAGGCGGCTCAGGAGCAGGCGGAGGACAATCCTGTGGCAAAGCTCGTCGAGGAAATGAAGGCCCTACCGTCCCGAGTTGCCGAGCGTCTGGCCGAATCTGATGAGCCACTTTCTCGGCGCCGGAGAATGCGTCGCTTCCATCCGATGATGATCGACGAAATGATGCATATGGCGGGCGATCCCGGTGATCCCGTAGCGATTTTGATGACAGCCAGTATGGTTCGAGACGATGCGCCTTGGCTCTATGAACTTGCGATGGAGGTCTATCGAGCGGTCAAGTCGGGAGATCCAGTCGCCATAGAAGCTGAGATGGACCGCATTCGGCGATTTTCTGATCTCATGATGCGCGGTCCTTTCATGGAGGAATTCGGCTTTGATGACAAGGATTCCTACATGTTCTTGAGGGAGTTTCCCCGAATGCTGAAGCATATGTTGGGGCGGACACTTGAACGAGCTCGCGTTGTTGGTGAGAAAGGCCTCCCGACCGCGACGGTTTCGGAGGCTCAGCTCCCCAAGGGGAAGAACCGCCGAACAAGCCGTTGACGACGATCGGTCGCCTTTGGCGCCCACCCAGGTCAACGGCAAGGCAGACCGGAAGGCCGGCTTGCTCCCAGCCGTCGCTTGGGGCGACGTGGATCAAGCCACCGTCGCCCCCGCCCTGGCTCTCCTCGATTCCGTCCTCGCCATCCTCTGGCGTCTAACCCATCCCTGACCCACCGCATCCGCCCCCGCCTCAGCCGCTGTCTCCATTCCCGTCTCTGTCACCGACACCTACACGGCTCCCCGCTACTCCGAATCCCAGCGCGGACCATCGGGTTTGCAATCGGAACCCGCATCTCCCTAATATGGCGGCGGGGGAGCCGTGGTGGCTGAGAGGCGCCGCAATGTGGCGCGACCCCTAGAACCTGATCCGGGCAATACCGGCGTAGGGAGGACCCAAGAGTGACAAACGACAAAACTAGCGTCGGGCTTTCGCCTGCCGAAGCCACGCATCCGGGATCGCGCAGAGTATACGTCGAGGCGGCGGGCATCCGCGTTCCCATGCGCGAGATCAGCCTTGGCGACGGCGAGTCCCCGGTTCGCGTGTACGACACCACCGGACCGCAAGACTGCGATGTGCGCGAAGGGCTGCCCAAGCTGCGCGCAAAGTGGGTGGCTCGTCGAGTCGTGCGTGGAGACAGCAATTTCTCCCAGATGCATTGTGCGCGTCGAGGTGAGATCACCGAGGAGATGCGTTTCGTGGCCCTGCGCGAGGGCGTGGCCGCGGAATTCGTGCGCGACGAGATCGCCACCGGTCGCGCCATCCTGCCGGCCAACATCCGTCACCCCGAGCTCGAACCGATGATCATCGGTCGCAACTTCCTGGTGAAGGTGAACGCCAATATCGGCAACTCGGCCCTGTCGTCCTCGCTGGCCGAAGAAGTCGAGAAGCTTCAATGGGCCGCGCGCTGGGGCGCCGACGCCGTCATGGATTTGTCGACTGGAACGAAGATTCGCGAGACGCGCGAAGGGATCTTGCGCAACTCCGCCGTGCCCATCGGCACCGTGCCCATCTACGAGTGTCTCGAAAAAGTCGGCGGGCGCATCGAAGACCTCAGTATCGAGCTTTTTCTCGATACCATTGCCGAACAGGCCGAGCAAGGCGTGGACTATTTCACCATCCACGCCGGTCTTCGGCGCGCGCACGTTCCGCTCACCGCCCGGCGCACCGCCGGCATCGTTTCACGCGGCGGCTCCATCATGGCCAAGTGGTGCCAGGTCCATGAACAGGAGAATTTCCTGTTTACGCACTTCGAGGCGCTGTGCGAAGTCGCGAAGAAATTCGATGTCGCGTTCTCGCTCGGTGACGGATTGCGGCCGGGATCGCTGGCCGACGCCAACGACGCCGCCCAGTTCGCAGAGCTCGAAACCCTCGGTCAATTGACCCAAATCGCGTGGAAGCACGACGTACAAGTCATGATCGAAGGGCCCGGACACGTACCGCTCGACCGCATCAAGGAGAACGTGGACCGGCAAGTCGTGGCCTGCCATGGCGCCCCTTTCTACACCCTGGGTCCGGTGGTCACCGACATCGCGCCCGGCTACGACCACATCACCTCGGCCATCGGCGCGACGCTGATTGGCTGGTATGGAACCGCCATGCTTTGTTACGTCACCCCCAAGGAGCACCTTGGGCTGCCCAACCGCGAGGATGTCAAGGCCGGCGTCATCGCGTACAAGATCGCCGCCCACGCCGCCGACGTGGCCAAGGGTCATCCTGGTGCGCGGCAGCGGGACGATGCCATGTCGCGGGCGCGCTTCGCGTTTCGTTGGGAAGATCAGTTCAACCTCTCCCTCGACCCGCCGACCGCGCGACGCTATCATGACGAATCGTTGCCGGCCGACGTCGCGCGCGAGTCCCATTTCTGCTCGATGTGCGGGCCAGCCTTCTGTGCCATGAAGATCACAAAAGACATCCGAGAGGGCGCGGAGCGCGAGCGAGACGGCGTCTGTTCGGCGCAAGCGCGGGGATCGCGCGGATGCGCCGAGTCCGTGTGCAGCAAAGTCGGAGACATCCCTCAGCCCACGGCCGCCGTAAGCGCACATCAGCCGGAGATTGGAAAATGAAAGCATTCTCGGTCGGTATCAAGTCCTTGTTTGTCGTCGCCACGCTGGTTGTCGCTGGCCTGGCCAGTAGGACCGCCGTCGCCGCGGACAGCGCGGCCGCCGGTCGTAAACACGCCGCCAAGGCCAATCAAATGGCAGCCAAGAACAAGTGCAAGAGTGCCGTAGTGGAATTCACCAAGGCCTATAGGACGCTCAAGGATCCAACCATTCTGTTCAACCGCGCCGAGTGCCAGCGCAAGCTGGGCAACAACATGGACGCCTTGATGGACTACGAGCTGTTTCTGGCTGAGATGCCCTCGGCGCCCAATCGTGCCAGCGTCGAGGCGCGCATGGCAGCCCTGCGAGAAGCGGTGAAGGCCGAATCAGCCGCGGTCCCCGCCATACCTACGGCACCCGTAGCCCCAGCCAGCGCCGGGGCAAGCCCGCCGGCACCACCAGCCACCCAAGAAGCCAAGCAGCCTGACAAGATCCCCGAGGCTCCGGTCCATCGCGCCGAAAAATGGACCGATTGAGCCGGGTAGTCCAGCTTGCCTAAGGCTCGCGGAACGCGCCGGGGCAGTGCGGGACCAAGGAGCAGGCGTCGCAATCCGGTTTGCGCGCTCGGCAAACCCGCCGGCCGTGCCAAATGATCTGATGGGAAAAAAGAATCCAGCGCGAACGCGGGAGGATTTGTATGAGGTCGCGCTCGATGGCCTCGGCGGCTGTCGCGCGCGTGAGCCCGAGCCTCTGCGACAGTCGGGTAACGTGGGTGTCGACCACCACGCCCTCGGCGATTCCGAACGCCGTGCCAAGCACCACGTTCGCGGTCTTGCGTGCGACACCGGGAAGTTCGAGAAGATCGTTCATCGAGCGCGGAACCTTGCCGCCCCATTTCTCGTCGAGAGCGCGCGCGGCCCCGATGAGATTCTTGGTCTTGTTGCGGAAGAAACCTGTGGAGCGAATGATGCTCTCGAGCACGGCGGGCGGCGCCTTGGCCATGGTGGCGGGGGTGGGAAAGCGCGCGAACAAGCCGGGCGTGACCATGTTCACGCGTTCGTCGGTGCACTGCGCGGATAGGATGGTGGCGCAAAGAAGCTGGAAAGGATCGTCGCGAATCAGCGCGCAATCGGCGCCGGGGTAGAGGCGATCCAATTCGCGAAGGATCGCATCGACCCGGCTAGGGAGGGGGGGCCAGGCTTGGCGCACCGGCTTGCGCGCGGCCTTGGTGGTCTTGCGCGCACGGCGTGCGTGTGCAGGCGGGCTGGGCATGACGACGATCTAGCACGTACCTGTAGAAGGGTTTCCATGTTCGCGTAGGCGTAGGCCGGCTTTGCCGGCCGGAGCCCGAGCGCGGGAGGGTTTGGGAACCCTCCCAGGGTTCCCATGTCAACGATTCTACATCTCCGGGTTTGCAGCCTTGCCTCGGTTGGGCTGTAATCGGTTCCGTATGGACGAAACCCCTGAGGAGCTCGAGCAGATACGGCGCGAGGCCGAAACCATCGACCCGCACAAATACCGCAAACGCTATCGTATGGTGATGGCCCTGATTGCGGCGGCTTTTTGCACGGCGGTCGTGTGGGTTGCGATTCACATGGCGGTGGCTAGCCGCAATCCGTGCGAACGCGTACGTGACTACTTTTGCAAGAAGGCTCTGACCGACATCGCGAAGTGCAACAGCTACCAGAGCATTTTCAAGGAATCGGTCGAGGACCAAAGCCCGAAAATGCGCGGCGTGATCCGCGATCAGTGCCTGATCAAGATCAACCGCATGAAAGAAGAGGACGGCATCACCGTCGAATGAGAGAACACAGAGCTGCGCTCTCCTCTATCCGTCAAACACTAAACGACGAGCCGCAGCCGCAGGTCGACTTGACGTTCGGGTTCGTGAATTTGAAACCCGAGCCCTGCACGCTCTCGACGTAGTCGATTTCGGTGCCGACGAGATACATCAGACTCATCTGGTCGCACAACATGCGCACTCCCTGCGATTCGAAGGTCTGATCGACTTCCTGGGCCTGATCGAAGAATAGATCGTAGGCGAACCCCGAGCAGCCGCCGCCCATGACTTTGAGCCGCAGCCCGTAGCCCTCTTCGATTTTCTCTTCGGCGCGGATGGCTTTCACCTTTTCCGCGGCACGCGTGGTCAGCTTGACCAGCTCTTGAGTTTCCTCGACCGAGGATGTTTGCTTGTTTTCGACGACTGCGGACATGCTGTCTCCTTCCAGACGAATTCTAGCCTCACTCTTGGATGCCGGCCACCCCCGTCGGGTTTCGCTTTCTTCGCGTCAGACGTTTTTCGCGAATTTCCGCGTAGGCGGAGGTGGGCATTGCCCGCCTACGCCAGAGCGCGTGAGGCCGAGCGTTAGCGAGCGGGGTGGTGGACGGCGGGTAAGGGCCGAAGGCATGGAAACCCTCCCAGGGTTTCCATCAATTAGAACGGCTTGGTGGTTTCTGCGCGCCAGTCGGGCGTGCGCATGCTGGTGATATTCCAGACGCGCAACACGTCGGTCTTGCCTTTGACCCGAACCGGCGTGAGGGCCGTTGCGTTGACCACCGATTGCACGCGAGAGAAGGTGGCTTCCGAAACCAGAATCTCGTTTGCCTTGGCCACGCTGCACAGTCGCGATGCGGTGTTCACGGCATCGCCAATGGCGGTGTACTGAAGGGCGCGCGAGCTACCGATGGCGCCCGTGACCACGCTGCCGGTGTTCACGCCGACGCCGATCTTGATCTCTTCCTTGCCCTCGGCGGCGCGCACGCGATTGAATTCCGCCAACACCATGATCATGTCGAGGGCGCACTCGACCGCCTTGATTTCGGCGTTGGGCAGCGCGACCGGCGCACCGAACAGGGCCACTATCTCGTCGCCTACGAATTTGTCCAGGGTGCCTTCGTGCTTGAAGATGACGTCCACCATGAGCTCGAAGTACTCGTTGAGCATGCGCACGATCTCTTGCGGCTCGCGCTTCTCGCTCATGGCGGTGAACCCGCGGATGTCGGAAAACAGCATGGTGACTTCGGTGAGCGCGCCGCCCTTTTCCAGCTGGAGATTGCCGGCCACAACCTGTTCGACCAGGTTGGGCGACAGCAGACGCTGGAACTGGGCGCGTGTCTTGGCCTCGTGTTCGATCTTCAGCGCCAGCATGGCGTTGCGGATGGCCACCGCGGCCTGGTAGCCGATACTGGCGAAGATCTGCAGATCCTTTTCGCCGAAGGCGTTGGCCGCCACCATCGAATCCAGGTGCATGATGCCGAGCAGTTGATCCTGGTGGATCAGGGGCACGGTCATGGTCGACCGGATGCCCTGCATGATGATGGAACGCGCGCCCTGGAAACGGCTGTCGGCACTGGCGTCCGAGGACAGCACCGCGGTCTTGTGCTGAACCACCTCGGAAAGGATCGAACGGGAAAGCAGGATCTGTTCGTTGCGGCCGTCGCGCGTCTTGGCCACGCGTGGCTTGGGGCCGTCGCTCTCCATGAGCAGGATCACCCCGCGATCCGCCGGGATGAGCTCGAACGCCTTCATGATGATCTTTTCCAGCAGGCCGTCGATGTCCACTTCGAGTCCGATGGATCGTCCCAGCTCGTGGGCCAAGCGCAGCTTCTCGTAGTCGGCCCGCAGTGCCTCGACGCTGGCGATTTCCTTCTCGGGCAAAAAGTCGGTACTGGCTTTGACCTTCTGTTGGATGAAGGCGCCGTCGTTTTGCGCGGGCGGCTCGATACTGACGTGCTGGGCGGCCTGCTGGGCCTGCGCGGAAACCTCGGCGAAGATGAGCACGGTTCCACCCAGCGTGATTTCGTCGCCCTCCTCGAAGAGGTGATCGCTGATGCGCTGATCCTTCATGAAGGATCCATTCAGGCTGCCGAGGTCGCGGTACAGAAACCGGCCGTCGGGCTGGCGAATGATCTGCGCGTGCTCCTTGGATACGATGCGGTCCAGGATCTGAACCGCGTTGTGCGGATGCCGGCCGATGGTGGTGACGGGACCGAGCTCGAACTCGCGGCGGTCCTCGCTACTCTGAACGATAATCTTCGCCATGCCTAGCTTCCGGATTGTACCACGGTGGCCATCCTACCAGTCGATCCGTGTCGCGTCCGACACCACTTTGGGTGAAACCTCGAACTCATAGGTCTTGTCGGGGAAGGGAAAGTGCGCCGAGGTCTTGAAGCGAACCTCGAGGCCGATCTCTTTTGGGCCGCGGTAGAGGAATATCTTCGCGGACTTGTCGTTGATGCCGGCCTTCTGCAGTTCCTTCGCGATGCTGGTCTTGATGTCACCCATCATGGCCCGCGTGACGTCGTCGCTGCGCAGGTTGGCTTTGTAGAGGGCCGGAACGTGATCGAGGAGGATGCCCTTGGCCCGCGAGGACGCCGAGTACACCGGCCACAGGCAGACAAGAATGTAGACGCCGAGCCCCAGGCCGCCGAGAATCATGAACGTAACCACATTGATGGAGTGCGGTTTCTTGTACTTCACAACGGCCCTTTTTCCGTCACCGCAACGGGCTCCCCCGTCTTGCCCCCTATCTTGCCCAGGTTGCGTGCGAGCTGGTTTCGCACGCAGACGAGGCCGATGGAGAGCTGGATGACAAAAGCGATGGCCTGGGAAACCAAACTGGCCGTGATGACGACTGCCAAGCGCGCCTTGTCGGTAGGTCCAGGCGCGTAGACGGCGAAGAAATTGCCGAGCACGAACTGCGACGTGCCCAGCCCTTGGAACGAGATGGGCAGCACGGCGACGAAATACACGACAGGCAAGCACATGATGGCCTTGGCGATGGGAACCACGACGCCAAACGCGGCCAGGGAAAACCAACTCAGGGTCATCAAAGCCAGGATGTGCGGCAGGCGCACTGCCATCGAGCGAAGGTGCCCGGTGATCCCCGCTGAAAGCAGGACGTCGAAAATGGGCCGGCTGACCAGCCAGCGTGGCTTGGCGGCCACCACCACGATGTAAATCGCCAGCCCGGCGTAAGCGACCAGGACGACAGGCTTGAGGCCCGAGGGCACGTCGGCCGACGCCACCAGCCCCAGGCTCGCAAGCAGGAGCAGCATGAGAATGTTGATGCCCATGACCAGGAGCACCGCCGCGGTTCCACGCAAAACGGGCACGCCGCGCGAGCGGTTCACGAAATACACGATGGCGCCTTGGCCGACCGTGTAGTTGACCAAGGCCAGGAGGTAGGTCGCGCCGCGCACGACCAGAACCTCGCGGTAGGATAGCGGGGCCACGAACCAGCTAAAGGTCTTCTTGATAGCGAATGAATCGGCCAAGTAGACCGCCAGCACCAAAATCGCGTTGGCGGGAATGGCCCACCAGTACGCGGCATGGATCGCCTTTCCGACCTCAGCGATGTCGATCTTCCGAAAAAGGTAGACCAGGATGATGATGGTCACGAGCCAGCCCAGGACGGGCCCTATCTTCTTGCGCATAGGCTGCCCACTATCGCATGAAATCGCGGGTTGGTTCTGCTTTGCCGTGGGTTGTGGGGGGACACGACCCGCTTGTGTATTCGTTTCCCAAGGGTAACACTGAGGGACGGGAACCTCCCTTATGACTCACTTCGCCGAGGACAGTAACTCCGCTGCCCCAGCCCCTGCCCCCGAAACGGGTCCCCAGTTTTTGGCGTCTGACCCGGCCGGGGAAGCGGTCGCCATGGCTCGTCCGCCGTCCGCCGACCCGCCCTGGGGGCTGGCCTTCTACTTATTCGTTGAGCCGTTCAGCATTGGCAAAGTGGTGGTCGACCTGTCGGCGGGTGGTGGCCCAGGCGCAGAAATGTTGCGCAAGGCAGGGGCCGTGGAGGTGCTCTCTCCCGGCCGGCCCGGCTTGCCACTGCCTTTTCCCGACAGTGGCGCTGACCTCGTGATCTGCGCTCTTGCAACGGCCGAGGTGACCGATGACCGGCGGCGAGCGGCCCTGTTCGCGGAGATCCGTAGGGTTTTGCGCCGCGATGGTATGTGCGTGGTGCGCGCAGTGGCGTCCGCGTTGGAGAACGCGGCGGTCGGCGTGTCCCTGCGGGCGGTGCTGGCCGACATGGCGCTCGAGCACTTTGCGACCGTGGACATCGTCGAGGAAACCCCCTTTCGCGCGGTTTCGTACTTCACGCCCGGCAGCGAGGATCTCGCGGTCAGTGAAGCCATGTCCAAGGTCGGTGGCAAACCCTCGCACCTCATCGCCTTGTGTACGGCCGCCGCCGAGCGCACCTGGCATCTTTCCGAGAGCCTGCTCGTTCCCACTGGCCCGGGCGATGGTAGCGAGGCCGGCGAAGGCGAACTGGCTGCATGGCGAGCCGAGGTCGAGCGCCTGACCCTGGCCAACGCGTCCATCGCGCGCGAAAGGGATGAGCTGCGCGAGCGGCAGATGATGCTGCAGGATCGCGCCGAGCGGCTCGGGCGCACTGTCGCTGCCATGCGCAAAGATGTGGAGCGCTATGTGCGCCAAATCGGCGATGATGCGGCGGCGCGGGAGCTGCTTGCGCTCGAGCGCGATCAACTTCGGCGCAAGATAGCCTCGGTCGAGGGCGCGGTCGAAGCCTCGAATCGCGAAGTCGACAAGCAGAAGTCGAGCGTTCAGGCGCTGCGCAAGGAAGTGGCGAGGCTACGCGCGGCGCGAGGCAGTGCGGCGGGCTCTGGCCGCGGACCAGCGTAGGACACTCTGGCGGGCGAACAGCGCGAGCACAAGCAGTAGGATGGTAGCGGCCGCCGAAGGGCTTGTCTGCGTTCGCGCTAGATTGCATCCGCCGTGAGAGGCAGACGTCCCGAGGCTGGCGGCGTCTTCCGTGGGAAGTGGGGGCCGGGCCAGGGCGGGGGCATCGAAACCTGGGACGACGGTGACCCCGCCGTCCACGTCACCCCCCGTGGGGTTGGCGCCGACCGAGCCGCCGCCTGAAGAAGCATCCCGGCCTTCGGCCGGAAGCAGATCCGGCGCGCCAGCGTCGGGTAGGGCGGCAAACGGGGCCGGTTTGCTGCCGCCTGGCCAGGCCCCTAGGGCAGCGAGCATCTGTCCGTACGAGTTCTGCGTCCTCAAGTTGCAAATGTTGTAGGCGTCGTCCAAGACTCGGTCGCTGATGTCGTCGAATCCCGTGGCCGTGGAAAGTATCGTCTGATTCATGACGTCGGTCGTACTGACCGTGTGCTCCAGGCCGACCATGTGCCCGTGCTCGTGGGCAATCAAAGTCGCGCAGGCGTGTGCACTGTAGCCGCATTCGAAGGCGAAGGCGGACTGGCCGGGATTGTCGTTGCAGTTGAAGGGAGCGACACCCGCCTCGCTGGACGATGTCTGTTGGCACCAGGTCCCCTCGCTGGTGATCATCACGGCGTAGTAGTCGCCGCTAGGCGGGCGGGTCAGGGTGAAAACGAGATTGAAGTCCGCGTACCAAGCATCGAGGTACACCTGCACCTGGCGCTGGCAGTCCTCGACGGTGGCGCCGTAGTTGCACTTGAAGGCGGTCGGGCGTAACCCCGAACAAGAAGACAGTGAGTCCTCGGGCAAGAAGCTCCCGTCCGAATACCACAGCCATAGGTAGGCCGGCTTGCCGGGCAGGCGCCCGCTCATCCTGTGCGCGGTCCGGTCGCCGAGCCCTGCCTTCGCGGTGGCGTGGGCTGAGCCTTCCGCCAAGGCTGGCAGGCAGAGCCCGAGAAGGGCGACCCATCCTGGGAGCCAGGGAAATCCTCTGCCTCGGCGCAACATCTTGTCAGCCACCTAATCCCTAAGTTTACACCCTCCCGATCGCCGCTGCTGGCCGGGGAAGAGAAGAGCTTGGTCGGCATGGGCTCTTGTGCTACAAGAGCCACCCTGGCCCCTAGAAATACCGGACAGCCTAGCTTTGATAACGAAATACGCGGTCGTGGCGGAACTGGTAGACGCGCCAGATTCAGGTTCTGGTGGCTTTACGGCTGTGGGAGTTCGAGTCTCCCCGACCGCACTCATTTGTGATGGGAACCCTCAGAGGGTTCCCAAACCCTCCCGTGCTCTGGCTACGCCGGGCAAAGCTCGGCTCCGCCAACGCGAATGATGGGAACCATTTGAGGGTCCCTGGGAGGGTTCCCAAACCCTCCCGCGCTCTGGCTACGCCGGGCATAGCCCGGCTCCGCCCACCTTTCGAGCTAGCCCATGGATTTCCAGACCCTCGACGCTCTTCGCAGGCGGCACCCGGCGTGGCGCTTGTTGGTGGCGGACAGCGCGCCTTTGGTGGCGAGCTTTCTTCACCGCAGCTTCGTCGAGCCCAATGTGCGGACCCTCGCGCGGCAAGAGCTGGTCGCGAAACTGGACGACTATCTCTTCCACTTGCGTGAGCGGCTGGGCGAAGACGCGTTCCCGCGTGCCGCGGGTGAGTATCTTGACGAGTGGGCGGCGGATGAGCGGGGCTGGCTGCGCAAGTACTATCCGCCGGATAGCGACGAGCCCCACTTCGATCTGACGCCCGCGACGGAAAAGGCGCTGGCTTGGCTGGCCGGTTTGCGGCAACGCCAGTTCGTCGGCACCGAGTCGCGGCTGATCACGGTCTTCGAGTTGCTTCGCCAGATCGTGCAGGGCACGGAAGTCGATCCCAAGGCGCGTATCGCCGAGCTCGAAAAGCGCCAGGCCGAGATTGCCGCCGAGCTTGCACGCGTGCGCGAAGGCCACGTCGATTTGATGGATGCGGCCCAGGTGCGCGATCGATTCGCGCAGATGGCGGATACGGCGTATGCGCTGCTGGCTGATTTTCGCGAGCTGGAGCAGAGCTTTCGCAACCTGGACCGGGTGGTGCGGGAAAAGATCGCAACCTGGGACGGCAGCAAGGGCGCCCTGCTCGACGAGATCTTCGGCGAGCGCGACGCCATCAGCGATTCGGACCAAGGCCGCAGCTTTCGCGCTTTCTGGGATTTTCTGATGTCGCCGGCCCGGCAGGAGGAGCTGTCCTCGCTGCTCGAATCGGTCTTCGCGCTCGCGGCGGTGCAGAAGCTGGAGCCCAGCACGCGGCTTCTGCGCGTGCACTACGATTGGCTGGAAGCCGGCGAGGTCGCGCAGCGAACCGTGGCGCGTCTGTCGGACCAACTGCGCCGCTATCTGGACGACAAGGTGTGGCTTGAGAATCGGCAGATCATGCAGACCATTCGCGCCATCGAACAAGGCGCGCTGGCGACGCGCGACCGGCCGCCTCCTGGCACGTTCATGGAGCTCGACGAGCCTGCGCCCACGAGCGAGCTACCCATGGAGCGCCCACTGTTCTCGCCGCCCTGGAAGCCGACCATCGTCGACCAAATTTTGGTCGAAGGCGAGGACGACATTCCCACCGACGTGCTCTATGAACAGGTCTACGTCGACAAAACCGAATTGGCCGCGCACATCCGTCGCACCCTGCAGACCCGGCCGCAGATTTCTCTGGCCGAGATCGTCGAGTCACGCCCACTCGAACGGGGCTTGGCCGAGATCGTGGCCTACCTGAGCCTAGCCGCCGACGATAGTCACGCGCTTATCGACGACGAGCACAAGCAGATCATCGCCTGGACCGACGCCACCGGCTGCGAGCGCCAAGCCACGGTGCCGCTGGTGGTGTATTGCAGGTGACCGCTGGGCTGGAGAGCTCGTTGTCTCTCGCAGCGAGGGCCTTGGAATCCCTCCAAGGGTATAGGTCTGAACCCGATGATATCCCTGCTTTTTCGCCGCATCCTCAAGGAGGCGGTCAAAGTTGGTCGTGGCGATCGCGACTTGCCCGCGGTCAGCTAAACGGATGAGGGCACGGTGGATGGGTGCCGGTTTCGGCTGACCGATCCTCAGCTTGTCTTCAATCGCCTTTCGTATTGAGCTGCCCGTGCCGGATTCGAGATCCATTCGGCGCTCGAGCATTCCGAGTGCGACGTCGTGTTCGTCGCCAAAGAAACGCCGTACTTCGGCCTTCTGCTGCGGTGTCAGATCGCGGACATCAATGTCGTCGAAGCTTTTCGTCTTGTGCGAGATGCTCGACATTGCTCGATGCGTGGGGCCGTCCTTCATCTTGTAGACGTGCAGGACCAATTCACGAAAATTGGGGAGCTGGGCCTGGCACGACGCACCCGCCCCCACGACAAACAGGACCTCGCGACGCGCGTGTGCGGGTAGCAGTCGCTCGGGAATCGACGCCAAGCCATCGCCAAGCGCGATCTGCCGTTCGTCAGAGAGGACTTTTCGTGTCGACACCATCGGTGACGCCGGGTGCGATGATAACAGATGATCGGTGCGAGGTCTGGACGCCACCGCTCGCACCCGGGCGGCAAGCGGTCCAGTCGCGTCTCCAGCGATTTCCGCTTCGACCCTTGCCTCGTCCCGGCGCCAGCCCTAGATTCGGTCCCATCATGCCTGCGAGGCGACTTTGCCAATAGCCGACGTTCAGCCTAACCCGGCGGCGGGGCGGAATGCGTTTTCGCTGGTGCTCGTGTCGCTGATGAAGGGCGTGGTCCACGCGGAAGCCGAGCCCAAGAATTGGCAGGCGCTGCTCGATTTGCAGGCGCGCGTGCGCGATCACGTGGCGCCGCTCGGATTGGAGCTGATCGTCGACGAGACCGAGGGTTATGCGTACCTGCGCCAGCGGGTGGTCGGCGACGGTGAACCTGAGCTCCCGCGCTTGGTGCCGCGCCGGCCGCTCGGTTTCCAGGTCAGCCTGCTGCTGGTGCTATTGCGCAAGAAGCTTGCCGAATCGGACGCGCAGGGCGACAGCACGCGCATCATCTTGAGCCGCGAGCAGATCGCCGACTTGGTGCGGGTCTTCCTTCCTGATAGCGGCAATGAAGCACGCCTGATGGATCGCTTGGATGCGCATCTCAACAAGGTGGTCGAGATGGGATTCCTGCGCCGGTTGCGCGGCAAAGGCGGCAAAGGCGGCAAAGACGGCAAAGACGGCAAAGACGGCGAGTTCGAGGTCGAGCGCATCCTCAAGGCCTTCGTGGACGCCCAGTGGCTTTCGGAATTTGATAGGCGGCTCGCCGCCTACGCCGAGCATCTGAAGAACGAGTCTGCGGGCGCAGAAGACGCGGAACCATGACCGAAGTAGCGCAGAGCGCACTCGATTTTGCCGCGTCCGATGAGCGCGCGGGCTTTCGTCTGCACCGCCTGGAAATCTACAACTGGGGTACCTTCAACCAGCGCATCTGGACGCTTGCGCCGGGCGGAGACAATACCCTTCTGACCGGCGACATTGGCTCGGGCAAGTCGACGCTGGTCGACGCCATCACCACCTTGCTCGTGCCACCCCAGAAGATCGCGTACAACAAAGCCGCAGGGGCCGAGACGCGCGAGCGTACGTTGCGCTCGTATGTGCTTGGCCACTACAAGACCGAACGAAGCGACGTCGGGCTTTCGGCGCGGCCGGTGTCGTTGCGCGATGGCAACAGCTACTCGGTGCTGCTGGCGCGCTTTCACAACCAAGGCTACGACCAAACGGTGACGCTGGCACAGGTGTTCTGGCTGAAGGATGTGGAGGGCCAGCCGGCGCGGCTCTTCGTGCTGTCGGATGGGACGCTCTCGATCGCCGAGCACTTCTCCAATTTCGGTCAGGACATGGGCGATTTGCGCAAGCGTTTGCGCCGGCTGGCCAAGACCGAGATCTTCGATTCGTTTCCGCCCTACGCGGCGGCCTTTCGTCGCCGCTTCGGCATCGAGAACGACCAAGCGCTCGACCTGTTTCACCAGACCGTGTCGATGAAGTCGGTGGGCAACCTGACCGACTTCGTTCGCCAGCATATGCTGGAAGCGTTTCCCCTCGAAGAACGCATCGAAGCGTTGGTGCATCACTTCGACGACCTCAACCGCGCACACGAGGCGGTGCTGAAGGCCAAGGCGCAGATCGCGCGCCTTTCTCCCATCGTCGAGGACGGGCAGGAACACGGCCGGGTTTCGATCGAAGCCGATTCGCTGCGCAACTGTCGCAATGCCCTGCACGCCTACTTTGCCCAGCACAAGGCGGTCTTGCTGGACAAGCGCCTCGGCAACCTGCAAGTCGAGCTGGTGAAGCTGGACGCGCGCATCGTCGAAGGTGCCGAGCAGCGGCGCAACCAGCAGGCCGCGCGCGACGAGCTGAAACGCGCCATCGCCGAGAACGGCGGCGACCGCATCGAGCGCATCAAGACGGACATCGCGCAAAAGCAGATCGAAAAGGACGCCCGCTCGCGCCGTGCCGACCAGTACGCTCACCTAGCGGCCGCGGCGGGATTGCGACTGCCCGCCGATGGCGATGCTTTCCAGTCCAACCGTCGCATGCTCGCTGAGGACGTGGAGGCATCGAAGGCTCGGCAAGGCCGGGCGCAAAATGCAGTGACCGAGGTCTCGGTCGAGTTGCGCGGCCTCAAGGATCAGCACGGCGAGATCTCGCGTGAGCTGGCGTCGCTGCACGCCCGCCGGTCGAACATCCCATCGCGCATGCTGGAGATCCGCGCCGCGCTCTGTCGTGCGCTGGACTTGCAGGACGAGGACTTGCCCTTCGTCGGCGAATTGATCCAGGTACGACCCGAGGAGCGGGATTGGGAAGGCGCCATCGAGCGCCTATTGCACAACTTTGGCTTGTCGCTGCTGGTGCCCGACCGGGACTACGCGCGTGTGGCCGAGTGGGTGGAGCGCACGCACCTCGGCGAACGGCTGGTTTACTTTCGCGTGGTCAGCCAGCGTGCCACCGCGATGTCGGGCGCTTCGACGGCGGTGTTGCACAAGCTGGTCGTCAAGCCGGATTCGGCTTTCTACGTCTGGCTGGAATCGGAAATCGCGCGCCGATTCGACCACGTCTGTTGTGACAGCCTGGAACAATTTCGCCGCGAAAAGCAGGCCATCACCAAGAACGGTCAGATCAAGACCGCGGGCGGTCGCCACGAGAAGGACGATCGCCATCGCCTGGACGATCGCTCTCGCTACGTGCTGGGTTGGTCGAATGAAGCCAAGATCGCTGCCTTCGATGCGGAACGCGAAGCGCTGGAGGCGCGCATGCAGGCCATCGCTGCCCGTCTTGCTGGACTGCAAACCGAGCAGGGCACGTTGGCCGAGCGGCTCGCGCAGCTACACAAGCTCTCGACGTTCGAGGACTTTCGCGAGATCGACTGGAAGCCGCTGTCGGCCGAGATCGAGCGCTTGGACAGCGAACGTCGCCAACTGGAGGCGGCCTCGGATGTCTTGCGCGCGCTTGTGGAACAGCTGGCAGCGCTGGAAAAGCGCATGCGCGCGACCGAGGCGGAGCAGGACGGGACCATCCGCGAGCTCGCCACCACGCGATTGAAGCATGAGCAAGCCTCCTCGCTGCGACAGGCGTGCTTGGCCTTGCTCGCTGCCACTGCCGCCGAGGTGAAAACACGCGATTTTGCACGCCTGGACGAAATGCGCGAAGAGGCGCTTGGCACGCACATGCTGACCGTCGAGTCGTGCGACGGCCGCGAGAAGGATCTGCGCGATTGGTTGCAGAAAGAGATCGATGCGCGCGATCAACGCCTGCGGCGCCTGGAAGAAAAGATCGTCAAGGCCATGGAGTCCTATCGCAAGGACTACCCGGTCGAGACGCAAGAGATCGATGCGCGCATCGACGCCGTGGGCGAGTTCGGCGGTATGCTGGCCCGCCTGACCCAAGACGACTTGCCTCGCTTTGAAGCCAAGTTCAAAGAGCTGCTGAACGAAAACGCCATTCGTGAGGTGGCCAATTTCCAGTCGCAGCTCCACCGCGAACGGCAAACCATTCGCGAGCGCATCGTGGCCATCAATCGATCTTTGCGCGACATCGACTACAACCCGAATCGCTACGTTGCGCTCGAAGCTGTGGCCTCGCCGGATGCCGACATTCGCGATTTCCAGCAAGATCTGCGTGTCTGCACCGAGGGCGCGCTTACCGGCTCCGAGGATTTGGTCTATTCCGAAGCCAAGTTCTTGCAGGTGAAGAGCCTCATTGAGCGCTTTCGCGGTCGCGAAGGATCGACCGATGCCGATCGGCGCTGGACCCGCAGGGTCACCGACGTGCGCAACTGGTTCACCTTCTCGGCTTCGGAAAGGTGGCGCGAGGACGATCGCGAGCACGAGCACTATACCGACTCGGGCGGCAAGTCGGGTGGCCAGAAGGAGAAGCTAGCGTACACCGTGCTGGCGGCCAGCCTGGCCTACCAGTTCGGACTGGAACGCGGCGTGAAGCGTTCGCGCTCGTTCCGTTTCGTGGCCATCGACGAAGCCTTCGGGCGCGGCTCCGATGAATCGGCCCGCTACGCGCTCGAGCTTTTTGCTCGCATGAATCTGCAGCTCCTCGTTGTCACGCCTCTGCAGAAGATCCACATCATCGAACCCCACGTGGCCGGCGTCGGCTTCGTACACACGGAAGACGGCCGCTCGTCCATGTTGCGCAATCTGACCATCGAAGAATACCGGAAAGAGCGCGCGGCCCGAGCCTCGTAGGCGTGCCATGGCGTGGACGACCCCCGACGATGTTCGCGCGCAAGTCCAGCGTTTGTGGGATGGGGGCCGCATCCTGTCGGCACGGCTTGGCGGCGAAGCGCTTTTTCCCCATGCCGTGCGCATGGCGCGGCCCCAGGTGCGCGAGCTGTCCGACCGCTTTGCCGAAGCACGGACGTGGATTCGCACCCTGGAGGAAGGCAGCAAGAGCGCCGTGGGCGCGGGCTACGAAGTCGTCTATGCCGAAGTCAATCACCGCCAACTCGGCATGAACCGCGTGCCGCAATCCCTCGTCGTGCCGAGCGACGAGGATGCGCTTGCATTGATCGGGAAGCGCCGCCAGGCAGAGCTGTTCGATCGGCTTGTCCAGACGACCAACGGCGCACACCCTGAGCTTGTGCCATGGATCGCGAAGCGGCCGCTCGATCTGCTTGAACATGCCGGTGACTGGGAACGCATCCTGGCCGTGGTCACATGGTTTCGTACCCATCCACGCCCAGGCATCTATGCGAGGCAAATCGACGTGGCCGGCGTTCACACGAAGTTCATCGAGGCGCACCGGCGGCTCCTGTCTGAGCACCTCGACCTCGTTCTGCCGGCAGATGCCATCGACCAGCTGGCCGCGGGAGCGCAGGCCTTCGACCGACGCTACGGCCTCCTCGAAAAGCCGACCCTGCTACGCTTTCGCGTGCTCGACGATCGGCTGCGCATCCACGGGCTTTGCGACATCACTGCGCCGGTCGCGCAGTTCGCCCGGCTCGACCTACCCGTTCGCCGGGTGTTCATCACCGAGAACGAGGTCAACGGACTCGCTTTCCCATCAGCCGAGGCAAGCATCGTCATCTTTGGTCTCGGCTATGGCGTCGATCGATTGGGACTCGTCCCCTGGCTGCAGAACAAAGGCATCTTCTACTGGGGTGACCTCGACACGCACGGTTTCGCCATCCTGGACAGCGTGCGCTCGATTCTACCGAGCGTGCATTCCTTCTTGATGGACCGCGGGACGCTGCTCAACCACCGGGCGCTTTGGGGGCAGGAGCCGGATCGGTACGACAAGCCTCTGCCGCATCTCACCCCGGCCGAAAACGGCGTCTACGAGGATCTTCGATTCGACCGATTCGGCGTACGCGTTCGACTGGAGCAAGAGCGCATCCCCTTTGGCCATGTCGAGCGAACGCTGGAGAGCTTGCTCTGCGAAGGCGATTGACGACGCTTCGTCCTCCCAGAGTTCGTAGGACACTGAAGGACTGCCTAATAGATGGACCGCCCTTCAGTGCTATCCCCGCTGTTACTCTACGCTTGAGGCTTCTTCAGCGTCATCGCCAACTTCACGGCATCGGCCACGCCCTTCTCCTTCGCGACCTGCTTCACCTTCGCGCGATCCGCGCCGATGAGGGACTTCAAGGCGCCAAGATACTGTCCTTGCAGCTTGCGCGCACGAGCGACCTTGGGGCTCGCCTTCTTGGCCCTCTTGACTGCCTTGGTCGCGGGCTTCGCACTGGAGGTCTGGGTGACCTGGCCTTCGCGCCGAGCCTTGCGGTACTTGTCGATCTTGGACTTAGCAACGTTCTTGTGATCCTTGCAGACCATCCCGAAGATTGGCGCCGCCACGTTCTTGCAGCCGGGAACTGGACACAGCTGCTTCGGCTTTTTCCCCGACGACGCCGGCGCGGATGCCACAGCCCGCGTTGGAGGCCGTCCTGGTCGGCGTTTCTGCGGAGCCCCGAAAGCGCCGGCAAGCGTAGCCTGAATTCGGTCGACCACGGATGCTTCCACGGCGGCCGTGATTTGGCTGGTGAAGTTCTCGACAATGGCGGTGATGTTCTTTTCTGTGTTCGGCATTGGTTCTCCTGGGGTTGTGCCGCCTATCATACACAGCTTGGGGCCGTATTACAGGTTCCTTGCATGTTCAATGCACATTATTGCATTTCCTTTAAGACCAGCGTCATTCGTCCCATTCTTGCTCAAGACTGCCAATTGAACAGCAAACGAGCATCCATGATCGAAAGCGCGCAGTCCCCTGAAATGGCATTGCTAAGAGGCGGAGCCTTCGTGCAGTCGAAAGCAATGGAAACTGGTGTTTGGCCGCCCGTGGATGGCGTAGGCGGTGGCCAAGCAGCCGCCCCGGCAGCGCAAGGCCTGTTCACAATGGGCGCACGGCCCCGACAATTGCCCAGGCGTGTAGCCGCGGTTGTAACGAAATCGACGGGGGTCATTCCAAATCGCGGCCAGGGATTCCTCGCGCACATTGCCTTCCGTGCATTGGTCGGGCAGGGCCAGTCAGCCCTTCACGCGGCCGTCGCTGGTCACGCCCAAGGTGTCGAGTCCGGCGCGGCAGCCGAGCTATAATGGCGCCACGTGATACCCCTCACTCGCGTCTTGCGGGCCTGCCGGCGTAGGCCGCGCAACTCGCGATGCGCCGCTCGATTTCGGCGGCCAGTCGATGGTAGCCCTCGCCTTCGGTTCCGCCGTAGTGGGCCTGGAAATCGGCATCCTGGATGCCTTCAGGCAGATCCCCAGCCTGGGGAAAGAATTCATCGACCTTGAACCCCTGTGCCAGCCTCGCCTGCAATACGCGGGCGGAAGTTTCATCCCGGGTGGCAACCTGTGCGAAGGTCGTCCCAGCTCGATCGGCCAGCAAATCGCCGAAGGAAAAGCCGCTTCCGCCGGCCGCGTCCTTCTCTTCCTTCAAGAGGCCGCCCGCGTCGCTGACATTGCGTTCCGCGATGACCGTGAGCGCGGCGCTGACGAAGAAGTGCTTGGGCCAGTCCGCGCGATTGCGCAGCGTGGTTCCTTCGTAGGCGTTGCGGAGCGCGCTGCGGGCGGTTTCGTCCATGACACCGCCGATAAGCGTCTCCACGTGCGGATGGCCGAGGGCAATGCCAAGTGCCAAGAGGGCCGCCCGATTTTCATCGACCGCGCCATCCGACGGCGAGCGATCTTGGGCAAAGCGGAACGCATTCCGAACCGCGGCACCGAAGCGCGCGTCACTGTTGCGTGGTAACTTCGGGGCGGCCGCAATCAGATTGAGGACCTGCGCGTGAACGGCCGGGATATCGATTGGGGCTGCCTCCGAATCGTGGAAGAGTCTGGAGACGAATCCCTTGGGAGGGCCGCCGTGTCCGTAGGTCACGGTGAGCAACCCCGACTGAAGCTCGGCATTGTGTACGCGAGCCAAGACCGGCTGTATGCGCGTATCGCCAGCGACCGCGCTCGCGATGACGGGTGTCAGCACCGCGAGGAGGAACTTGGGCATCTCAATCCTGCCGAGGCGCAAGCGCTCGGCCCGCACGACGAGTTTTCCCTCGCGGACGTTGAAGGTTCCACGAGCGACAATGTTCAGGAAGCGCGAGCGTCCTCGAAACGGCAACGAAGTGAGGATCTCGCCAGTGCTTTCCTCGAATTTCACCGCGGCCTGGGCCGCCCAACTTTCCACCGACAGGACCCAAGCCATGAGTAGGTTGAGCTCGTGCGCGGTGATGCTGAGGGTGACGGTCGATCCCTCCCGGACCTTGAGCGGGTTCTTGCCGGCAAATACGTCGTACAAGTGGCGCCTATCCGCCGAGGTGACCTTGGGCATAGCGATGCTTGCCGGTGACGATTCGATGGCCCGGTAAACTACGGCCCCAGCGCAACCCGCGAGCACTGCGATCAGCAGGGCCAACTTGGGCAAGAACAGGATGCGCGCCAGGGTGCCACGGGCCCACGCCATGCCCGCCCAAGTGCCGAGCAAGCAACCGGTCCAAGGCACAAGCAGGCCAAGCACCCCCGGAGCGATGACCGGTGTGACGGGGGCGGGGCGTGGGTGAAAGGCGTAAACGAGGGTGGCCAGAAGGAACGAAATGGCGACGGCCGGAATCCACCTACGCACGGCGCGGTCGAGCCAACCTTCCCGAGGCGGCAGGGCAAAGACCGACAGAAATCCGACGGGAACAAAACAAGCCAAGTTCTTGCCAGCGAGCGAGAGCGTTTCACGAATCCAAGCGGTCAGGGCCGCCCAGTTGCGTAGGTTCTCCGATGAGAGACCGACCGCTGCGACGTCGACTCGGGATGTCCATAGGAGAAGGACGACGACCCAAGTCAGCAAGCCCAGCCATAGGGTCCAGCGTGGAACCGCGAGACCCTTGTGGATATCACGGCCTTTCATACGAGCAGCACTGCGATGGTCCGGAATTTCGCTGCTACAGCGACACCCTGGCGCGCTTGCCGCGCAGCTTGGGCGCGTACTTGCGCATACGGCAGATCTTGTTGACCACGTCCATGTAGGCCTTGGCCGAGGCCTCGACGATGTCCGTGCTGGTGCCGATGCCGGTGAAGGTTCCTTCGGGAGACACCGCGACGATTTTCACCCGGCCGAGCGCCTCGCGGCCTTCGCTGATGGCGTCGAGGTGGTAGTCCTTGACCTCGATCTTGAAGCCCACCACGCGGTCGATGGCCTTGGTCGTGGCGTCCACCACGCCGTCGCCGCTGGCCGCTTCTTCCCTCGCCTTGCCCTCGCTGACGATGCGCACGGTGGCGGTTGGGATCACGCCCATTCCGCCGGTCACGTTGAGGTATTCGAGCTTGTAGGTGTCGGCGATCTCCTCGATGGTGTCGGCCTCCATGAGAGCCACCAAGTCGTCGTCGTAGACCGTGCCCTTCTTGTCGGCCAGGGCCTTGAACTTGGGATGGAAGGTTTCGATGTCGATGTCCCTTTCGCGGTAGCCCAGGCTCGCGAGTCGGCTGCGCACCATGTGGCTGCCCGACCGGCTGGTCAGGTTCATCTTGTTGTCTTTGAGGCCGATGGACTGCGGGGTCATGATTTCGTAGGTCGACTTGAACTTGAGCACGCCGTCCTGATGGATGCCCGACGAATGCGCGAAGGCGTTGCTGCCGACCACGGCTTTGTTGGCTTGCACGGGCATGGCGCACACGTCGCGCACCAGCTTGCTCGTGCGCATGATTTCGGTGGTGTCCACGCCGCAGGTGACAGCGAGGTAGTCGCGCCGGACCTTCATGATCATCACGACCTCTTCGAGGGCGGCGTTGCCCGCGCGCTCGCCGATGCCGTTGATGGTGCACTCGACCTGGCGTGCACCGTGCTTGACCGCGGTGATCGAATTCGAAGTCGCGAGGCCAAGGTCGTTGTGGCAATGGACCGCGATGATGGCTTTGTCCACATTGGGCACGCGATTCATGATGTCGTCGATGATCGACGCGAAAATCTCGGGCGTGGTGTAGCCGACGGTGTCCGGGATGTTGACCGTGCGTGCTCCGTTCTTGATGGCAGTCTCGACCACCTTGCACAAGAAGTCGCGCTCGGTGCGGCCAGCATCCTCGGCGGAAAACTGCACGTCGGGGCATTTGCTGCGCGCCAGCTTCACGCTGCTGGCGATCATGGCCAAGCACTCGTCCTGCGAGCGGCGCAGCTTCTTCTCGCGGTGGATGGTGGAGGTGCCGAGAAAGGTGTGGATGCGAGGCCGCTGGGCGGGTTTGACCGCCTTGGCACAGGCCAGGATGTCTTTCTCCACGGCGCGGGCCAGACCGCAAATGATGGGACCCTTGACCTCCCTGGCGATGGTCTCGACGGAAATAAAATCACCTGGCGACGAGATGGGAAAACCGGCCTCGATGACGTCGACCTTGAGCAGTGCGAGCTGGCGCGCGATGCGAATCTTCTGGCCCACCGACAAGCTCGCAGGCAGTGCCTGCTCGCCGTCGCGCAACGTCGTGTCGAAAATCAAAACTTCGTTCATCATGGTGGGCGCCAGCATACTCCGAATTTTTCGACACAGAGAACACAGAGCCCGGAAGGGGTTCCCGAATTTCAGATCCGAACCCTCCCTTCCTCTGTGTCCTCTGTGTCTTCTGTGTCGAACTCTTTCTGATGCTAAGATGACCGCTCGCCATGAGCACCGATCCCACTGCAACGCCCATCGCCGATCTTCGTCAGCAACTCGACAAGACCGACGACGAGATCGTCCGACTGCTTGCGCGCCGGCTCGAAACCGTGGGGCTCATCGCCAAGGCCAAGGCCGAGCACTCGACGCAAATTCGCGATCCCGGACGCGAGCGTGAAGTTCTGGCCCGGGTCGAAGCCCTGGCCAATTCCCTCGGCATCTCGGGGCCGCTCACCCGCAAGATCTTCTCCGAGGTCATCGACTACTCGGTCAGCCGCCAGGTAGCCTCACTGGTCGACGCCGAGCGCAGCCACATCACCGTGGCCTACCAGGGGCAACCGCTCACTTACAACCAACTGGCGGCCGAACAGTACGTCGCCAGTCGTGGACTGACCGGGCACTTCGTGGGTTTGGCTTCGCTCACGCAAGTTATCGAGCAACTCGCTTCGGGCCAAGTCGACCTGGCTTTTCTGCCCATCGAAAACACGGTCGCGGGCAGCGTGAACCAGGTCTACGACGTACTTCGCGAACGCGAGCTGCACATCGTGGGCGAGGATTCGTTCCGGATCGAGCTGTGCCTGGCTGCCGTCGCCGACGTGCCGCTGCCGGCCCTGCGACGGATCTACTCGCATCCGCTCGCCCTCGAACAGTGCTCGGCTTTCATCGACGGCCTGCCGCAGGTGCAGACCATGCCCTTTGCGGACTCGCGCGATGCCATGCGCGCCGTGGCCGAGTCCAAGGATCCCACCCTGGCGGCCGTCGGCTCGCCGGAGGCGGCGCGCGCCCATGGCCTCGTCATTCTGCACAGCGAGATCGGCAACCAGGACGAGATCCTCATGCGCTACGTGGCGCTGGCACGTGCGCCCTTGCCTGTTGACGAACGGGTTTCGTGCAAGACCAGTCTCATCCTATCGACTCGGCACGAGAAAGGGGCGCTCTTGCGCTGCTTGCAGGTCCTCGGCGAATACGGCCTCTCCCTGACCAAGCTGGAATCGCGGCCGCGTCCCAACCGGCCGTGGGAATACATGTTCTTCGTCGACTTCGAGGGCAACGTGGTCGAGACGCGCGTGGCCACTGCGCTCGAAACCCTGCGCACCGAGGCGCTCTACCTCAAGGTGCTCGGCTGCTATCCCGCCAAGGCCACGCCGCAGGTGGCACAGGCCTCGGAAGTCAGGCCGGCCAGTGAGGCAGCGCCGGTCGAAGTTTCGCCACCAGCGGTTCCCGCGAAGTCCGTCGCGCGCGCCTCGAAACACTACAAGCTGGCCGACCGGGCCACGCGATCGCAAGACACGATCGTTCGCGTCGGCGACCTGCTCATCGGTGGCGACGGCTTCGTGGTCATGGCCGGACCGTGCTCGGTCGAGTCGGCCGAGATGATCGAGAAGACCGCTCTTTATGTGCGCGACAAGGGCGCCCACATGTTGCGCGGCGGAGTTTTCAAACCGCGTACCGGACCCTACGCCTTCCAAGGGCTTGGCCTGGAAGGTCTCGACATGCTGGCCGCGGCGGGCAAGGCGGCGGGCCTGCCCATCGTGACCGAGGTCATGTCGCCCGAGCAGGTGCGCCCCGTGGCCGAGAAATCCGACATGCTCCAGATCGGCGCACGCAACATGCAGAACTTCGCGCTGCTCAACGCCGTCGGCAAGGTCGACCGGCCGGTCCTGCTCAAGCGGGGCATGTCGAGCACCATCGAGGAATGGCTGGCCGCCGCCGAATACATCCTGGCCCAGGGCAACGGCCAGGTCGTGCTGTGCGAGCGTGGCATCCGCACCTTCGAGAGCGCCACCCGCAACACGCTCGATCTCTCGGCGGTGGTGGTGCTGCGCGAGCGCACCCATTTGCCCATCATCGTCGATCCTAGCCACGGCACCGGCCGGCGTGCCTACGTGGCGCCCATGGCGTGGGCAGCGCGGGCGTGTGGCGCGCACGGCGTGTGCATCGAGGTGCATCCCGATCCCGACAAGGCACTGTCCGACGGCGACCAGAGTCTGACCTACCCCGAATTCGCGTCGCTGATGGACGGACTAGGCCGCGTGCGCGTTTAGCCTCACAAACCGAGGATCGCGGCGCGTTCTCCTCGCGTGGCCACGAAGGCCTCGTGCAGAGCCAGTTGCCCGCGACCGCGAACCAGATTGTGCTCGCCGCGACTCGGGAAGCGCTTGGCATTCCAGCCAAAATAGCCTTCGAAGAGGGCGTCGGCGGCGAAGCGGCTTGCCAGCTCCAGGCTGATCCATTCGACGCCAAGAAGGAGCGCGCGGCGTTCGGCCTGGCTCAGATCTCTTCCGATGCCCGCGGCATAGCCCGCGAAGGATGCGCGAAAGACTGCCATGTTGATGCGCGCAACTGTGTCGTCCTCTCCGCTCACGTTGCACCACGAGCGCCAGGCATCACCGAGCTCGTAGGCGAGCGACATGGGACCGACGGTGTCGAGATCGATGAGACACAGTGCCTGTTCCGAGCCCGGCGGTTTGTTGCCCGCGAAGAGAATGTTGTTTAGCTTGAGATCACCATGGCAGAGCCGCGGGGCTAGCGCGGGCAAGGGCTCGAGCTCCCGTGCGCGAGCCAAGATGGCCTCGGCCACGGGCTCGACCCGCGCCATCAGGCGGTGATCCTTGTGTACGGACAGGGCCTCGCGCAGCCGCGCAAGGTGCTTCGCGGTGTCGTGCACGCCTTCGCGCAGGCCGCGAAAATCGTGTGCCAGACCTTCGAGCGCACGGTGAAAGTGGGCAACCAACGCGCCGGCGCTCTCCGCCTGAGCCGGGCTCTGCACCTTGTCGAAGGAAGTTCCGGGAACGAAAGTCTGCAACCGCCAAACGCCATTCTTGTCGTCGAGGTCCAGCCACAGTCTCCCATCCCGGGTTTGCAAAAGACGCGGGGTAGGCAGACCCGCCGCCGCGAGTGCCGAGGTCACGGCTGCGATATTCTCGTTGATGACGGGCGAAAAGATCGGGGCCATGCATTGAAGAACGGCACGCCCAGTGTGCGAGGTGAGAAGGAAGGTCTGGTTGATGAGGCCTTTGCCGAGGGGCGCGACCGTCGCATCTTTCCAGTCCGGAAAATGGCCTAGGACCTGGTCGGCAATGAACTGCAAGGGATCCACGGCGCACACTATCGCCAGGAAACTCGGCTATTGGAAGCCGCGTTCTTCGCACCCTCCGAACCTTGAAATTTGTGTGCGAAGGCCAGGCCCACGTTGACTTCGGTACCGGCCATGAGCTTGGGCAGGGTCGCGATTTCCTTGACGTCGAGAAAGACGCCGAAACTGGGGCGGAAGTGGTAGATGGCGCCCAGCCCGGCGGTCAATCCCACGGGGCCACCGTGAAGGGTATCATTGTGGTCGAGACATATCTCCGTTCCGCAGTGTTTGCTCACGATGGCCAGAAAACTGGTGCCAAATCCCGCGCCGCCCGACGCGTAGGCTTGGAGTCCGCCCCTGCTCAAGAACGCGAATTGGCCGCGCAGAAAACCGGCATACGCTGCGGTCGGAATCGCATTCTCGCCCGAGCTCGGCTTGTGTCCATTGGGCGCGTACTGGTACCTGCCTAGAACCGAAATCGAGAACCGCCTACTTAGCTGATAGCCGATCTCCGGCTCGATCTGGAACAGTGTCGTCGGCGAGAACCCCGGCTGAACGGTGACCGGCGCGCCCGTGGGTGCCTTCGCGTTGCTGTCGACGGGTTCGCGTCCGTGATAGGCCGCGCCGGTTCCGCTGCCCAGTGCGAACCAGACCGATCCTGGCGCGCGCAGGCGCGATGGGCGCGGGATTCCTCCACCGGAGCTAGGCGGAGAATTCGTCGCTGCAGCGACGGTTTCGGGATCGTCGGAGGCGTCCTCGAGGCCGTCGGGATTCGTCGGATTCCTGATGATGAGCTCGTTTGGGGCCTCGGGATGGCCGAGATAGAGAGCCTTGGCCGAGCCAGGGACTTCCGCCTTCACGTAGTAGGAAAGCGACTTGCCCTGAATCGCCCGCCCAGGAACGACGATCGTCAACCAACCCTTGGGGCTGCGCTCCATGGGCATGCCGACATACTCACCGTCGCTGCCTTGCGGGCGATAGTGAAAGGTGGCGCTGGATTTCCGGTGCTGTTGTTGCGTCAGGCAGCGCACCACCACGTCTTGCCTTGGCGGAGTGTCGAAGGGGAGATGGCAGTACAGTGGCGCGGGAATACGTGCTGGCAGATCCGGCTCTTGGCTCCATGTCGTCTCATTCGCGTCGTTCGCTGGCGGCTTGCGGTTGTTCTCCAGGTGCGCGGTTACCTCATTGAAAGCCGGCACCGGAGGCACTTGCGGCAAAATCGGAGCTGTCGTGTCTGGATCTGGCGGCAGGCCCATCTGTTGGCGAGCTTGCAGGTAAGCCGACTTCAGCGCGGGCGACTCCAATCCGGGCGTGATGGTGATGTTGGGATTGATCCGCAGCGCCAGCATGAACTGCTGAATGGCTTCCTCGCGATCCCCGAGTCCGGTGAGGTACACCGCTGCCATGTGAACATAGGTTCGCGCGGTCATCTCGTCGTTTTCGAGTCCTGCGGTTTCGCTGATCACCAGTGCCTCGGAAAGCCTGTATTTCGCGGCCCGATAGTGTTGCTCTTGGATGTCCGCATAGGCTCTGCGATTGAGGTCGATCATGCGATCGACCGCCGCTTCACTGACCGCCGCTGGCGGGGCCGACTGCGCCGTGCCGGAGGCAAAGGGAATGGCCGCCAGCACAGCGGCCAGGATCCCGGAATGGCATTGCAGCACGCGCACGGACGACTCCGGCGCACACTATACTCCCTATGTTGAAATTAAGGAGCCCCCCTCACAGAAGCCGACATGTGGGATATCGCGCCAGAGACGGCCATCGCGTGATAGCCCTTGTCGACGTATATCGTTGTTCCAGTGATTCCGGAAGCCAGGGGGCTAGAGAGGAACGATGCAGCATTGGCAACCTCAGCGGCTGAAATGGCTTCCGGCAGAGGAGATGCATCGCGACAATGCTCGATCATCAACTCGATGCCGCCGATGGCATTGGCGGCCCGGGATTGCATGGGCCCAGCGGAGATGGCGTTGACGCGTATCCCCCATTTGCGGCCAGCTTCGAATGAGAGCGTGCGCATGTCGCTTTCGAGCGCTGCCTTGGCAGAGGACATGCCGCCGCCATAGCCAGGCACGACCCGTTCGCCAGCTAGATAGGAGAGGGCGAGAAACGATCCGGCTTGGCGGGTGAGGTGCCCAAGCCTGGTCAGCATGGATGTGAACGAGTAGGCGCTGGTGCCGATGGCGGCCAGGTAGCCTCGCCGGCTGGTTTCGAGCAGCGGGTTCTTCACCTCGGGTGCGTTGGCCAAACTATGCACCACGATGTCGAGGCAGGGAGCTCCGAAATCCGCGGCCAATCGGTCTGCCAGCCCCTGAATGCTCACATCGCCTTGGTCGCGGTAGCGCTTGTTCGACTGTACCTCGGCGGGAACGTCTGCGGCCGTGTCGTAGTCGGCGTCGAGGGGATAGATGCGCTCGAAGGAAAGCTTGCCGCCACCGGCGAGAGCGAGAGATCCATCGAGCTTCCCTCGATCGAGCATGGTCTGAAAAACTCCCAGCGCCGGCGGCCAGGTGCCAATGCACACCGAGGCTCCGGCCTCGGCCAGTGCCTTGGCGATGGCGAAGCCAAAGCCAGCGTCGTCGGCCACTCCGGCAACCAAGGCACGCTTTCCCCGCAGGTCGATCATCAACATGGGGACAATGCTTCCGCGGAGCCCCGGCCCACGTCAAGGTTTGCTTAGGGCTCGTCCGGAAATCAGTGATACGAGTTCGGCGACGAGGCGCCCGGCTGGCGAGGCGCGAGGAGGAGGAATACTCGACGTATTGCGACGACGAGCAACGAAGCCAGCCGGGATGGATCGGCGGCGAAATCGTATCAATTATTTCTGGACGAGCCCTTAGGGAAGGAGTTACTGCTCGCCGCGCGGGTACGTACCGAAGATGCGCAGGCTTTCGGCCACGTGGGTTAGGCTGGCCAGGGCGCGGCGCGCGGCCGGCGTGTTGCGGTCGCCCAGGAAATCCAGATAGAACGAGTACTCCCATGGCCGGCCCACGATGGGGCGCGACTCGATCTTGGTCAGATCGATCTTGCTCTTGGCGAAGGCCTCGAGGGCGTGGAATAGCGCCCCCGGCTTGTTGGTCGTGCGGAACACGATGCTGGTCTTGAGCATTTTCGCGCTGCCTTTGCGCCGCTTGAGCTTGATGAGCTTTCGCCGATCCGGCCGCGCCATGACGAAGAAGCGCGTGAAATTCTGCGGGTTGCTTTCGATGCCCTCGGCAAGAATCTGCGCGCGGTAGGTCGCCGCAGCGATGCGGCTGGCGATGGCGGCCTCGTCGTGGCGACGATTCTCGACGACCATCTTGACCGCGCCCGCGGTGTCGTAGGCGGGTAGGACTTCGAGGTTGGGCGCGTTCGCGCGCAACTTGCGCAAGTAGTCCTCGCATTGGGCGAGGGCCACCGGGTGCGAGTAGACCCGTCGCACCGATGCGAGCTTGGTTCCCTTGGGGGCGATGAGGTTGTGCGCCACCCGCAGCACGACCTCGCCGATGATCTCCAGGTCGTTTTCCACCAGCAGGTCGTAGTTCTTGATCACCGAACCGGCGAGGGTGTTCTCGATGGGCACGACGGCGCAGTCGGCTTCGTCACGAATCACGGACTCGAACATCTGATCGAACTCGCGCTTGGGGCACGGCTCGATGGCGTCGCCCAGGATGCGGCGGCCGGCCTCCTCGGAAAAGGCTCCGCGCTCGCCTTGAAAAGCGACCCGAAGCCTGCGCTTGCGCATTCGTGATGGCCGAACCATGGCTGGTGCGTCTAGGGCGTAGCAGCCGGAGACTTCATCTTGTAGCCGACGTGGCGAACGGTTTCGATCATCTCGGCGCCCGTGCCCAGCTTGGCGCGCAACCTGCGCACGTGAATGTCGACGGTGCGCGTGTTGCCTGTATAGCGATAGCCCCAGACGCGCGAAAGGAGCTGCTCGCGGGTGAAGACGCGGCCGGTGCCGGACGCCAGAAACTTGAGCAGTTGGAACTCCTGACGCGGCAACTTCAGCACGCGACCGCGAAACGTGGCCTCGACCGCCACAGTGTCGATAACCAGATCGCCAAGTTTGATCCGTCCCGCGGCGGAGAACGAAGACAGCCGCCAGTCGAGCTGGCGCACGCGCGCGTAGAGCTCGGGGCCGACGATGGGCGACAGAATGAAGTCATCCATGCCTAGCTCCGGATCGAGACCGGCCAGGCGCGATACCTCGATACAAAGAAGAATGGGGATGTCGGCCAGCGTCGGCAGTTGCTTGGCGCGCTTGACCACGGCGCGGCCGACCTCGAGGTGGGGGCCGGCATCCACCACGACGACCGAAGGCCGTACGTGCTCTATGTCATCGGGCAGGTCATCGAGATCGTAGCCAACCGTGACGACTTCGCATCCCAATTCTCGCAATGCCGCTGCCGAAGAGTCTGGTTCGGAAGCGCCGAGTTGTGGCCTTGAGGTGACGACAAGTGAACGCATCGTTTACGAAACATAGCCCAGGAAAACCTGAAACAACAGCATTTTTAGGGTAACTGGAACCATTCATGTTTCGTGCGTCGGTGGTAGTTGAACATATGTTTCTTCTTTATTTCCAAGTGATTTCTTGATGGAAAACTTTCTTTAGGTTTCGCGGGCTGCGAATTGCCGACGAGACACCCGGACGCTAGGGTTCAAGCCAGGTATATAGATGGATCGCATCCCGCCCGCCCGAGCAACCGTACAGATGAGCAACAAGGACAAGCCCAAGAACCAGTGGACCCGACTCTCGCCACCCCAAGCGGAGGGTCTTTACCATCCGAGTCATGAGCGCGACGCTTGCGGCGTTGGCCTGGTGGTCGACGTCGAAGGAAGGAAGTCGAATCGGATCGTCCGTAACGGTATTCAGGTGCTGGAAAACCTGGCTCATCGTGGTGCTTGCGGTTGCGAGGAGAACACCGGAGACGGCGCCGGTATCTTGCTGCAGATCCCTGACGCTTTTTTGCGCAACGTAACGGCCGCTCTCGGTATCGCCTTGCCGGGATCCGAGGAATACGGCGTGGGCATGGTGTTTTTGCCTCAGGACAGCCAGCAGGCCGAGTGTTGCGAACAACTGTTCGAGCAGGCAGTCACCATGCTTGGACAGTCGGTCCTTGGCTGGCGCGACGTGCCCGTCAATCCGACCGGGCTGGGCAAGAGCGCGATCCTTTCGCGCCCGCTGATTCGCCAGGTTTTCGTCGGACGCGGCGCGAGGGTGGCCGACACTGCGGCTTTCGAGCGCAAGCTGTGCTTGGTTCGCCGTGCGGCCGAGAAGATGGTTCGGGCCAGCGATATTCCCGAGCGCGACCTTTTCTACGTCGTCAGCCTGTCGGCCAGGACCGTGGTCTACAAGGGCATGCTCACGGCCGAGCAGCTCGATTCGTATTTCCCGGATCTCTCGGACTTGTCGGTGGTTTCAGCCCTTGCGCTCGTCCACTCGCGCTTTTCCACCAACACCTTTCCCAGTTGGTCGCGGGCGCACCCCTACCGCATGATTGCGCACAATGGGGAGATCAACACCTTGCGCGGCAACGTCAATTGGATGAGCGCGCGCGAAAGCATTCTCGCCTCGCCGCTCTTTGGCGACGACATCAAACACTTGCATCCGGTGGTCGACCAATCGGGCAGCGACTCGTCCATGTTCGACAACGTGCTCGAAACCCTGGTCATGGGCGGTCGCTCGCTGCCGCACGCCATGATGATGATGATTCCGGAGCCGTGGCACAAGCACAAGACCATGAGCCCCGAGAAGCGCGCCTTTTACGAGTACCATTCCTGCCTGATGGAGCCGTGGGATGGCCCGGCCGCGGTGGCCTTCAGCGACGGCGTGCAGATCGGTTGCGTGCTCGACCGCAACGGCCTGCGGCCTTTGCGCTACACCGTTACCAAGGGCGGCATGGTGGTCATGGCGTCGGAAACCGGGGTGCTCGACATTCCGCCCGCCGACGTGGCCTTCAAGGGCCGCATTCAGCCCGGCCGCATGTTTCTGGTCGACACCTCGGAGAAGCGCCTCATCGCCGACGAGGAGATCAAAGAAAAGATCTCGACCGAACGTCCCTACATCGAGTGGCTCGACCAGCAGCGCGTGTTTCTCTTCGAGCTTCCGCCGGGCGAGGCCAAGCCGGCGCTCGATCCCGCGGCGCTCGAAACCGCCCAGCACACGTTCGGCTACACCACCGAGGACATCCGCCTCATCACGCCCATGGCCGAAATAGGCGGTGAAGGCATTGGCTCGATGGGCACGGACACGCCGCTGGCGGTTCTGTCCAATCGTTCGCCGAACCTATTCAGCTATTTCAAGCAGCTCTTCGCGCAGGTGACCAACCCGCCGGTGGACGCCATCCGCGAAGAGCTCATCATGGCTGCAGGCACCACCATTGGTCCGGAACGGAACCTCTTCGATCCGCAGCCCGAGTCGGCCCACCAGATCGATCTACAAGGGCCCGTGCTGTACAACGCCGAGAGCGAGCAGTTGCGCGCCCTCGACGGCTCGGCCAAGAGCCGCGGCTTCCGCTCGTGCACCTTGCCCACACTGTTCCGGGCCGCTGGCGGCGAGCAGGCCCTGCGCGAAGCCCTCGACGACCTGTGTGCCAAGGCGGCGGCGGCGGTGCGCGAGGGCTGCGCGGTGGTCATTCTCTCCGACCGCGAGCACAACCGCGAGCTGGCGCCCATTCCCTCGTTGCTCGCCTGCGCGGCGGTGCACCATCACCTCCTGCGCGAGGCCACCCGCACGCAAACCTGCATTGTGGTCGAGAGCGGCGAGCCGCGCGAGGTTCACGATTTTTGTCTGCTCATCGGCTTCGGTGCCAGCGCCATCGACCCCTACCTCGCACTGGAAAGCGTGGACGATCTGGTGCGCCAGGGCGTGGTCAAGACCAAGCCCGAGAAGGCACGCAAGAACTACATCAGCGCGGCGGTCAAGGGCGTGGTCAAGGTCATCTCGAAGATGGGCATCTCGACCGTGCAGAGCTACCACGGTGCCCAGGTCTTCGAAGCCATCGGCCTCCGCAAGGATATGGTCGATCGTTATTTCACCGGAACCGCGTCGCGCATCGGTGGCGTCGGGCTCGACGTCATCGCCGAAGAATCACGCCGCCGCCACGCCAAGGGCTATCCCAGCCGGCCCGTGCACCGGCCGGGTCTTGAGACCGGCGGGGACTATCGCTACCGCAGCGATGGCGAAAACCACCTGTTCGGTCCCGAGGCCATCGCCAAATTGCAACAGGCGGTTCGCACCGAGAGCTACGACACCTTCAAGCAGTACTCCCTGCTCATCAACGATCAATCGAAGAGCATGAACACCCTGCGTGGCCTCATGGCTTTCAAGTCGTCGCGCAAGCCCATCGCCATCGACGAGGTCGAGTCCGTCGAGGACATCGTCAAGCGCTTCAAGACCGGCGCCATGTCCTATGGTTCCATCAGCAAAGAGGCGCACGAGACGCTGGCCATCGCCATGAACCGGATTGGCGGCCGCAGCAACACGGGCGAGGGCGGCGAAGATCCCGAGCGCTTCAAGCCCATGCCGAGCGGCGATTCCAAGCGCAGTGCGATCAAACAAGTCGCGTCCGGCCGCTTTGGCGTCACCAGCGACTACCTGACCAACGCCTCCGAGCTTCAGATCAAGATGGCGCAAGGGGCGAAGCCGGGCGAGGGTGGGCAGTTGCCTGGCAAGAAGGTCTATCCCTGGATCGCCAAGGTCCGCCACAGCACGCCCGGGGTCGGTCTGATTTCGCCACCGCCCCATCATGACATTTATTCCATCGAGGATCTGGCTCAGCTCATCCACGACCTCAAGTGCGCCAACGATCAGGCGCGCATCAGCGTGAAGCTGGTCGCGGAAGTCGGCGTGGGCACGGTCGCAGCCGGGGTGGCCAAAGCCAAGGCCGACGTGATTCTCATCAGCGGCCACGACGGCGGAACCGGCGCCTCGCCGCTGACCAGCATCAAACACGCGGGCGGGCCGTGGGAGCTCGGCCTTGCGGAAACCCACCAGGTGCTCCTGCTCAACGATCTGCGCAGCCGCGTGGCGGTCGAAACCGACGGTCAGCTCAAGACCGGTCGCGATGTCGTGGTGGCCGCCCTGCTCGGCGCCGAGGAGTTCGGGTTCGCATCGGCGCCGCTGGTTTCCCTCGGCTGCATCATGATGCGCGCGTGTCACCTCAACACTTGCCCGGCCGGCATCGCCACCCAGGATCCCGAGCTGCGCCAGCGCTTCGCCGGCAAGCCCGAGCACGTCGTCAACTTCATGCGCTTCGTGGCTCGCGAGGTGCGCGAGCTCTTGGCCCAGCTCGGTTTCCGCACTTTGGCCGAGGCCGTCGGACACACCGAGTGTCTGGAGCTGCGCCACGCCATCCTTCACTGGAAGGCCAAGGGCGTGGATTTGAGCGCCATCTTGCACCAGCCGCAGGTCGCGGACAGCGTGGGCCGTCACTGCACCATCGCGCAGAATCACAAGCTCGAAACCGAGTTCGATGACATGCGGCTGATTCCCATGTGTCGGCCAGCGCTCGACGAGAAACGAAAGGTGCGCGCGACCCTTCTTATCCGCAACGTCAACCGGACGGTCGGCACGCGCCTGGGCAGTGAGATCACGCGACGCTATGGTCCCGATGGCTTGCCCGAAGATACCATCCAGGTTCACTTCAAGGGCTCGGCCGGACAGAGCTTTATGGCCTTCGTGCCGAGGGGCGTGACGTTCACCCTGGAAGGCGATGCCAACGACTACCTTGGCAAGGGCCTGTCTGGTGGCAAGTTGGTGGTGTTTCCGCCCGCGGAAGCCACCTTCGTGGTCGAACAAAACGTCATCGTGGGCAATGTCGCGCTTTACGGGGCGACGAGCGGCGAAGTCTACATTCGCGGACTGGCCGGAGAACGCTTCGCCGTGCGCAACAGCGGCGCCAACGCCGTGGTCGAAGGCGTGGGCGACCACGGCTGCGAGTACATGACCGGAGGCCGGGTCGTCATCCTGGGTCCCACGGGGCGCAATTTCGCCGCCGGCATGTCCGGCGGCATCACCTACGTTCTCGACGAGAACCGCGAGTTGAGACGGAATTGCAACACCGAGATGGTGGGCACAGGTCCCCTCGACGATCCCTCGGAGGTCGAGCTGGTTTTGGCCATGCTCAGGCGGCATCGCGAGCTGACGGGCAGCAAGCGCGCGCACAACGTGCTGGTCAGCTGGTCGCTCTTCCGGCCGCTTTTCGTGCGCGTGATTCCGCACGATTATCGCCGCGTGCTGGAGGCGCAGAACAAGATGCTGGCGACCGGGATGTCGCGCGAAGAGGCCGAGATGGCCGCCTTCGAGCTCAATTCCAAGGACGCCGCCCGGATTTACGGAAAGTAAAAGGAATGGGCCAGCCAACAGGATTCCTAGAGTTCACTCGCATCGTCCCCGAAGACAGGCCACCGCGCGAGCGCGTTGCCGATTTTGCCGAGTTTCACAAGCACTTGCCGGAAGCCACCATGCGCGAGCAGGGCGCCCGTTGCATGGACTGCGGCGTTCCCTTCTGCCACACCGGCAAGATGATCGACGGTCTCGCCAGCGGCTGTCCTTTGCACAACCTGATCCCAGAGTGGAACGACCTCGTCTACAAAGGCCGCTGGCGCGAGGCCATCGACCGCCTGCACCGCACCAACAATTTTCCCGAGGTCACGGGCCGCGTATGTCCAGCGCCTTGTGAGGGCTCGTGCGTTCTCGGTATCAACGCGCCGCCGGTCACCATCAAGGTCAACGAGGCCGCCATCGCCGATCGGGCCTTCGCCGAGGGTTGGGTGGTGGCGACTCCACCGACTTTCCGCACGGGCAAGAAGGTCGCCGTGGTCGGTTCCGGTCCTGCTGGTCTTGCCTGCGCCGCCGAGCTGAACATGGCTGGTCACACGGTTACCGTGTTCGAGCGCGCGGATCGCATCGGCGGCCTCATGATGTACGGCATCCCGGCCATGAAGCTGGACAAAGGCATCGTTGATCGCCGGATCAAGCTGCTGGCCGAGGAGGGCGTCGAGTTCAGAGTCAACGTCGAGGTGGGCAATAACTTCCCCACCGAGAGGCTACGCAGCGAGTTCGATGCCATCGCGTTGTGTGGTGGCGCCACCGTGCCGCGCGATTTGCCCGTCGAGGGCCGCAAGCTCGCGGGCGTGCATTTCGCCATGGAGTTCCTGACCGCAAACACCAAGCACCTGCTCGACGGCGCCAAGGCCGCGGCGGGTTTGATTTCCGCCAAGGACAAGAGCGTGATCGTCATCGGCGGCGGCGACACCGGGACTGACTGCGTGGGCACATCCCTGCGCCATGGCTGCAAGAGCTTGGTGCAATTGGAGCTGCTTACGCGCCCGCCAGAGACGCGCGCCGTGGACAACCCCTGGCCGCAATGGCCGAAGATCTTTCGTGTCGACTACGGCCAAGAAGAAGCCGCCGCCATCTTTGGCAAGGATCCACGCCAGTTCCGTGTGCAAACCAAGCGCATCCTCGGCGATGACAAGTGCCATGTGCGCGCCATCGAGGTGGTGGAGGTTCGCTTCGTCGCCCAGGCAAGCGGGCCGCCCAAGATCGAGGAAGTGCCAGGCACCGTGCGCGAGTTGCCCGCCGATCTCGTGCTTTTGGCCATGGGCTTTCTCGGCCCTGAAAGAAACGGTCTGCTCAGCGATCTCGGCGTGAAGCTCGACGGGCGCGGCAATGTCGCCGTCGATGCAAACAAGCAGACCAGCGTACCCGGCGTCTTCGCTGCGGGCGACATGTCGCGTGGCCAGTCGCTGGTGGTGTGGGCCATCGCCGAAGGCCGCGACGCCGCCATCGGCATCGACCGCTTTCTGATGGGAGATACCGTGCTCGATTAGTCCGAATTGGGCGCTGCCCGAGCGTGGAGCTCCGATTTCAAGGTGCGGTATCCGCCAGGCGCCCATGCTTGACAATAAATTCCTTAAAGGAGACGCTGACTTCCGCCGATCAGTCAGGCAGTTCGCAGCTTGGCGACCAGGAGGAGCCTAGCAGCATGAGACGATTCCATTCATTCGCGTGGTCAGTTCTTGCCCTGATGGCGGTCCTGAGTTTTGTCGAGACCCGCGGCGCGCAGGCAGTGACTCCCACCGAGGGCTCGATCTTGGGCCAGGTCCGCGACCTCGATACCGGACAACCTGTTCCTGGTGTGACTGTGGTTGCCAGCGGCCCCGAGGGTGACCTGGCGACTTTGACCGACGCGAAAGGCATCTATCAGTTTCACGCACTGCCCATCGGGAACTACATGGTCCGATTTCATCGCGGTGACGTGCTGGCCGAGCGTGAGGCGACGGCGTCCGTCGACAAGACGGTCCGTGTGAACATGCGCCTCCCGGCGGTCCCCGCGGAGGTCGAAACCGTTGCCGCGACCTACAGTCCGCCGCTCATCGATGTCGGCTCGTCGCGCATCGGCACCACCTTCGGCTCGGATTTCATCGACGGCATTCCCAACGCCGGAGCCGACGTCGCGTCGCTCATGCAGAAGACGCCGGGCGCGTATGACGATACGCCGCCTGCGTCGGCCGGATACCAAGGCAATTTCGGGCTTTCGCTGTCAGGGGGCACGGGGGCGGACAACGCCTACTACCTCGAAGGTCTCAACGTCACGGCGCTGAGGGACGGCATGCTTGCCACGAACCTGCACGTCTCCTTTCTCGAAGAAGTGGAGGTCGTGAGTGCCGGCTTTGGCGCAGAGTACGGCCGCGCCCTGGGCGGCGTGGTGAACATGGCCCTGAAATCGGGTACCAACGAATGGAAAGGTAGCGCGTTTTCTTGGGTCCAGCCGGGGTGGATGTCGGGAAGTCAGCAGCGAATTCTGAGTAGCTCTACCGTCTTCACGGGCACCACAGAGCCGGTCTACACAACGCAAATGGGGGTTGAAGTCGGCGGTCCCATCATCAAGGACAAGCTCTTCATCTGGATCGGCTACGTGCCCGAAATCGGCCGCAGCAGTCTCATTCAGTCCGCCGATCAATCCAGCACCAACCCCGACGGTTCGACCGTCGTCCAACCGCTCTTCAGCCGCGTAATTCCCGGCGACTCCACCACCCAGAACTACGCCGGCAAGCTGACCTGGCGGATACGGCCGAATCAGACCCTGAGCCTAAGCCTTGTGGGTATTCGCAAAGATCAGGAATTCATGCGCGGCGCGAACATGGACCTACTGGCTGGCATGACGCACGACCAGAGTAATCGGCAGGACATCATCGCGCACTGGCAATCGGCATTCTTCGAACGCCATTGGCGGCTCGATGCCACCGTGGGACTGCACACGGAAGGCTATTCGCAGCGGTCACCGTACGGGGACGCTGAGAGTATCAACAGCGTGACCTGGAACAATACGCCACCTCTCGCGCAGTTCGACCCGCAGGTGGCACCGCTTTGCCCCGACCCCCAAAGCTGTCCCGTGCAGGGATACCAGTCCGGTGGCTACGGGCAAATGAGCGATGTATCGGCCATTCGGCTCGCGGGTCAAATCAAGAGCACCAACGTCTTTACGGCGCTGGGCCTGCATGAGCTCAAGTACGGCCTCGATTACGAAGTCAATCAATACGACGAGAAGGTCTGGTATTCGGGCGCGAATGGAGCGCGCGGTTTGGTCACCGTCCTTCCGCCGCCCTCGCCGGGCCTGCCCTCGTCGGGCCTTAGAGTGGATTCTCTATATGGCGCCAATGGCTATCTAGATTCGAGTGAGGCCAAGAACCGGGCCTACAACACGGGAGCATTCATTCAAGAAAGCTACTTGCCCTTGCCCAACCTGACCGTGAATGTTGGGTTGCGCTGGGAGGCGCAGCGCCTGACCGACTACATGGGCAACACGGCACTCTCGATTACTGATTCGTTCGCACCACGGATTGGCGTGGTCTATGATCCGACCAAAGAAGGACGCTCCAAGATATTTGCCCATTATGGGCAATACTACGAATCGATTCCGATGGATCTCGCCAATCGCGACTTTGGCGGGAAAGGCGGAATGACGACATACTATGGCGCCGCGCCTAGTTCGAGTGCAGGGGTTCCCCCCAATTTTCCGGTTCAGTCCAATATCAAAGGCAGCTACAACAACGAAATCGTCGCTGGCGGCCAATACCAGTATTGGCGCAACCTGGTGGTCGGGGCCTCATTCATTCGTCGCTGGCTCGGCCGGGTCATCGAAGACGGCGGCTCCAGCCTCGCCGACACAAGTTCTGGTTGGATCTTGGAAAATCCGACGGATCCCAAACCGGAGCGAACCTATACCGCGCTCCAGCTCACCGCCACGAAGCGGTTGGCCAGAAACTGGTTCTTCGCCGGGGCCTACACGTATTCCCGTACCATGGGCAATTACGCTGGGTTGTACGCCGCGGACAATATGCAGCTCAATCCCAACAACTCCACCCAATATGACTACAAGGAATTGACGGCAAACACCTATGGTCCTCTGCCAAACGATCGACCTCATCTTATACACATGGATGGATACTATCGGTTCGCCTGGGGCCAGCATTCGCTCTCGCCTGGATTCAGCTTTATGGGGAGATCAGGGCAGCCTATCTCGTATCTCACTTTCGATCCCAATGGCTATACCTCTTTCATCCTTCCGCGCGGGTCGGCGGGCCGCACGCCTTTTGTCACCCAACTGGACATGCACCTTTCCTACCGGACCAGGCTCTCGAATTCTCTCTCCGCCGAGGCGTTCATCGATATCTTCAATGTCTTCAACCAGAAGACGGTGCTGACCGTGGACTCTTCGTACACCTATAATTGGGCGATGCCGCTAACGGCACCTGGCGCAAAACCGTCACAGGCCACCGTCGCCAACCCCGACGGATCGTCGACCACGACCCCAGCCACCCCCGTCACCCCCAACACCAATTTTCTTCACGCAACCTCCTACCAATTGCCCATCAGCGGGCGCTTGGGTGCGCGCGTCTGGTTCTAGAGCACCCTCATCATCCAGCACTTGAGGTGGCCGGTTTCCGGCACGCCGACGAGCTCGGGGTGGTCGCGCCCGGCGCCCATGCGCGCCAGGATCTGCACCGAGCGACCGCTGTCCGCGCTGGCCTCGGCGACGATGTGGTCGAATTGATCGCGCGAGATGCGCCCCGAGCACGAGCACGCCACCACCAGGCCATCGGGCATGGCCAGGCGCAGACCACGCAGGATGATCTCGCGATAGGCGCGCTCGGCTGCGTTGTCGCCGCTCTTGCGCTTGGCCAGGGCCGGAGGATCGAGAACTACCACGTCGAAGCGTGCGCGCTCGGCTTCCAAGGTGCGCAGCAGATTAAACGCGTTGGCCTGGCGGGCGGTCATGTTAGACAGCCCGTTGCCGGCTGCATTGGCGCTGGTGCGCGCGACGGCCTGGGCGTCCTCATCGGTGGCCAACACCGGGCCGCCCTTGCGTGCCAGCGCCAGCGCGAAGCCGCCGTGGTAGGTGAAAGCGTCGAGGCAACGGGCGCCCGCTGGCGCTAGCGCAGCCACCAGCGCGTGGTTGTCGGCCTGGTCGAGAAAACCTCCGGTCTTGCTGTCGGCAAGAAGATCCGCCGTGAGGCGGTTGGGGCCTAGCCGGTAGGTGATCTCCGAACTGCCCTCGCCGCACAGGATCTCTCGGCTGCGCGGCAGGCCCTCGAAGTCGCGCGCGGATCCGTCGTCGCGGGCAATGACCAGGCGAACGCCGAGCATTTTCTGCGCCACGGCGGCGATGGCCGTTCGATGCGCGTTCATGGCGACCGAGGTCGTCTGCATGACGGCCGCGTCGGCGTAGACATCGATGAACAGGCCGGGCAGGGCGTCGCTTTCGCCGTGGACCACGCGGAAGGCATTCCGATCGAGCGCGAGACAGGCGCGCCGGGCCCGCGCCTGCTTGAGGCGAGTCTCGACGAGCTGGAGGAAGTCGGGCAGCCCCTCACCCTGGCCCTCTCCCCGTGTAGCGGGGAGAGGGGAATTTAGGCGATCGAGAATGCGCAAGGCGACGGGCGATTCCATCGACCAGGTCGCGATGCCGAGCGGCCGGTTGCGTTCGTCGGCCACCAGCACCAGCGCGGGGCCGTCCGTGCGCGCGTCTCGCTCGGGACCCGTGAGGACGTCCTGGCGGTAGATCCATGGGTGGCCGCTGGCCACGCGCGCTCGGCCGCGCGATCCAATCTTCACCGTCGGCGTCGTGCTCCTCGCCATGTCCGGCTCAGAACTGCAGGGCAACGCCCACGTTCGCGTCCACGCTGCCGAGCGCGCCCGTGCGATGGGAGTCGGCGGCGAAAAATGCCATCCCCCAGGATCCGGTGAGCTCGGCGCCCACGCCAAACCAGTCGTAAAGGAAGTAATGGGCGCCGAAGCCACCGCGCACCAGCAGGCCAGCGGCGCTGCGCGTGTTGTCGGGGAAGAGAAACGTGGGCCCAGCCGCGAGTTTGACGTAGGGAACGATGGGCAGGTTGGTTTGGAATTTCCACGCAGCACCGCCAAGGATGTCGACCGCATTTCCGCTACCGTTGCTGCATATCACCTGGTTCGTGCGGCAACTTCCCGAGACCACGCCCATCTGGAGGTCGAGCCAAAGCGTTTGCCCCAGACGGTTGAGGAAATCGCCCTGTATGCGCAGCCCACGCATGTCGTCGCCCAGGCCCGCGCTATACCCGGCATGAACCGTCAGCTCGTTGTCCTTGATAAACGGGTGCGGCCCGCGCAGCAGCTCTTCCTCGGCCTCGGTCGAGGTCGAGGGCAGCCATGCGAGGGCGAATACGAGCAGGGCGGGGCCAAAGATACGCACGGCTCGCAGCATATGTCGGCCTGGCCCAGGCTCCAAGAACACGCGACTTTCCGTGATCCCGCGACAGCCGCGGACCATCGTGGCACAATGCCCCTTCGATGGACTTGGGTCGCTTTTTCAAACGTACGTTCTTGCTGCTGGCCATCGCGGGCCTGCTTGGCGCGGGCTGTGCGCGGCCGTATGCGGGGCCCAAGACCCTGGCCGCCCTCGGTGTCGGCCTACTGGCCGCGGGTGGCACGACCTGGGTCGTCGGCGATCACGAAAATCACAGTGGCGTGGCAGCCGCTGGCATGGCGACCACCGCGCTCGGCGCCATCGCCGTGTTCGCCGCCGGCGGCTGGCTAGCCATCGGTGTGGCTTGCACCGAAGATCCGGATTGCCCACGCACGGAAGAGTGTCGCGAGATCCCAGCCCCGCCGGGGGGCTACCCCTACCACCAGTGCATGCCTCGCCAGGGACCGTAGCTGGGTGACCTAGGCTAGCGACGCGCATCGCGGACAAATCTTTGCGGCGCGGTTGACAGGCGGGCAGTCGCCTTCCATCCTGCCTGGCCATGCGCCCTGATGGTCGAAAATCCGACGAGTTGCGGCCGATCCGGATCACCCCGGACTACAATCGGTACGCCGAGGGATCCGTGCTGGTCGAGTTCGGCGAGACCAAGCTCATCTGCACCGCCAGCGTCGAGCGCAAGGTGCCGCCGTTTCTGGAGGGGCAGGGCAAGGGCTGGATCACGGCCGAATACGCCATGCTGCCGCGCTCGACGCACACGCGTTCGGGCCGCAATCCGGGCGGCCGGGGTCAGGAGATCCAGCGCCTCATCGGTCGAGCCCTGCGCGCGGCTATCAACACCAAACACTTGGGCGAGCGGCAGATCACCGTCGACTGCGATGTCATCCAAGCCGACGGCGGCACGCGGACCGCGGCCATCACGGGCGGATGGGTGGCACTGGCGCTGGCCGTGCGCCGCCTCGCGCGCAAGGAGGATCTGAAAAAGGATCCCTTGCGCCGGGCGGTGTGCGCGGTTTCTGCGGGCATCGTCGAGGGCGAGCCGCGCCTGGATCTGGCCTACGCCGAGGATTCCTCGGCGGACGTGGATTTCAATTTCGTACTCACCGACGGCGGCAACTTCGTAGAGATTCAGGGGACCGCCGAGGGCGAGCCATTCTCGCCCGAGGACTACCAGCGCCTGGTAACCCTGGCCCAGAAAGGTGCCCAAGAATTGTTTGCGCTGCAGAAGAAGGCGCTGGCGGAGGCCAAGCAGCCGTGAGGGTCGTGGTCGCGACCCGCAATCGGCACAAGGTGCGTGAGATCGCCGTGCTCCTGGCCGAGGTCGGGCTGGACTTCGAGGCCGTCACCATCAATGACGTGGCACCGACCGCCCAGCTTGTGGAAGACGAGGATACCTTCGAGGGCAATGCGCTGGCCAAAGCCAGGCAAGCCAGCGTGGTCTGCGGCCTGCCCGCCATCGCCGACGATTCAGGCATCGAGGTGGACGCGCTCGGCGGCGCCCCCGGCGTGCGCTCCGCGCGCTGGGCCGGTGAACCTTGCGACGACGCCCGCAACAACCAGAAGATGCTGCGCGAGATGGCGCAGGTTCCCGCCGAGAAGCGAAGCGCCCGCTACCGCTGCGCCGCCGCCTTCGTGGACTTGGCGCGAAAGCAAGAGGTCGTTCGTTCCGGCGCCTGCGATGGCGTCTTGCTGACGGAAGCGCGTGGCACCGGTGGATTCGGCTACGACCCGCTGTTCTTCATCCCATCCCTGGGCCGAACCATGGCCGAGATCGACCTGGTCGAGAAGAACCGCCTTTCCCACCGCGCCGTCGCCTTTCGCGCCTTGGCGCAGTCCCTGCGCGAGGGCGAGCAGAAAAAGTGACAGGCAACGCAAGCCTGCTGAGCAAAGGCGCAAGGTTCTGCTAGTATCTGCGCCCTCTCGCCGGTCTCCGGCGGGAACCGGGGCGTAGCGCAGTTGGTAGCGCGCCTGCTTTGGGAGCAGGATGTCGTCGGTTCAAATCCGGCCGCCCCGACCAAGATAACTTCGCGACTTGATAGGGTTTCCTCAACCCGCATCAAAGGCGAATAACAGCTTCCAGACTCCCCAGGTAGCACGGGGGTAGCAAACCGCGGGGCAGGCGAGGGGGCACCACCACCCGCCACCATGGTTGTTTTGTGTTCGATGGTCTCGCTCTCGGGCGAACCTTTCGGGCGGAATGAGAGACGATCTATCTCTGTCCGCAGGTACTCCGGCGCCAGGTGGCCGTACACCTCGGTCGTTATTCGGATGTCTGTGTGCCGCAATATCCGCTGGACCGCGACCGCTGTGGCTCCGGACATCATGAGCAACGACGCCGTCGTGTGCCGGAGATCATGGAATCGAAAGGGGGCCACCTTGCCAACCGTCCATAGCTTCATCTTGCACGCGGGGCAGGTTCTGATCTCGCCCTCCTTGCTCTCTTCCTGATGGCCGCATCGCCGGCACTTGTGCACGTAGCCCTCAACGATCCCAGCTCTGCGCATGGCCGTGCGAAGAATCGACACCAAATCCACGGCCGCAAGATGACGGGAGCCATCGGGTCGTGGAAAGACGAGGTCGCTCGGCGAAGTGTCGAGAGCGGCCCGCAGATACGGTACCAGCTCCCTCGCGATGGGGATGCCGTCTTCGTGTCCACCTTTCGTGGTATCCGAGTCGTGCGAACGCCCGACCAGCATGATGCGCTTGTCGAGGTCCACGTCGGTCTTCTGGAGTGCGAGAATCTCGCCTTTACGCAAACCTGCGTACACCGCCGTAGCAAAGACGCCCTGCCATTCCATCGGGACATTGTCCAGAATAGGCGGCACCCACTCGGGCCGGAGATATCGAGCCTTGCGCTTCGGGACCTTACGAACCCGCACGTCCCTGGTCACAGGATTTTGGCCGTGAAACCGCTCAGCAGCCCTCGCCGACCTGAAGATCCGAGAAATATAGGCGCGTAAGTGGTTCACGCTGCCCGGGCTAAGCTTCGCATCCTTTCTTGTCAAAAAATCCTCCACCTTGCCGTGGGTCACCTCGGCCGGCGCGCATCTGGCAAGAGGTGAGCCGAGCAAATGCACGCGAACAAATCCTTCGCAATGCTCGTACGAACGGGCCGGCTTGAGCCGGTTGTCCAACCACCACTGAACCATTGCTCCGAAACTCTGATCCAAGTCCTTCTCGATGGCCGGGACAAGACCCTTGGCGATGTTGGTCTCAAGCACCTGTTGCTGGCGGTTCAATTCCCTCGCCTCGGACTTCGTTCGTGCGTTCAACGGAAACATGCGCCAACGCCCGAAGCGATCCTTCACTCTTGCGTACCATTTTTGCTTGTCCTTGCGGAACAGCGGCTCGGCCATGACTACCTCTTCTTCGCGGCCTTCCTAGTGTGTGGCCCCTCGGCAGAGTATCCCTTCTGCGTGAGGCAGATTCTAAGGATTTTGGTGGTCATTCTATGCATTTTCGCCTTGCCAGAGGTCGGAGTGGTGTCGCTTCGGACGGGCTCCATTCTCCCTGTGCGTAGGATCGGACCTTCGCCGGATCGAATCGCAAGAGAGAACTCCCAGGTAACCTGATGACCGGTAGCCTACCGGCTTCGGCGTGCTGGTATACCCACGAGCGGCTCACGCGTAGATATGTGGCAACCTCTTCGGCGGTCCAAAGGGTATCGACCCTCTCTTCACCAGATGTGGTCTCGATTCTCATTTGACACCGTCACGGGCTTGCACCCAATCGGACGTGTCGTGCGAAAAACCGTCGTCCAGGTAGGCCAGGACCGTACCCAACCGGACAGGTCGCCCGAAGACGGCTGTTCCGACGGAACCCTTGAGCGCGGCCGAGCCGACGACCGACACCGTGGAGCCGCACCGTAGGTGCGCCGAGGCGCCCTTGATGCCCTTGGCTCCGGCGGTCGCCTGATGGGAATGATCCCTGGTGGAGATTGTCGCCGTCTGGCGAGCGCACGGATTCGAGGATTCGCAGAACAGGATATGTCCCGCGATCTCGGTCCGCGTGTCGTGCGAACGTTTGTTCGGTCGCATCCTTCGGATTCCATGCCGCACAAGCTCGGCCTTGCGGTCGTGCCTGTCCGTCAGGGTCGTGTTCACTGGCCCACCGGACGCCGGTGGGGATTCTTTTGAAAACTGATGCTCGGAAAGCCCGGCCAAACGGAGGAGGGTTCGGTTGGAACACCTCGGATGCGAGACAGCTCTGACGGAGCCGGCGCCTATCCCCAAGGCACCAAGCCGAACGAAGCGGTCCCGTACCGCGCTGGACCAGCCCACCCTCCCCCGTCTGCCGGTCTCCGAGCCCAGACGTTGAGGGTCGCATGCGCCCATTTCTGCGTTCCAACTTCGATGGCTACCCCCGCACGGCTCCCCAGTAACCGATCTTCGGGTGCACAGCGAGGCCACGGGCGCCCAAGCGCTGAACGACTTGGCGAATCTTGTCGTTCGTCCAGTCGGGATTCCCTTTGACCAGTTCAGGAGCTGCTCGGCGTACGGCGCTGTAGAGCACGGAGAGATGGACGGGGCCATCCTGCTGCCGGAGAACGGCGAGCACGACATCGTTCCAGCTTTTCGATTCTGCAGAAGCCTTCTTGTTGGTTGTGTCAGGTGACATAGGGTGGTTGGTTGAAGAGTGAGTCTTCCGGTCCAGCGACGGCACGGATCTCCGCTCTCGTTCGGCCACTCGTCGTCACGGGCGAGGCGACCCGACGTACGGGTCAGAGACTTTCGAGGCTCTTCAACAATGGCGAGAGCCGCAAACCAGGGGCCGCCGGTCGGGAGACGCCGGACGATCATCCGGACGCCACTTGCGCGCGAATCCTGCCCGACGAGTCGACACGCGCGCGTTCCGCCCAGCCATCCCCAGGCCGGGCGAAGCAACGCGCACGCCTCCTCGTCGTCGAGGACCACGGCGAAGGCGGGCGGCGTTTGGCTCGGCCCGCGTTCCCGACCGGCTTTCCCTGCCGACACGACGGCATCACGTACGATTTTGACAAGACTCCGCGCTTGCATGGTTAGTACCAGGCGTGCACTCCGAAGCCGAGTCCAGCGATCTTCTCGTACCAGCTAGCCGCCTCTCGGATAACGTCGAGTGCCTCCTCGAAGGTCGAATAGGTCTGGTACTCCACTCCCTTTGTCTTGGCGTTCATGAGCCCATTCCAGCCGGCTCCCCTGGGGCGATCGGTCTTGCTTGCGTGCTGGACTTCCAGACGGGCGACCGCGAGGCGAAGCTCCTTGGAGAATTCCGCCGCCTTCTCGGCACTCATGTCTTTGTACATGCGCGCTGAGAGATGAGGCAGACCAAGGGCTTCAAGTTCGCGGGCCGCTGCCTTTCCGCGCAGCGAGCAGCAGGTTCCGAGCATCCCGATTGGGAAGTTGTCCTTTTCGAATGGGCATGGTTCGCCAGGTTTGTGAGTGGCGCCGTTCTCGGGCAGATTCGGATCGTACGGATGCTTTGGGCAACCGCACTGCTTGGGAAGATTGTCGAGTCCCATAGTTGTCATTGGGTTACGGATAAGCGAGCCGAGCCGCTTCGCCGTTTCCGCCGACGTCATGGTTCCCAATCGTTCGCTTACCGTCGTACCGTCTTGTTGGCCGGCAGTCGTTGTCGGCCGAAACCTCCTTGCACATGGGTTGGACGGAAATCGCCGTCCATCCAAATTCGTGTTGCCAGATATGTGGGCATAGGCCCCCCGTCTTTCGGCCCAAACGCGATTTTCGATCATCGCGAAATTGCTCCGTTTTTCGACGGCAAATCCCGATCAACCATCGATCGTTGTCGCTGATCGGCTTTGTCGATCGGCTTGCTCAACCTATCGACGAGGCACCTTGTCGGAGGCGCCTCGGACGCCTTTGCGAGTTCCAAACATTGCCAGAGAGCGTGGTCAAAGGCCTTGCCGTCTTCGAGACTCTTCGTCAAGGCCACGAAGCTGAAGGCGCCCGCGCCCCCGGCAGTGACGGCGACTGCAACCGAGTGAGCGCGGCGAGCAGACGGAACCAAGGCCAGCAACCGCCAGTCAGCAGTGCCGTACAAACGGCCGGCGCTACGAAGCGCGGCATACTGGGCGGCCTTGGACTTCCAGACCGCGGTTCGTTCCGTCGTGTTGTCCACCTCAACCATCCATCCACAACGCCGGACGCCCGTTACCTCTTGCCGCGCGAGGCCCAAGAGGGCATCGGGCACGACATGAACGTGTTCCTGCCGCAACGGTCGCAATTCCCACTCCGGCCTGAAGTACTCGATGCGGATATCTGGTGACCGGCGGCAGGACAGGGCAAGGGATGTCCAGAACCTATTGCGGCTGGAAAGAGCGGCCTTGTTGAGATCGCGGATGGAGGCTACGGTTCGAAGCTCCCGCTCGTCGCAGCCGGCTTGTTCGGCGGTCCATTCCAACCCGCGGTTCGTGAGCGAGAACCAGGCCGGCGAGATCACGTTGGGTCTCGGAAGCGAGCGCAGAAGGCCGAGTCGTGTCAGTCGGCCGAACCCGAACCGACAGGTGTGGCACGATCCGTACCAGAGCGGATAGGTGTCCGCGATGGTGACGAGCCCCATTCGGCCGACGGCATACGCGATCTCAAGATCGCGTGGTAGCTGGAGCCGCGCGCCCGACGCGCGCCAGGGTAGGTACATCATCGGATCGGCCTCAGCGGGATCGAAGCACCGCAGTATTCGCAAAAAAACATGCTGGCGCCGGCTCCACAGCGTTGGCAGCGGTCAGCGGCGCCCAGGTAGATAGCCCCGCAACCAGGCGCGCGGCACTCCCAGCGGCCATAGAGAGAGTTAGAAATTGCGCAGGCAGGGCAGGAAAGCTCGGGCTTCGTGAGGCGGATGGTCCAGACGATATTTCGCACGAGGCGGAACGCCCAGAACAGAAGTACCCATGCGCCGTATGCAGCGAAAAACGGCGAGAGGATCAGAAGGCGGACCAAGTTCAATTTCGCCTCGGCCATGGTCTTCACCCGATGTCCATGGGCCGGCGTCCGCGACGCGGTGGCCGTGACGGGTCGGTCTCATCGCCGACTTCTCGGGTGTCTGCCTGGAGCAACCCTTCTATCCGGCGATTCACTTCGCGCTCGCCAGCTTCCAACTCCGCGATCGTGGCCACGGCATCGCTGCGCGAGGCGCGTTCTTCTAGCGCCCGGACTTCGCTGGCGGATGCCTTCAGATTAACATCGGCCGTGCGCATGAGAAGGCCCGGCAAGCCCGTGCGCCGATCGACCAGGTAGCAGGTGCGGTCGGGCAAACGAAGAAGTTGCTCACGAAGGAGCGTGAGTTCGGCACTGCGATCAAGATACCCAAAACGACGCTCCTCCCAAGGTGCTCCTGGAGACTTGGGCCTGGTTCCTGTGACCGGCAAGGCGAAGTCCCAAGCGCTCGTGTCCTGAGCCCGAAAAATCATGTGCAGGTGTAGGTTGTTTCGGACGACATCCACGATGGAGCGCGACACTTTTGCCACCGAAGCCAGATCCTGCGAGAGAACGGTGAGGAAGACGCCCTTGGATCGGGCGAGACGCAGGAGATCTTCAAACGTGTCGGCCAGCTGCGCGCCGCCGGCCGCAAGAAATGTTGGCCATTCGTCGACGCAGACATAGGCGGGTTCCGAACCGTTGGCGCGACGGCGAATAGCATGGTTGATCTGTACCCAGATGAGGCCGGCAAGAAAACGCCCTACGTCCGTCGAACCCTGCGGCGGCGCGAGGTTGATGAGCGTGATGCGTTCGTCGAGAAGCCGGGCGAAGTCGATACAGTCGCGGCTTCCGCCCAAAGCTAAGCGGACGGACTTCAGCCGAAGAAGTCGCTCCGCCCGACTCACGAGCCCAAGGATGCGGTCGCGGGACTCTTTTTTGAGACGGGCGGACAAGGCCCGGAAGAAAGCGGCCGGTTCATGTTTCTCGGCGAGAGCGTCCAACAGCTCGGGGTTCTCGAGCGCCATAGGCAGCACGGTTAGTGGCAGCTCCGCACGGATAAGCGCTTCGACAACGCGGTGGAAGATCGACTCCTGCCGCACGCCTAGGCCGCCGTTGTCCAACTCGTTGGTGATCAGATTCGCGATGGTGAACGCATGCAGTTCGGGGTCCAGTCCTTCTTGCGGGGCGAGTACCTGAAGGCGGGGCAGGGTGGACGCGGCGAAGAGGTCGAGACAGACGACGCGATCCAGAAGGTCTTCCGCTTCCTGCGCAGGCAAGGTGCGGGCGAAATCCACGATCAGCCGCTTGGCGAGTTCCACTGTCTCAGCTTTGGGATCGGCGACGACGAACCGGCGCACGCCAGATTGCAAAAGGAACCGAAGCATGAGGACGAGCAGATACGACTTTCCCGAACCGCTCGGCCCCCAAAGACCTGCATGGCCGGCCAAGCGCTCGCGCGCCACGCGCACGGGCCAGTCACCGTCCAGGGCTGTGCCGAGTATGACGCCGCCGTCGTCGCTACTCTGGAACTCGGCAGCCAGACCAGCCTGGAGATCTTGTGCGCGCTCCCTTTCAGCGGCGAAAAGATCTGCCTCCCTTGAAAGGGCCGCGACTCGATCAGAGCCGCGAAACAGGGAACGCAAGAGCGAGGAAGCGAAGGTCATGACCAGGCCATCCCCGCCTGAAGCGGCGAGGGGTCGATGCAATTCCCTCGCTCGGCCAGGTCGCTTGGATTCGGTCTGAGCCGAATTCGCCCTCGCTCGCGAGCGGGAACATGGAAGGTTCCAGGCGGGAACCAACGTTCGCTGAAACTCACCTCATCCAGAAGATCCCCACTCCAGATCATCGCGGCGTTGCAATCTTGGCAGCGGTACCGACGGGCGAACTGCGTGCCAATGTTGCGGGTCTTTCCGACTTGCTTGAGCCCACGGGCGTCGGGACTCACGTTGCAAAACTTACAGGGCATCATGGTTATTACCTCCTGACCTTCTCAATACGTTCCGTTCCCAACCCGTTACCCGCGACTCCATGCCCAAACCCGTCGGCACTTCTATGGATGTGGCGGCGCTGGCAACGCCCGTGCCCGCGGCGCTCCGTTGCGTTTTGCCCATATCTCGCGAGATCGCGCGCGGTCGGCCCTTCGGCGCCAAGCGATGAGGCCGATGATGGCCAATGCCGCGAGAAGAATGATGGCCAGGATCCCGTGGGCAAGCGAGGCAGGGATTTCGTTTTCCCTTTCTGCTACCAGGCACGAGCACGACTTCAGAAGACAAGGCAAGGCGGCGAGTGCCAGGACTATACCGAGGACGCCCTTCACGATTTTGCCAGCAGAATCTTTGGCGCCGAAGATCAGCGCGATGCCCGCGAGCATCAGCAGGATGGCGAGCACGGGCTACCTCGTCACCACGGTCTTGGACGAATGGTCGCCGTCGGTATTTGGCTCGGCCTTTGGGCAATGAGGCTCGAAGGTGACGAGGTTGGGGGCGGTGAAGATCCGCCGCCAGACGTTCGGCGTGACATCGGCCCGCTTGGCTCCGCGGGCCTTCCGCTCGCTTACAACCTTGCCCTTGCCGTCGATCGGTCCCGAAGTCTCTGCGATGCCGCAGACATGAACCCGGATACCCCGGTTGTCGATGGGTGAGGGCAGAACAGCGTCCTTGATGCCCAACAAGGCCTTGCGCAAACCGGACTCGCCGTTCTCGGCCATGTCGGACTGAAGGTAGACGGCACAGTTCGTGCCCTCGTGGCAGCCAAGCACGACAAGTTCTTCGAGACCCCGGCGGAGCGCGAGGTAGATCGGGGAACGATCAGTGTTTCCTTGCTCCTCGCAGCGTCGGACAAGCTCCTCGACCAGGGCGTCCTCTCGGCGATCTCTGGCCTTGTGTATGTCCTTCACGCTGGCTTTCCGGACGCCGGTGAGACGTGCGAACTCGACTGGCTCGTCGTTCGAGCGCGCATCGCCGGTCGCGAGTGCAATAATTGATGAGAAGCGGTCGGCGTGTCCCGCTTGCAAGTATTCCCTGGCCAGGCCGCCGATGGCGGCGCAGCCGGCGGTGGCCGAGTCCGAACGGTCGCGGATGATGACCGCGTGAGAAGCTGTTTCCTTGGCAGACGGCTGTTTGGCCCGATAGATGGCCACGCCTGCGAGGGCAACGACGACGACAACCACTACGGCGACGGGGACGAAATTTTTCATCGCGACCTCCGAACGGTGCCGAGGAGAAAGCCACGGTTTTTCGCGATGCCGGTGTGGTACCCGTTCAGCTTCCGGTTGGTGATCGCAGCGATCGTTTCCTCGCGCGAGGCGAAGCGCGGTTGCCTGTCGGCTATGTCGCGGATGTGCTCGTCGAGCTTCCGTTGCACTTCATCGCAAAGGGCCAATTGGCGCCCAAGCTCGGCAAGGGCGGCATCGCGAAGGCGCGCCTTTCCGTCCTCGACGCTCTTGCCCGTCTCCCATTCCTTGAGCGCGCCCTCAAGCTTGGCAGCTTGAAACTCGACAAAGAGCACTGCTGCCAGTTCGATAGCCATGAGCGCCAGCGCCCAAAGCGCGTCGCCAGCGCTCTCTATGGAGCGAAGCCTCAGGAGCACGCAACCGGCAACCATGAGCAAGCCGGCGAAAAGACCCATCCGGCGCATGAACGGCGGCAGGTCGTTCGGCTTCCGGTGCGCCCAGAGGGCGACGGTGACGACGGTGAGCGCCAGGGCAACACCCACCGAAAGCGCTGCAACCCAGCCCCAGAAGTTGTCTTCGATGGCGGCGAAGAGGTCTTCTCGCAGAGTGGGCGCGATCGATATCGCGATGATCGCGGTCACGACCAGTTGGAAGAGCCAGTGGACTGACGGCTTCGGTCCGCCGGCCGGAACGGCGGCGAGGGCATCTTCCGATTCGCGGTGCTCTGCCCGTCGTTGCCTGATCTGTTTCTCGAACTCGGCTCGCCTCTGCAGGTTCGCTTCGTGTTCCTGGGCAAGCATAGCGTCGCTGGGCTTGTGTTCGGGATCCCAGCGTCGTTCCCACTCCTCGTCGCCAAGAGCGCCGGAGCTCCGGGTGATGATTTCCAGATGCTCGGGAAGAGGCTCAGTCACACCACTTTCGAGCGCGAGACGTTCGCCGTCCTCCTCTGGAACCACCTCTATGATAGGGCGTCTGGGACGCCGGGATTCGTCCTGCGGCTTGGTGACGGTTGCGGTTTCTACCTTTGGATCATGGTTTTCTTTGCTCATGCCGTCTCTAAGACCGCAGCGCCGCCGACCGTTACGACAAACCCTTTTCCGTCCGAAACCCTTGGCGTCGGCTTCCTTGTCTGCGGCGCCGAGGCGCCGTGGCCAGTCTGGCTCCGAGAAATCGAAAAATGTCGGTAACGGTCGGCACGCGTCCGGGCTTTACGGAGGCAAGAAAGGAGCGCACCGATGAGTGACTAGAACCGAAGGCGTGAGCAACGGCACCGGGTTTGAGAACCATCTTGCGCTGCTTTGAACTCGCGCCTACACTTTTCGCTAACAACTGAATAGCGGCTCGGAACCCATCGGATCCGACTTTCGTGAAGCAACGCATACGCGTTGAGAAGCGGCCAGTTTGGAAACCACTTCACGACAGGAGACAGACCGATGGAAACGCACGACCCGCTATCTCTGACCAACGCAGAGATCTTCTGGGAATCGATCTCCCGCAAGCTCTACCCGCGCACGGTCTATCAGGTTCTTCACGCGCCGTTGCCCAACGAAGAGGCTCGCTCGGGCCTCATCCAGGACGGTGCCTTCATTGAGAACATCATCGACCGGCTCAAGCACCAGTTCTTCGAGGCCGTCAAAAGGGAAAAGGTCTGGGGGGATGCCGTCGAACATTGGTTCGCGCGCACCCACCGCCGTACCACCCGCAAGATGGCCAAGAGGGAGGCGAGAAGGTATTTCCCAAGAACCAGGCCCCATCGAAACGATGGTGATGGTGGGGATTTCGATATTCCTTCTGCCTCGGACTTGCCAGAGGCACTGGCTCAGAAAAGGGAGATTCTGGAAATGATCGCTCGCCATGTATCCAGGCTGCCGCAGGCCAAGGCCAGGCTCTTTCAGGACCTTGTCGATGGAATCGGAGCCGAGGAGATTTCGGCAAGGGATGGAATCAAAGCCGGTACCGTCCGAAAACGCATACACGACCTTCGCCAAGAACTGCGCGAATTGGTCGCCGAACAGAGAGAGAAGACATGTCGACAAAGACACAAGGTCGCCGCTTGACACAACGCGCCAATCGTGCTAGAGTATCCTGTTCCGGTGAGCTTCCAGCCACCGTTGACCAAACTCCCGGCCGAGGTCTAGGATCCTCGCGCCGGAGGGCACTGGATGAACATGAGTTCCTTCAACTCGTCGAACTGCTTGCGGGGCTTGA
>OBLT010000116.1_pt1 | contig 59065 bp, 58 predicted proteins | sample 1518721 | NCBI WGS metagenome assembly OBLT01 (sample SAMEA3539307, study PRJEB22396) | soil metagenome | biome: tundra; feature: field; material: soil | place: USA | collected 2010-05 | depth 0.15 m | reverse complement strand
GCGCCCCTTAGCTCCATACATGGACGCCCACTTTTGCCAAGCTTTCATTCGATGATTTTGAGGTAGGTAAAGATTGCAGCCATACATCCGGATTTTTAATGAGGCCTTTGCCTCTATCCCTGATGGAATACGCTGAATGAGGTCCCATCACGTTAGCGGGCTTTTCGCCCATAGAGCTAATCGGACTTTCTCACTCACGGTCTGACCTGTCTCGCCATCACTTCATGATTGCCTGTGCAATCGGTGGTACGTACTGCTCCTTCAACTCATTAAAACTGGTTTTATTCAACCGTCCCGATTACATCCCGGCAACCACGGCTGCCGGTGTGTAATCGGGGCGGAATGTTCGATCATTGGCCAGTAGCGCCCACACGATCCGGGCATTCTTGTTCGCCAGTGCAACCGCCGCCACGTTCTTGTTGCGCCTGGCCATCAACTTTCTCAACCAGCTCTCCGGCTCGGCTTTGTGTTCTGCAAATCGGATCACCGCTCGCGCTCCGTGAATCATCAAGGTGCGCAGGTATGTGTCGCCACGTTTGCTGATGCCCAGCAAGGTCTGTTTGCCACCGCTGGAGTTTTGTTTGGGCACCAGCCCCATCCATGCAGCCAGCTGACGACCATTCTTGAATTCCCGCGCATCACCCACTGTCGCCACAATTGCACTCGCCGTGATCGGACCCAGCCCCGGAATTTCTGCGAGCTTGCGGCTCGCTTCATTCTCGCGGTGCCACAATTGGATTTGTGCTTCCAGTTCTTTGGTCTGACGATCCATCTCTTTCAGATTCTCCGTCAGCCGTTCAATCAGGTTGCGCATCGTGCCAGGCAAACCATTCTCGCCATCTTCCAGAATCTCCGGCACCTGCTTCATGATCGAGCGGATACCCTGTGGCATCACGATCCCGAACTCGGAGAGCAAGCCCCGAATCTGGTTACCCTGCGCCGTTCTGGCTTTGACGAATCCCTGTCGTGCCCGGTGCACCGACAGGATCGCTTGTTGCTCGACGGTCTTCATTGCGACAAATCGCATATTCGGCCTGCTGACCGCTTCGCAGATCGCTTCCGCATCGGCCATATCGTTCTTGTTGGTTTTGACATAGGACTTCACGAACTGCGGCGCCATCAATTTGACCGTGTGCCCGTATCCTTCAAGTTTCCTCGCCCAGTGGTGGGCACTGCCACAAGCTTCCATGCCTATCAAACACGGTTCCAGGTTGGCGAAGTAGCTCGACATCTCTGCACGCTTCAGTTGCTTGCGCACTGCGACCTTGCCGCGCTCATCCACCCCGTGTATCTGAAAAACTATTTTTGCCAAATCAATGCCAATTGTCGTAATCTTCATTTTTGGATGCCCCTTTCTATGTCTAGTGGTCGTAATGCCTCCACTACTTTGGCACTTAGATGCCGTTTTAGAAAGTGGGCGTCCATTCCATTACGTTAGCGCGAACAATGTCATGCAATCGTAGGAGAGTTATATGAGGAAACTCATTGCGTCCACATTTACATCACTGGACGGTGTCATGCAGGCACCAGGAGGACCGACCGAAGATCCAACCGGAAATTTCACGTTAGGTGGTTGGCAGTTCGCTTTCGGGGACGCAGGGATGGATATTTCTGCGGCAGGTTTCGATGGTAAAGATCGAGAGCTTATCCTCGGTCGCAAAACCTACGAAATATTCGAGGCATATTGGCCTTACCAATCAGAGGATAATTCGATTGCGAGGACGCTCAATGCGGCAAAAAAGCATGTGGCGTCCCGCACTTTGAAGTCATTGCAATGGAACAATTCGTCGGTACTTGGCGGTGACATCGTTTCAGCCATAACCGCGCTCAAGGTTCAGCCCGGACACGACCTTCAAATTATTGGCAGCGGCAATTTGATTCAGACGCTACAAGCCGCATCGCTCATTGACGAATACAACGTATGGACGTACCCGGTAGTTCTTGGCCGTGGAAAGCGATTGTTTGAAAATGGTGCAAGGCCATGTGCACTGCGGCTCGTGGCTTCGAAGGTTTCAACAACTGGCGTTGTGATGAGCACCTATGTTCCAGTTGGAGATATTCCGCTTGGCTCGCTTGGCCAGGCCGAGCCAAGCGCGAAAGAATTGACCCGGCGCGCCAGGATGGCTACAGATGCGACGTGAATATGCTGTCTACAAACTGTGTGCTAACAACGCGCTCCACGGGACGCCTGCTATCGCGGCGCCCCCTGAGCTCAGGCGTTAGGGGTTTGTCGCTATGATACTCTACGGTTACACCGGAATTCATCGATGCGGAAACGTCGGCCGAGCCAATGCCCTTGGGTCGTGAGCGTATCGTTTTACAGCAGCGTCGGGCGGCACATCACAATGGAGAAGTGATATGGATAAGCAAGCAAAAAATACAATTTGTCTTTGGTACGATGGCGACGCCGAGGAGGCGGCGCGATTTTATGCCAAGACTTTTCCTGATTCATCTGTTGCCGCGGTGTACCTTGCGCCGGGAGACTTTCCGTCCGGAAAAAAAGGAGATGTATTGACGGTCGAGTTTACGGTGATGGGAATTCCCTGCCTAGGGCTCAATGGTGGGCCCGCGTTCAAGCACAACGAAGCATTCTCGTTTCAGGTCGCAACCGCTGACCAGGCCGAAACCGACCGTTACTGGAACGCAATCATCAGCAACGACGGCGAAGAGAGTGCGTGCGGGTGGTGCAAGGACAAATGGGGGTTGTCCTGGCAGATTACGCCGATCGCTCTCACCAAAGCGATAACCGATCCCAATCCCGCCGCCGCCAAGCGCGCGTTCGATGCAATGATGGAGATGAAAAAGATCGACATCGCTGCAATTGAAACGGCGCGCCACGGTTGAATGGCTTCTCAAACATGGGGCGCTTTGGGCTAAGAGAAGACTGCTGTAAATGCTTTACGTAATCTATTCCTCTAACCACTCGGTCAACCGGACCTGCCTTCAGCAGACCGGTTACCTCAAACGTTAGGTGTGACGTTCAAAAACAAACAGAAAGAGAGGAGACAATTATGAAGAAGAAGCTTTATCTCATAGCAATGTTTAGTGCGGCTATCGTTGCGGCAAGCCCTCTATTCGCTGAGGAGAAGGCAAAAAGCCCGGCAGATGGTTACAACATCCATATCATCGCGCCCCATCGTCACGAAGACGGCACGGTGCACGGTCCGTATCACCATTATTGCAAACCGATCAAGCCGGAGATCATGCAGTGCATGATTTTTCTGTCCGACGATCCGAATGCCGAGCTTGTTGAGATCGAATACTTCATTGACAAGAAACTCGCGCGCACGAACGTGACGCTGGAGCAATGGAATAAGCACTTCCACGACCATAAGGAAGAGGTTGCAACCGGACGTGTGCAAGTTCTTGATGTACCCCCCGAGAAGGCGAAAGAGATTGCCAAGGCCGCGTCCAAAACCGACGGTATCATCTTCCACCTGTGGCCGATAGGAGCTAAAGTACCGAACGGCGATGTTACGTTCCCGACGGCCATCAGCCACAAACGTGTAGAGAAGCTTGAAATCCCGAAGTAGGGATTGCGTGTTAACGGCGTCAATCTCGATCAAGCGGCGTCATGCCTGACACTGCGCTGGAGAGGGACGCCGCAAAAAGCGGCGCGTCGTTCAACTTGAACGTTAGTTGGCGTTGGCTCCGTCCGCTCGCTATGTCTCCGAAGCCCAGCGGGAAAGCAAGATGTTTTCTCACGGATTAACAAGGATCACAACCAGGAACTTCAATATGCGTCCGCGTCACTTTGAACGACACCGCACTGAACGCATCGGCTGGCTCCGCGCTGCGGTATTGGGCGCGAACGATGGCATCGTTTCCACAGCGAGCCTGGTGCTGGGTGTTGCAGCTGCGCATGCAACTCACAGCAACATATTGGTCGCCGGGGTTGCCGGCCTGGTCGCCGGAGCCATGTCGATGGCTGCCGGCGAGTATGTCTCCGTCCACTCACAGGCAGATACCGAAAAGGCAGACATCGAGCTTGAACGCAAGGAACTCAAGGCAGACGATGCGGGCGAGCATAAAGAATTGGCGGCAATCTATGTCCGTCGAGGTCTTGATCCTGCGCTTGCGAAACAGGTCGCCGATCAACTCATGGCGCATGACGCGCTCGGCGCACATGTCCGCGACGAACTCGGTATCTCCCAGACGCTTAGTGCGCGTCCGATTCAGGCTGCCTTTGCTTCGGCTGCCAGCTTCGCTATTGGAGCAGCCATGCCCCTTTTGGTCACGTTATTGGCTCCCGAGGCAAGCCTGTTCTCCTTCGTCTCAGCTACTTCACTCGTTTTCCTCGCGCTCCTGGGTGGGGTAGCTGCGCGCGCCGGTGGAGCGCCTTTGACGGTTGGTGCACTGCGTGTCACGTTCTGGGGTGCGCTGGCCATGGGGTTGACCGCTGGCGTCGGCGCTCTGTTTGGAGCGGTTGCGTGAGCGAAGCGGCGATATGCCCCCTGACAAGCTATTCAACTCGGACGCGCTGACTCGCGCCGGTTAATTCGTGCGATAGCAGAGGAGAGGCACTCATGGCAACGATACATCAATCGCGTAATCTCAGCGTTTCCATCAACCGGGATGTCAAAGACGTATACAACTTCGCCTCCGTTCCGGAGAATTTCCGGCGGTGGGCATCAGGGTTGGGCAAGTCGCTGAAGAAAGTAAATGGCGAGTGGGTTGCAGAAACACCAGAAGGTCCGGTGAAGGTCAGGTTTACGGAGCGCAATGAATTTGGAGTTGTGGATCATTGGGTATCCCCGAAGCCAGGGCTGCAGATTTATATTCCCATGCGTGTTATTTCAAACGGCAGCGGCAGCGAGCTCATTTTTACTTTGTTCCGTTTACCTGACATGTCTGATGAAAAATTTGCCGCAGACGCGGAATGGGTCATGCGCGATTTAACATCTTTGAAAAACCTGCTGGAATCACCATGACTCCTGCCGTCAGTATGCTTGGCTCGGCGCTCCAAGGGGCGTGAAACTGAGGGCGCAATTGGAGTCTTTATCCAGCTCTTTTACTGCGCATACCCTTGATGCGCCAGCTTCTTGATGTTGCGCACCAGGCAGTAAAGTTTCCACTGCGCGTCCAACGGCAAGAAATCGGGGGGCTGGTGTCGATGTGTTTGTAACGCGCCATTTACATCTCCAAAATATCGTCCTCCAGTTCGAGCTTGATATTTCATCTGGTTCACGGCACGATGCGGTTATGAATATACTTTTTCTACAGCTTCGTTAGGCAATTATGGCTTTCATCCGCGGGATTTTGGACCGTATCATTCTGGTGATAGGTGTCGTTGCGGCCGGCTGCATCCCAAGTTTCATTGCGCAATATCGACAACGCGTTGGCGGTCGGCTCGATCAGGTACTGCAGGATATTGCACCGTTCCAGGAAATCGCCAATCAATTTCATCATGGTAGTCTTCAGGAGCTCATTCAACATCACCTTACCAGCGCTGACTCTACTTTTCATGACGAGGGTGCGGCCTTGCAAGCAATGATTGTTTCTGCCGAACAATTAAGGCAAGCGCTTCAAGCGCTCAACACGGATTTGTTTCATCAGATGGTTTATATGCTTACCAAGGCGGATCCGCTCATTGCACGCGCAACCTGGGAAATATTTTCACCCTCTTTTAATTTAACTGTAGAGAGTGTCGTATTTGCCCTTATTATCGGCGTCGCCATTTGGTTGGTGTTCCTCGCGGTCTGGATCCTATTCGAACGTCTTGGAAGGCTGCTGCTTGCCAAATAAGTGTGCGGCAAATGAAACATCTATATTTCGAGTCAGCGGTTGTAGAAATGAAAATGTTATCGCATCCGCCTCGGAATCAAGGCTGGTGCTTGAACGGGTTTCTTTCATTGAGCTCGTCCATATACTGAGAGACGGCGCTGGCCTCGAGTTTTAAAAAATCTTCCACTGCACGCGAAAATTCGGGGTGTGCCAGCCAATGCGCAGACCTGGTGGTCACTGGCAGGAACCCGCGTGCCAATTTATGCTCGCCCTGAGCACCGCCTTCAAAAGTTTTTATTTTGCGCGCAATGCAAAACTCTATCGCCTGGTAGTAGCAAGTCTCGAAATGCAGACCAGGGTGATATTCAAGCGCGCCCCATGAGCGCCCATACAACGCATCCCGGGTAAAAAAATTGAGGGCGCTTGCGATCGGTCGCCCGTCGCGCGAGGCGATAACGAGCAAAACATGCTGAGGCATCGAGACTCCAATACGCATAAAGAAAGCCAAATTCAGCGCCGGCGGGGAATGGTGCTGTTGCCGGGTATGGGCATAACACGCGGCAAAAAAAGCCCACTGATCTGGCGTGGCGTTTTCCCCGGTGATGCATTGAAGTTTTATTCCCGCCTCTCTGACCTTGCGCCGTTCTTGTTTGATGCGCTTGCGTTTGTCGCGGCTCAGCTCGGCAAGAAAAGCGTCAAAGTCGCGATAGCCTGGATTCTGCCAATGGAATTGCACGTCCTGGCGCAGCATCATTCCCTGTTGCTGCATCAACAGCGTATCGGCTTCATCAGGGAATAAACAATGCAGCGACGACACACCGATTTCTGTTGCGAATTGCAGGGCGGAACGGAGCAGCAATCCGCGCACTTCAGGCGATTCGGCCAGCAGTCGTGTCCCGGTGACTGGCGTGTAAGGCACGGTGCACACCAGTTTGGGATAATAACGCAGGCCGTGCCGGTGATAGGCGTCGGCCCATGCAAAATCGAACACGTGCTCGCCATACGAGTTCATCTTCAGATAAAGCGGCATCGCACCCAGCAATCGTCCGTCCTGCCACAAGGTGAGAAATTGCGCGCGCCATCCATTTTGTGTTGTGCTGCAGCCGCTTTCTTGCAGCGCTCGCAAGTAGGCGTGGGAAAGAAAGGGATCATTCCCCGCCAGCGCGTCCCATTGCGCTGCGGGAATATCCGCGAGGTTCTCGATTATTTTCAGTGCGGGCGCATTCATTAGATTCTAACCTGTATCGGCATATTCTATCTGCTTGCTACAATGAACCGACGAAATACGCCAACATTTTCATGAAATCATATTCCGAATCCTGCGAAAAAAATAAGGCGCCCATTCTTGCTGTGCTGAAGGAAATTTTCGCCGAACGAAAACGCGTGCTGGAAATTGCCAGCGGTACCGGCCAGCACGCGGTGTACTTTGGCCGCGGACTGCCGCATCTGATTTGGCAAACCAGCGAATTGGCGCAGCATCATGCGAGTATTCAAACCTGGCTGGACGAAGCGCAGCTGCCCAATGTATTAGCGCCGTTGTCTGCAGACGTGAATGATGTGCGCTGGCCCGTCGAGCCGGTGGATGCCATATTCAACGCCAACACCGTGCACATCATTTCGTGGCCGGAAGTGGAACTTCTGTTTGCGCATATTGAACGGATCATAACGCCGGGTGGATGCGTATGCTTTTATGGGCCATACAATTACGGCGGGCATTTCACTTCCGAAAGCAATGCCCGTTTCGATACTTGGCTCAAGTCACGCGACCCCAGCAGCGGCGTGCGGGATTTTGAAGCGGTGAACCGGCTTGCCGCATCCCATGGCCTGGACTTGCTGCGCGATATCGCCATGCCCTCCAATAACCGCATGTTGGTATGGCGTGCAAAGGAAAACAAATCCCCCAATGGACTTGAGTAGAATTGCCTGTGGTTGAATCAAGCCCATTGTGAAATGTTCGACCCCGATTTCTTTAACCGCATATATTGACCCTATATCAGTGGTGAAAAAAAAGCAGCCGAAGCTGCTTTTCTGGTACTCCCTAAGCTTAAGGCTTAATGTCCGCTACGATTGCGCAGTTGCTTGATTGCCGCTAGCTGTGCAATCGCTTCAGCCAATTCGGCTTGGGCTTGAGCATAGTCGATGTCAGAGCTGCGATTCTTCATTGCTTCCTCGGCGTCTTGCTTGGCTTGTAACGCACGAACTTCATCCAAATCCCCGCCGCGGATCGCAGTGTCGGCCAAAATGGTTACGACACCGGGCTGTATCTCAAGCATACCGCCGGACACGTAGATGAGTTCTTCCTGTTCCTGGTCTGGCCGCTTGATTCTGACCGAGCCGGGTTTGATGCGTGTCATCAATGCAGTATGACGCGGATAAATACCCAGTTCGCCCATCTCCCCGGGAACCACTACCATTTCTGCCAGCCCTGAGAAGATAGACGCTTCCGCGCTAACTACGTCGACATGTACGGTCATTGCCATGAATTGCTCCGGTTATAATTGCAGTGCTTTTGGATTATTGCAGCGTCTTGGCTTTTTCAACCGCTTCTTCGATGCCGCCCACCATGTAGAACGCTTGTTCCGGCAGGTGGTCATATTCGCCATCAACGATGCCCTTAAAGCCCTTGATCGTTTCTTTCAGCGTGACATATTTACCCGGGCTGCCGGTAAACACTTCTGCCACGTGGAACGGTTGCGACAGGAAGCGTTGAATCTTGCGTGCGCGCGCCACCGCCAACTTGTCTTCCGGTGCCAATTCGTCCATGCCCAGAATTGCAATGATATCGCGCAACTCTTTGTAACGTTGCAGCGTAGCTTGGACTTTACGCGCCACACTGTAATGCTCTTCGCCCACCACCAGCGGATCAAGCTGACGGGAAGTGGAGTCCAATGGATCAACCGCCGGGTAAATACCCAACGAGGCGATGTCACGCGATAACACCACGGTGGAATCCAGATGTAGGAAGGTGGTCGCAGGTGCCGGGTCGGTCAAGTCATCCGCCGGTACGTAAACCGCTTGCACGGAAGTGATCGAACCCACCTTGGTCGAGGTAATACGCTCTTGCAAACGACCCATTTCTTCAGCCAGGGTCGGTTGATAACCCACGGCGGAAGGCATACGGCCCAATAGCGCGGACACTTCAGTACCGGCCAGGGTGTAGCGATAGATGTTGTCCACGAAGAACAAAATGTCGCGGCCTTCATCGCGGAATTTTTCCGCCATGGTCAGGCCGCTCAACGCGACGCGCAGACGGTTGCCCGGCGGTTCATTCATCTGGCCGAACACCATCGCCACTTTGGATTCGGACAGGTTATCCAATTTGATTACCCCCGCTTCCGACATCTCGTGGTAAAAATCGTTACCTTCGCGGGTGCGCTCGCCCACACCGGCGAACACTGACAAACCGGCGTGTTCCTTGGCGATGTTGTTGATCAACTCCAACATGTTTACAGTTTTGCCCACGCCGGCACCACCAAACAAGCCAACTTTTCCGCCTTTGGCGAACGGGCATACCAAGTCGATCACCTTGATGCCGGTTTCCAGCAAATCCACTGAAGGCGACAACTCATCGAATTTTGGTGCTTTGGCATGGATCGGGCGTCTTTCGTCACACTTGATCGGACCGGCATCATCGATCGGCCGGCCTAACACGTCCATGATGCGGCCCAATGTGCCCACACCAACCGGAACTGAGATCGGATTATTGGTGTTCACTACAGCCATGCCGCGCTTCAGACCATCCGAAGAGCCCATCGCAATGGTACGCACTACGCCATCACCGAGTTGTTGCTGCACCTCGAATGTGAGGCCGGCTTCAACGATCGAACTGGTTTCCGCCTGCAATGTCAGCGCGTCATATATCTTGGGCATTTGATCGCGTGGAAATTCGATGTCAACCACCGCACCGATACACTGAACAATCTTTCCTTGACTCATTTTAGGATTCCCCGTCTAAATAAATTTTGTGTTGCTGCTATCTTTAAAATTAACCAACCGCTGCCGCGCCGCTACAGATTTCCGAAATTTCGCGGGTAATCGCCGCTTGACGCGCCTTGTTATAAACCAACTTGAGATCTGCAATCACGCTCTTGGCGTTATCCGATGCGGCCTTCATTGCTACCATACGCGAACTCTGCTCGGAGGCCATGTTTTCAACCACGGACTGGTAAACCAGGGACTCGATGTAGCGCACTAGCAGCGCATCGATCACCTGTTTGGCATCCGGCTCATAGATATAGTCCCAGTTGCCCTCAGCGGTTCCCATCTGCTCACCGCTCAGCGGCAACAATTGCTCCATGCATGGCTCTTGCTTCATGGTGTTGATGAACTGGTTGTAGCTGATATGTATCGCGTCGATCTCGCCCGCCGTATAGGCATCCAGCATCACCTTCACCGCGCCGATCAATTTATCGATGTGCGGCGTGTCACCCAACCCGTTCAGGCTGGATTTGACCCTGGCACCGATACGCGACATGAAACCCATGCCCTTGTTGCCGATCGGGCAAACCATGATGCCCTTGCCTTCGCCTTCCCACGCTTTCATGTGGCTCACGGCAAGGCGCAGCACGTTGGTATTTAATCCACCGCACAGACCTTTGTCCGAAGTCACTACGATCAGGCCGATGTTCTTGATCCCTTCGCGCTTTACCAGAAACGGATGCTTGTACTCCGGGTTAGCGCGCGACAGGTGCGCAGCAACTGCGCGAATTTTTTCTGCATAAGGGCGGGCCGCGCGCATGCGTTCTTGCGCTTTACGCATCTTGGCTGCGGCGACCATTTCCATGGCGCGCGTAATCTTGCGTGTATTTTCTACACTCTTGATCTTCGTGCGTATCTCTTTACTGCCAGCCATTTCTCACCCCGCCTTAGTAAACAGCTGTAGCTTTGAATTTCTCGATCGCCGCAGACAACAATTTTTCATTATCGGCGGACAGATCCTTGCTGGATTCGATCGCGTCCATCAAGCTCTTGTTATTGGATTTCAGGTGAGAGTGCAACACAGACTCGAACGCCAGCGCTTTAGCCACTGACACATCATCGAAGTAGCCTTTGTTAACCGAAAACAGCGTGACCGCCATTTCAGCGACAGACAACGGACAGTACTGCAACTGCTTCATCAATTCAGTGACGAGACGACCGCGCTCGAGTTGTTTGCGTGTCGCTTCATCCAGATCCGAAGCGAACTGCGCGAAGGCCGCCAATTCACGGTATTGCGCCAGTGCCAGACGCACACCGCCACCCAGCTTCTTGATTACTTTGGTTTGCGCTGCGCCCCCCACGCGGGACACCGAGATACCGGCGTTGATTGCGGGACGGATACCTGCGTTGAACAAATCGGCTTCCAAAAAGATCTGGCCGTCGGTAATGGAAATCACGTTGGTCGGCACGAAAGCAGATACGTCCCCCGCCTGTGTCTCAATGATCGGCAAAGCAGTCAACGAACCGGTCTTGCCTTTGACCGCGCCCTTGGTGAACGCTTCCACATAGTCTGCATTCACGCGCGCCGCACGCTCCAGCAAACGGGAGTGCAAATAGAACACGTCGCCGGGATAAGCTTCGCGACCGGGTGGACGGCGCAGCAACAATGATATTTGTCGGTATGCCCACGCTTGCTTGGTCAAGTCGTCGTAAACGATCAGCGCGTCTTCGCCGCGATCGCGGAAATATTCGCCCATGGTGCAACCGGCATAAGGCGCCAGGAATTGCATCGCGGCCGAATCCGAAGCGGTCGCGACGACCACGATGGTGTACCCCAGCGCGCCGTGCTCTTCCAGCTTGCGCACCACGTTGACAACGGTCGATGCTTTTTGGCCGATCGCAACGTAGACGCAGGTCATGTTCTGACCTTTTTGATTGATGATGGCATCCACCGCAACGGCTGTCTTGCCGGTTTGACGGTCGCCGATAATCAGCTCGCGCTGTCCGCGACCCACCGGAACCATGGAGTCAATCGATTTCAAACCAGTTTGCACCGGCTGGTCAACTGACTTACGCGCGATCACACCCGGCGCGACTTTTTCAATCTTGTCGGTCATCTTGGCGTTGATCGGGCCTTTGCCATCGATCGGCTGACCCAGCGCATTCACGACACGACCGCGCAATTCCGGTCCAACCGGCACTTCCAGAATTCGTCCGGTACATTTGACCGTGTCTCCTTCGGTGATGTGCTCATATTCACCGAGCACCACCGCGCCGACGGAATCGCGCTCCAAATTCAGTGCCAAACCGAAAGTGTTGCCGGGAAATTCCAGCATTTCACCTTGCATCACGTCGGAAAGCCCATGTACGCGGACGATACCGTCGGTGACACTGACCACTGTACCCTCGGTACGTGCTTGCGTCAGTGCCTCGAAGTTTTCGATGCGACTGCGTATTAAATTGCTAATTTCGGAAGGGTTGAGTTTCATCGGATTTCCTTATCTTGATAAATCTTTGGGAGTTTCCTTATCAGGCCAGCGCGTTTGCCATTTCGCCAAGGCGGGTGCGGGCAGAACCATCGATCACCTTGTCTCCGGCACGAATTACCACACCACCCAGCAATTCTTTATTGACTTTACAGACCAGCTTGATTTCGCGGCCCATCCGCGCTTTCAGCGAACTAATGATTTTTTCTTGTTGTGCGGCAGACAATTCAAACGCGGAGTCAACCACCACATTTACGGTTTTTTCCGCTTCCGCCCGCAGTGCTTCGAAGATAGCAACAATTTCCGGAAGCAGAAGCAGACGCTGGTTGTCCACCAGCACCCGGACGAAGTTGCGCTGTTGAACTTTTGCCTGTCCGCCCAACAAACCCTCCATCAGGTTTTCGACTTGCGATTTGGCAACTCGTGGGCTGGTGACTACTGCGCGAACTTCCGGGTGGCAGATCGCCTCGGCTAGAGACACGAGCACCTCCGACCAGCCTTTCAAGTCCGCCAGCTTTTGCGCTTCTTCAAATGCCGCCTGGGCATAGGGTCGTGCAGTAGTAATGGCTTCAGACATGGCGTTTAGATTTCCGAAACCAGTTTATCGAGCAGATCGTTGTGAGCCTTGGCGTCAATTTCACGACCGAGGATTTTGCTCGCGCCAGCCAGCGCAATTGCCGACACCTGGGTGCGCAACTGCTCTTTGGCACGAAACACTTCCTGATCGATTTCCGCCTTGGCGCCGGCGATGATGCGATCGCCTTCTACCTTGGCTTGCACCTTGGCTGTTTCGACAATTTCACTGGCGCGCTTTTCGCCATTGTTCACAATTTCACTGACCTTTTCCTTCGCCTCACGCAAAATTTCCGCAGAACGATTGGCGGCCAACTCCAAGTCGAGCTTCGCTCTCTCGGCATCTGCCAAACCGTCGGCGATTTGCTTTTTGCGTTGATCCAGCGCGGCCATAATGGGGGGCCAGACAAATTTCATGCAGAACCACACAAACAGCGCGAACATGATCGTCTGAGCTAGAAGAGTTGCATTGATATTCATGCAAGCTACCTTTCTTTAGTTATACGTTGTCGCCCGGGAAGACTTAATGCGCAACCGCAAACAGAACGTACATCGCAATACCAACAGCAATCATCGGAACTGCATCAACCAAGCCCATCACTACGAAGAACTGAATGCGTAGCATAGGGATGAGCTCTGGTTGACGTGCAGCACCCTCCAAGAAGCGACCACCCAGAATACCGATACCAACGGCCGCGCCAAGCGCGCCTAGGCCCATCATCAGGGCTCCAGCGATGTACAGCAGTGCATTTGCCATTTCCATTTTTTATTTCTCCTGTTAAAAAAGTAAAGTTGATAAAACCGATTTTAATGATGTTCCTGATGCGCCATATCCATATAGACCACAGTCAACGTCATGAAGATGAACGCCTGCAAGGTGACGATCAGAATGTGGAAAATTGCCCAGCCTAGCGACAGCAGTATCTGCGATCCGTACAAGGTAGCGCTGCCCAGCGTCAGCCCCACCCATGCACCACCCATCAGCGCAATAAGAATAAAGATCATTTCGCCGGCATACATGTTGCCAAACAGACGCAGCGAGAGAGAAAGCGGCTTGGCGATCAGGTTGACCCCTTCCAGCACTAAATTGACCGGCATACCCCATTTGCCGAATGGTTGCAGCGTCAACTCGCCCACGAATCCGCCCACACCTTTCATCTTGACGCTATAGTAGAGCACCAGCAAAAACACCCCTATCGCCATACCAAACGTGGCATTCGGGTCGGTGGTAGGCACAACCTTGAAGAACGGGACACCAAGTTCATGCATCAACAAGGGAACATAGTCTATCGGCAACAAATCCATCAGGTTCATCGAAAAAATCCAAAAGAAGATGGTCAGCGCCAGGGGCGCAATCATGTTGTTCTTGCCGGAAAACGAGCCGCGTACACTACTGTCGATAAATTCGACCGCCCACTCGCAAAAATTTTGCAGCCCACTGGGCGTCCCGGTGGTAATAGTTTTTGCGACACGGCGGAACACAAACATCAAAACAACACCCAGCAATAAGGACATTATGACCGTATCCAGGTTGAGCGCCCAAAAACCCATCGCTTTGGCTTCTTCTGGGGTGTGTGCAACCCCCCATGCACCGTGGGGCAATTGACCATACGTCAGATTCTGTAAATGATGCTTGATGTATTCTGCTGATGTGTGTGCTTCACTAGACATTTTTAGTCACTATCTCAGTCTTAAAACTACTCAAAAACAATCGGCCCACTGGCAGTACCGCTTGACCAATCACAAAGCCACCCAATAATGCGAGCGGCGATAATTTCAGCACGGCAATGCACAAATAAAGCAGTACTATGACCACCAAAAACCTTTCGGCGGCGTAAAAATACATGAGCCGTAATTGATGATGTGCTTCATGGGCAGGATGCAAAGCGGCTCGAACCATTCTCCATGCCAACAATGTCCCGTTGACAACGGCTACTCCTCCACCGCTTAACACCGCTATCGCAAATTGCGGCGTGCCTTTTATGCTGTAAGCAATGCTTGCGCCAATCAGCGTGACCACCATCTGTAACAAGATCACTTGGCGTGCTATTTTTTTTTCTTTGGCTCCAACATCGAAAAGCGTGATGATGATAGCGGCGTTTTCCGGGGGTGTCAAACATTGTTGCTGCACATCACCGACATCTTTGCTCAAGTTATTTGCCCTTTTTGAGCCTGCTCAGGAATTCATCGAGTTGATCATGGTTCGCATATTCGATGACCAGCTTGCCTCCGCCTTTGTTGCCCGGCTTAATTTCCATGCGCGTTCCGAGATACGCACTCATTTCTTCCTGCAAGCGCTGTGTGTCGCGGCTAAGCCTGGTCGTTTTCTTTTGTTTTCCTTTTTCCGGCTCGCGAGTTTGCTTCAGCACAAGCTTTTCCGCTTCGCGCACAGAAAGCTGTTCCATCACAATTTTATTTGCCAGCAATATCTGCTGCGCACTTTCCAGCGACAACAATGCGCGCGCATGCCCCATATCCAGCTTGTTTTCCATCAGCATGTTCTGCACGGCTTTGGGTAGTTTTAATAGACGCAACAAATTGCTGGTAGCACTGCGTGAACGTCCTACCGCCTCAGCGGCTATATGATGAGTCATTTTGAATTCATCAATTAATCGCTGAATACCTACCGCCTCCTCCAGCGGATTCAGGTTTTCACGCTGGATATTTTCAATCAGCGCCATCGCCAGTGCCGCATTATCCGGTACGCTGCGTACCAGCACCGGCACATGTGTCAGCCCCGCCAATTGCGCGGCGCGCCAGCGCCGTTCACCCGCAATGATTTCATAACCGCTATCGGCAAGTTGCCGCACCAGGATCGGCTGCATGATTCCCTGGGCTTTGATCGAAGCCGCCAGATCGTTCAGCGATGCCGCATCCATATGCGTACGTGGTTGATATTTGCCCGGCCTGAGCAGTGCGACATTCAAATCACGCATCACCTCATCTTTTTCGCTTTTGCCGCCTGATAACAACGCATCCAGTCCGCGTCCCAATCCCTTGTGTAGTTTTGCCATGATCGATCCCTTTATGCCGCAGCAGGTTGCGCCGCGTTATTCAATAACTCCCCGGCCAAAGCCAGATATGCCTGCGTTCCCTTGGATAATTTGTCGTGATACAGCACTGGCAGGCCATAGCTGGGTGCCTCCGCCAAGCGCACATTGCGCGGAATCACGGTGCGATAAACTTTGCTGCCAAAATGTTCTTGCAATTGATCCGAAACTTGCTGTGCCAGAGCATTACGCGGATCGAACATGGTGCGCAACAATCCTTCGATTTCCAAATCCGGGTTCAAGTTGGCGCGTACCTTTCGAATGGTATTCACTAGATCGCTCAAGCCCTCCAGCGCGTAGTATTCGCATTGCATCGGGATCATCACCGACTTGGCCGCGCATAAACCATTCAGAGTCAACAAATTAAGAGCCGGAGGACAGTCGATCAGCACAAAGTCATATTCTGAGGCAACCAACTGTACCGCATCGCGCAGCCGCGTTTCGCGGTGAGCTAGATCTACTAATTCAATTTCCGCACCGGCCAAGTCTCGATTGGCGGGTAACAGGTCGTATTTTCCAGCCTCAGAATGTGTTCGCGCTTCAACTATCGTTTTGCTGCCCAGCAATACTTCATAGACGCTAGCCCGCAAATCGCGCTTGTCGATGCCGCTGCCCATGGTGGCATTGCCCTGCGGATCAAGGTCGATCAGTAACACGCGCTGTTTGGCAGCGGCAAGACTGGCGGCCAAATTCACGGTGGTTGTAGTCTTCCCCACCCCGCCTTTCTGATTAGTTACAGCTAATATCTTCGTCATCGCGCTTCGCTCCGATTGCATGTTGCAATTACCAGACTGCGTGCCGCGTGCAATCCAGGCACCTGTAACGGTATGACTTGTTCTACCCGACATCCGCCCGGTACTCCCGCCAATTCTTGTTCCGGCGACCCCTTCATCGCCGCCCAGCGTCCATGCTCCGCCATGAAGTGGCGCGTGCTGTGCAAAAAATCACCCAACTCGGCGAACGCACGAGAAATGATTCCATCAAATCGCTCTGGCGGCTGCCATTCTTCCACGCGCGTGCAGTGTACGCTCGCGTTGGGCAATCCCAGTTCGATGATCGCCTGCTGTACGAAACTGGTTTTTTTGCTGTTACTATCCAGTAAAGTGAACTGCCAGTCCGGCCGCGCAATCGCCAAGACCACTCCCGGCAAGCCCGCACCACACCCTACATCCAACCACCGACTTGGCCATAAATGTGGCATAACGGCAAGACTATCTAGTAAGTGATTGCTCACCATCTGTTGCGGATCGCGAATCGCGGTCAAGTTATAGACTTTGTTCCACTTGTGCAGCAACGCCAAGTAATCCAGCAGTTTGCTTTGAGCCTCCATGCTCAGCGCTATCCCCAGTTGCGCGATGCCGTGCTGTAATTCTTCAGCCAAACTCATGCGTGTTTCTGCGTTGCTTGAGCGTCGCGAAAGCCACGTTTCAGGTGCACCAACAGCAAGGAAATTGCCGCAGGGGTGACGCCGGAAATGCGTGCGGCCTGCCCTATCGTTTCGGGCTTGTGCTGATTAAGTTTTTGCTGCACCTCGATAGACAGCCCGCGCACCTCACGATAGTCAAAGGCACTTGGTAACCCTAATGTTTCATACTGTTCATTGCGTCCAATTTCATCGCGTTGCCGTTCAATATAACCGTGATATTTCGCTTGGGTTTCCACCTGCTCTGCGACTTTTTCATCATCCACACCGATGCCCGCGCCGGGTAAGGTTAGTAAGCTGGCATAGCTCACATCCGGGCGGCGCAACAATTCATGCAGTGCATATTCGCGCTCAATGGGTTTGCCCAACACCCTCATTGCGTCTTCAACCGGCAAGTTACGCGGGCTCATCCAAGTGTTGCGCAACCGCTCTTGTTCTCGGGCGATGGATTCACGTTTTTGTTCGAACGCTTGCCAACGTGCGTCATCCACAATGCCCAATTTGCGGCCGATTTCAGTCAATCTTAAATCTGCGTTATCCTCGCGCAATTGCAAGCGGTACTCCGCGCGGCTGGTAAACATACGATACGGTTCGGAAACGCCGCGTGTAATCAAATCGTCCACCAGCACACCCAAATAGGCTTCGTCTCGTCGCGGACACCATGCTTCTCGTTCGCTGACTTGCAGTGCCGCGTTGAGTCCGGCCAGCAAACCTTGCGCGGCGGCCTCCTCATAACCGGTCGTGCCGTTGATTTGCCCGGCGAAGAACAACCCTTGTATTGCCTTGGTTTCCAGAGAGCTTTTCAAACCGCACGGATCGAAATAGTCATATTCGATTGCATAGCCGGGACGCAAGATATGCGCGTTTTCCAATCCCTTGATGGAACGCACCAAATCCAATTGCACATCAAAGGGCAAACTGGTGGAAATGCCGTTGGGATAAACTTCATTCGTGGTCAACCCTTCCGGTTCAAGAAAAATCTGATGAGAGGATTTATCGGCAAAGCGGGTGATTTTGTCTTCGATAGACGGACAGTAGCGCGGACCCACGCCCTCGATCACCCCAGTGAACAAAGGGGAGCGATCCAACCCGCCACGAATGATGTCATGCGTGCGCTGATTGGTCTCGGTGATCCAGCATGGCAATTGCTTCGGGTGCTGCGCAGCATTGCCCATGAATGAGAACACCGGCACCGGATCATCGCCCGGCTGCTCCTGCAGGACTGAATAATCAATGGTCCGACCATCGATGCGCGGTGGCGTGCCGGTCTTCAATCGCCCAGCTGGAAGATTCAACTCGCGCAACCGATGTGCCAGACTGATGGACGGCGGGTCGCCTGCGCGTCCCGCTTGATAATTTTCCTGCCCGATATGGATCAACCCAGACAAAAACGTACCCGTTGTCAACACCACGGTTTTCGCGCTAAAGCGCAAGCCAAGTTGAGTAACCACTCCGCGCACCCGATCTTGTTCAACCAACAAATCGTCCACGGCCTGCTGGAACAGCCAGAGGTTGGGCTGGTTTTCCAGTCGGGTTCGGATGGCTTGTTTGTAGAGCAGGCGGTCGGCCTGTGCACGTGTGGCGCGTACCGCCGGACCTTTGCTGGAATTCAGGATGCGGAACTGTATGCCCCCTTCGTCTGTGGCCGCCGCCATTGCGCCGCCGAGTGCATCCACCTCTTTGACCAAATGTCCCTTACCTATCCCGCCAATGGACGGGTTGCAGGACATCTGCCCCAGCGTTTCGATGTTATGGCTAAGCAACAAAGTCTTGCAACCAGCGCGCGCGCTGGCCAAGACCGCCTCGGTACCGGCGTGTCCCCCACCCACCACAATTACATCGAACACATCAGGAAATTTCATGTCGCTACTGCTTTGAAAAGGACGCGCATCATACAACAGCCAAGCCGCAATCCCAAACGCTGTGTTTCACGTGGAACAATACCGCCTATTTTCCGATGCAGAACCTGCTAAAAATCTCACCGAGCAAATCATCTGCGGTGAATTCCCCGGTAATTTCATTAAGCGCTCGTTGCGCCAGACGCAACTCTTCGGCGAACAACTCCGCGCTAATCAACACAGCATGGGCTTGGTCCAGGTGGGTTCGCGCCAAGGCCAAGGCTTGCAAGTGTCGTTCACGCGCCATGAATGAGCCGCTTTCCTGATCGCGCCATCCCACAGCCTCCAGCAACTTACCACGCAATTCCTCCAAACCTTCCCCGGTTTTGGCTGAAACACCAACGAAAGGGTTGTTCCCCGCCATCAAAAGGGTTTTGTCCTTCATTAGGTCAATCTTGTTGAACACCAACAGACGAGGTATATCTGCCGGTAATCCTGCAAATATGGCCTCGTCCTGGACAGTCAAGCCCCGACATGCATCCAACAGCAACAGTATCAAATCAGCGCGGTGCAGAGTCTCGCGGGTGCGTGCGATGCCCATGTTTTCCACTGCATCGTGTGATTCACGCAGCCCCGCAGTATCCATGATGTGCAATGGCACGCCACGGATCTGGATGGCTTGGCGAATTACATCACGGGTAGTGCCTGGAATATCGCTGACCAAAGCCACCTCTTCACCAGACAACCGATTAAGCAGGCTGGACTTCCCTACGTTTGGCTGTCCTGCAATAACAACGTGTGCACCTTCACGCAGCAGACTCCCCTGTTTTGCGCTGTCCAGTGTGTGCTGCAATTTCAACCGGATGTTGTTCAGCAACGCGTCGCGACGCTTGAGGTCAATGATGTCCACCTCTTCTTCCGGGAAATCCAGCATCGACTCGACCAACATACGCAGATAAATCAGCCCGTTGACCAAGCCATGAATAGCGGCGGAAAATTCCCCACTCAGGGAGCGCACCGCGCTACGCGCTGCCTCTGTGGTATTGGCATCAATCAAATCAGCAACGCTTTCCGCCTGAGCCAAATCGAGCTTATTGTTCAGGAAAGCGCGGCGCGTGAATTCGCCTGGTTGCGCCAATCGTGCACCCAAATCAAGACAGCGCTGTAATAACATTTGTAACACGGCAGGACCGCCATGACCTTGCAACTCAAACACTTCCTCGCCAGTGTAGGAGTGCGGAGCAGGAAAATACAAAACGATACCCTGATCCAGCACATTACCATTTTCGTCTCGGAAATTGCAGTAAGTAGCATGTCGTGCGGCAGGCAACTTACCCAAAATCCCGTTACCTATAATTTTGATATTGCGTCCAGAGATACGTATCACCCCAATCCCACCACGCCCCTGTGCGGTAGCTATGGCGGCAATGGTATCAACGTTTGGCAACAACACCTTTACTCTCCGTCTCGGCTACTCGGGTGATGTACCACTGCTGGCCAATGGAAAGGAGGTTATTCACAATGGAATACAACACCAACCCGGCGGGAAAAAAGAAGAACATCACACTGAAAACGATAGGCATGATTTGCATTACCTTAGCCTGCATGGGATCCGGCGGCTTTGGATTAAGGCGCGTCTGAATAATCATGCTCGTCCCCATAATCAACGGCAGGATGTAATATGGATCCGCTGCTGACAAGTCAGTTATCCAGCCGAAAAATGGAGCATTGCGCATCTCGACGCTTGACAAAATAGACCAATACAACGCGATAAAAACTGGGATTTGGATTAACACTGGCAAACACCCACCCAATGGGTTGATTTTTTCTGTTTTATACAATTCCATCATGGCGCGATTTAACTGTTCGCGGTCATCGGCATACTGTTGCTTGATTTTCTCCAGCTTGGGCGCAACCACTCGCATCTTTGCCATAGAACGATAACTTGCCGCCGAGAGAGGAAAAAACAACAGCTTGATCAGGATGGTAAGCAAAATGATGGCAACACCCCAATTATGTGTCCAATCGTTAAATAACGACATGACCCAGAACAACGGAACAGCTATGATAGTCAGCCATCCGTAATCCACCGTAAGCCCCAAACCGGGAGCGATTTTATCCAGATTAGCCTCGGTTGGGCCTGCATACAGTGTAGAACCTACGCGCGCTTTCTGTCCTGGATCAATAACCAAACTTGGTAAAACCATCCCTACGGAATATAGGTCTCCGTCCAGTTTATGCGTGAAAAACTCGTGGTTGGTCTTTTCCTTGGGTAGCCATGCCGCCACAAAGTAATGTTGCAAAATACCTATCCATCCATCGTCAGATTGCTTGGGATATTCAGCCTTTCCCTTGTCTATGTCCGAAAATTGCACCTTTTTGAGTTTTTCCTTGTCGGTATAGACTGCCACGCCAGTGTAAGTTGGCAAAAATCGCAAGCTGCCTTCTGGCGCGACACTATCCCGAATCAATTGAAAGTAGCTGCTTACCGTTGCCGTTTGTTGTCCCACATTTTCCAATTCGTAGGTAATGTCAATCAAATAACTACCCTTGTGGAAGGTTATTACCTTAGTCACCTTCAGCTTGGAATCACCCTCAGCTTTCAGTCTTACCTGCACCTGTTCGGCATTTCCTGAAAGTTCATACTGATCTTGTTCCGAAACAAAGAGACTGTTGTGGTTAGGCAACCCCGTTCCAATCAGTCCGCTTTGTGCAAAGTAATTATGTGTTCCTTTACCGCGATTGAAAAGTACCAGCGGCTTATTCTTATCCAAGCTATCCGGATGCTTAAGTAACGCTAAGCGGTTGATATCGCCACCGATGGTACTAATTTCTGCTTCGAGAATGTCAGTTTTGACGTTTATTGTTTTTCCGCTTGTCTGCTGGACAGACTGCTGGGCTATGGTTGCCGGTCCTGTTCCTGACAAAGCAGCCTGCCTCGAACCGGCAGGAAGCACTGACTGTGGTTTAAGCAATTCCTTGTTTGTTGTTACGCTCTGCTGAATTTGCTGTTCAGGATGTTGATAGCGTTGCCACCCATCCCAAACCAACATCAGCGAAAAAGCGAAAATTAAAAACAAAAAAAGTCTTTGTAGATCCATGATCAAGCCTAAATGTTAGGGTGCGGGATCGTATCCGCCGGGATTCCAGGGGTTGCAACGCAGCAATCGTTTAATGCTGAGCCAACCCCCCTTTACTACACCATGTTTAGCTAAAACTTCACAGGCATAATGGGAACAACTGGGGGTAAATCTGCACGTCGGGGGGACAAGCGGACTAATTAGGTATTGATAGCCTCGTATCAACGTAATTACCATTCTGCGCATTTGTTTTCTACTTGGCTAAATAGCCTTTCCAAATTATCGATCCGCGGATCAACCTTCTGGGAATAATCACATCTCACCATCACAACCATATCCAACTTGCAAACCTTGATGTTGTGTTGACGAAACGTTTCCCGAATGATTCTTTTGACACGATTTCGGTTTGCTGCACTAGGTAACGTTTTTTTGCTTGCGATTATCCCAAGTCGGGCATTATTCTCGCAGTTACGAGCAAAAAATATTTTGAAATGTTTATCCGCGATATTTTCAGCATGAATAACATGGTCAAAACCGTCCGCGCGCAACAATCGATGCCCGACTGTAAATTTGGACGAGATGTTAAACCGCAAGCCTAGCGCGGCCCCTGGCGCGGCGCGCTCTAATAACCGCGCGGCCCCCGCGTGTCTTCATACGCACCAAAAAGCCATGGGTGCGTTTTCTTTTGATTACTGATGGTTGATAGGTGCGTTTCATGTTTTCTTCCTTGGTAAATCGTAAAACGCGCTATTACAAAGCCTTAACACATACGTGTCAAGTCTATTTTACTTTTTTGCCTGTGGATAAGTTTGAGCTTGCCATGTAGAATACAAAAACGTTTACCCTCACTAAGAACCTCTCTCACCCAACGCAACCATGCAGGACATTTCTTTTTGGGATTTATGCCTCAGCTCGTTTGAAAAGAGCCTGCCACCGCAACAATATAATTCATGGATAAAGCCACTGCTTCTGAAGAGCGAGAATGGAACACTGGTTCTTACAGCTCCCAACAGTTTTACTTTGAAACTGGTTCAGGAGCGATTTTTACCTGAGATCAGCCGACAAGCAGGACTAGCCTATCTGCACGTTCCGCCGTTTGAGTTTCGTATTCTCGATTCAGCGGCAGTAAACAAATCACCTGGATTGCCCCCCCCAAAAAAAGCAATTACCCAGATTGAAAACAAACCCAAGATCGAAACCTCTTTTAGAGGTTATGGGAAACTAAATCCCAGCCTCACGTTCGAAAATTTTGTTATTGGAAAAGCCAATCAATTGGCTTTCGCTGCTGCGACACAGGTGGCTGAATTACCAGGGGTTTCTTACAACCCTCTGTTTGTATATGGCGGGGTTGGGCTTGGTAAAACACACTTATTACAAGCAATAGGCAATCAAATTCGGCTTAGCAATCCTCAAACAAAAATATGCTATATGCATGCCGAAAGATACGTTGCGGACGTTGTTCGTGCTTATCAAACGAATAAATTTGAAGAGTTCAAGCAATTTTACCATTCACTTGATGTCTTGCTTATCGATGATATTCAATTCTTTGCCGGCAAAGCTAAAACTCAGGAAGAGTTTTTTTACGCATTCAACACGTTGGTTGACTCGCATAAACAGGTCATTCTGACCAGCGACACCTTTCCTAAAGAGATAACGGGTTTAGAAAACCGCTTAGTATCGCGCTTTGGCTGGGGTTTGACTGTTGCAATTGAGCCGCCTGAATTGGAAATGCGCGTGGCTATTCTTTTGAAAAAGGCCGCTCTAAGTGGCTACTCGCTTAATGATGAAGTCGCTTTTTTTGTAGCAAAGCATGTCAGTTCCAATGTTCGCGAACTCGAGGGCGCATTAAAGCGTGTAGAGGCCTATGCTAAATTTCACAAGCGCAATATTTCCGTAGAAACCGCGAAAGAAGCATTAAAAGATATTCTGGTTGCGCAGAGCCGACTAGTTTCTATAGATAATATCCAAAAAACAGTGGCTGATTATTACAAAATTAAAATGGCCGAATTGCTTTCAAAAAAACGCACTAGAAACCTAACGCGCCCACGACAAATAGCCATGTCCTTAGCTAGAGAGCTAACTACAATGAGCTTGCCGGAGATTGGAAATTCATTTGGTGGCAAAGATCATTCGACAGTAATTCATGCTTGTAAAACAATATCGAGTTTACGACTTGTCGATACAACAATTGATGCCGACTATAAAATTTTGTTGCAAACGTTAAGAGGATAACCATGTGGCAGTCCTGTGAATAAAATGTATATAAACATCGTAATAAAATAATAAGCAAGGTTATCAACATTTATCCACACCCTAATCAACAACAAATTCGCAAGATTTTTTATTCTTATGCTCTTGTTTTAAATATGATTATTTAGATCATTAACACAAATAAAAATCATTATTAGTCTTATTAGGAATTTATATTATGTTTATTGATAAAACAGAAAAAGAAACCATTCTCAAACCACTGCAGGTTGTCATTGGTATTGTTGAGCGCAAGCAAACATTACCAATTTTGTCTAATGTGTTAATTGAAAAAGAGGCTGGCAAAATACGTTTTACGGCTACTGATCTAGAAATTCAAATTACAACCACAATAGAAACAAAAGCCGGTGGCAGTGAAATATCTAGCATCACGGTAGGGGGGAAAAAACTTCAGGAAATTTTTCGTATTCTTCCTGACCAAAGCAAAATCTCTATTGAGACCAAAGAGAATAAAGCACTGATAAAAGCCAACAAGAGCCGGTTTAGCCTACAAACTCTTCCAGCGCAAGATTTTCCAAAGCTAAATAATCAATTAACGGACGCAAAAAAAATTGTTTTGCATCAGTCAATGTTAAAAAAATTATTACTTTCAGTACAGTATGCAATGGCGCAACAAGATGTACGCTATTACCTAAACGGCGTTTTATTAATTATTGAAGGAAATAAACTAAAAGTAGTAGCTACAGATGGTCATCGATTAGCCTTTAATGCTGGAGTCATCGATGGAAACCATGAAAAACAGGAAATTATTATGCCTCGTAAAGCGGTAACAGAACTATGTAAACTACTCGGCGATACAAATGAAAGTGTCGAAGTTGAATTTTCGACACAACAAGTGAAAATGATTTTTTCTGGTATCAATTTAATCACCAAAGTTATTGATGGAAAATTTCCAGACTATGAACGGGTTATTCCAAAATATAGCAATCACCTCAGTATGAATCGCGTGCTAGTTCAGCAGGCTCTACAACGCGCAGCAATATTATCCAATGAAAAATTTAGAGGTGTGCGTTTCGTATTAACCGAGAAAAATCTCAGCATCATCAGTAGTAATAGTGAACATGAAGAAGCGCAAGAAGAAATTGAAACCGATTACCATGGAGAAGCTATCGACATCGGCTTCAACGTGAACTACTTAATGGATGGATTAAATAACATCGGCAGTGAAGCAGTGGTATTTTCCTTTGGTGATCCGAATAGCAGCATTTTGATAACGACACCGGAAAACCAGGAATTCCGTTACGTAGTTATGCCAATGCGCATTTAACTTCCCTATTTAATGTTTCACGTGAAACAAGACAAATATTCAGAAAGAACCGAATGAGTGAATATACCTCCAGCAACATTAAAGTCCTAAAAGGTTTGGAAGCAGTTCGTAAGCGTCCTGGTATGTATATTGGCGATACTAATGATGGCACTGGTTTGCATCACATGGTATTCGAGGCCGTGGACAACGCCGTGGACGAAGCCTTGGCCGGATATTGTAATGAAATCAACGTTACCATTCATGCTGATAATTCAATCAGTGTCAGTGACAATGGGCGCGGCATTCCGACGGATATTCATAAAGAAGAAAACCGCTCTGCTGCTGAGGTTATTATGACTATCCTTCATGCGGGCGGAAAGTTTGACAACAACTCTTATAAGGTATCCGGTGGTCTGCATGGTGTGGGTGTGTCGGTCGTGAATGCCTTGTCAGAATGGTTAAAACTAACCATTTATCGTGATGGCAAAGAGCACTTTATGGAATTCCGCCACGGCGATCCGGTGGCTCCGCTAAAAATAGTGGGTGAATCGAGTAAGAGAGGTACCCTCGTCCATTTTTTGGCTGCCAAAGAAACTTTTGGTCTGGTTGAATTCCACTTCGATATTCTCGCAAAACGCCTTCGTGAACTGTCTTTTCTGAATAACGGCGTAAAAATTGCGCTGATAGATCATCGTAATGGAAAAGAAGAAAACTTCGCGTTCAGTGGTGGCATCAAAGGTTTTGTTGAATACATGAACCGCAACAAATCGGTACTACACCCTACCGTATTCTATGCAATCGGTGAAAAAGAGGGCATTACGGCCGAGATCGCCATGCAGTGGAATGACTCTTACCAAGAAAGTGTGCAATGTTTTACTAATAATATCCCGCAACGCGACGGGGGTACGCATTTAACTGCTCTGCGTACCGCAATGACGCGTACGCTGAACCAATATATTGAAACTGAACAATTGGCGAAAAAAGCCAAGGTGGATACAACTGGCGACGATATGCGCGAGGGTTTGACCGCGGTGCTGTCGGTGAAATTGCCCGATCCGAAATTTTCATCGCAGACCAAAGACAAACTGGTTTCCTCCGAGGTTCGCCCGGTCATCGAAGATCTGATCGCCCAACAAATGAGTTCGTTCCTGCTGGAAAAACCCAATGACGCGAAAATTATCGTCAACAAAATTATTGATGCTGCCCGTGCACGTGAAGCGGCGCGCAAAGCACGTGATTTGACTCGCCGTAAAGGTATATTGGACGGCATGGGCCTGCCTGGCAAACTGGCTGATTGTCAGGAAAAAGACCCAGCCATGTCAGAGCTGTACTTGGTGGAGGGAGACTCTGCAGGAGGCTCGGCCAAGCAGGGTCGTGATCGTAAGTTCCAAGCGATCTTGCCGCTTAAGGGTAAGATTTTGAATGTAGAAAAAGCCCGCTTCGAAAAGCTGATCGCCTCGCAAGAAATCGCCACCCTGATTACCGTGTTGGGCACCGGCATCGGCAAGGACGAATACAACCCCGACAAACTGCGTTACCATCGCATCATCATCATGACCGACGCGGACGTGGACGGTTCGCACATCCGCACCCTGTTGCTGACCTTTTTCTACCGGCAGATGCCCGAACTGGTCGAGCGCGGTCATATTTATATTGCGCAACCACCGCTTTACAAGATCAAGCAGGGCAAGGAAGAGCGTTATCTGAAGGATGACCAAGAGATGAAAATCTACATGCTCAAGTCGGCGCTCAACAACGCAGTGTTATACCCAACTGCTGACACGTTACCGATTCAATCCGATGCACTAGAGCTGTTAGCCAAACAATATTTCCTTGCCGAAGCCGTGATTGATCGCTTATCGCGCTTTACTGCGCCGGAAGCTAGCCATGCTCTGTTAATCCTGCCTACATTATCGCTGGATGATTTAAAGCAAGCGCAAAGCAGCGCAAAGCAGCTTGAAGCCGCGTGTGGCGGCAGCATTAAAGTCATGGTAGAAACCGACGAGGCTGGCGAACATCGCATGCGCTTGGAAAAACTGTATCACGGCAACTACTCCGTCAGCTATATGGATAGAGACTTTCTGAAAGGCAGCGATTATGTACAAATTCGGCAAGCTGCGGACGTATTGAATGGCCTCATTACCTTAAGTGCATATATTGCTCGTGGTGAACAAAAACGTGCTGTTTCCAGCTTCAAACAAGCTATAGAATGGCTACTGGAAGAAGCTAAGCGTGGCGTAAACATCCAGCGATACAAGGGGTTGGGAGAGATGAACCCCTCGCAACTGTGGGAAACCACCATGGACGTGAAGAACCGAATTCTTCTTAGAGTACGCATCGAAGACGCGATTTCCGCCGACGAGATTTTCACCACCCTAATGGGTGATGTCGTTGAACCACGCCGCGCATTCATCGAAAAAAATGCATTAGGTGCAAAGAATCTGGATGTGTAAGTGGCATAGTTGATGTCTGAAAAATATTGGTTTGAAGTTCCCGAATCAAGTGAACAGCAGGTCATGCCCCCGTTGTTTCCGGCAAAGATGCACAAGGAAAAAACTTTACCGGCGCTGGGCTGTTTGCGTGATAAGAGTAAACAACATAGAAAAGTAATTTTGGGATTACTTTTCTGGTTTATTTGGAAGTAAGCCTATGATGATCTGCAACGATATATCTGTCGCACCGCGATTAGATTCCACAAACTTCATGCAATGCTGACGCATTTCGCATAAAGCCTTCGGGTCGTCCAACAGTTGCTGCAATTTTATAATCATTCCCCTTGCGTCTTGTATCAGCGCTGCGGCTCCTGCACTAATTGCTAGCCGCGTTGCTTCGGCAAAGTTGTGGGTATACGGACCGACTAATACCGGTGTGCCGACCAAGCAGGCTTCAATCAAATTTTGTCCGCCGTAAGGTAGCAGGCTGCCGCCGATGAAAGCGAGGTCAGCTGCGGCATAGTAAGCAAACATTTCCCCCATGCTGTCGCCAAGCACCACTTGAATCTCTGCCGACACAGCGCGGTTTTTACTTCTGCGCTGAAACATAATGCCGCGCTGCCCGAGTAAGTTTGCAATGTCGGCGAAACGTTGCGGATGGCGCGGGACGATCACCAGCAGCAAGTCTGGGATATGGATATTTTTCAGGGCATCGAGCAGTAATACCTCTTCACCCTCGCGGGTGCTGGCGGCAAGAAATACTTTGCGTGCTATGCCAAACTGTTCTCGCAGTTGTTTGCCAAGTTCCAGCATGGCGCGTGGAGGTTCGATGTCGAACTTGAGGTTACCCATTATCAATACATTTTGCGCACCAAGACTGGTCAGACGCGCGGCATCGTCAGCGGTTTGCGCGGCTATGGCGGTGAGTTCGCCCAACGCGTTGTGGGCTAGTTGTGCAAAACGCGCATAACCTTGCGCAGATTTTTCAGACATGCGCGCATTCAGCAGCAAAAGTGGTATGCCGAATTCGTGGCAGATGTGAATCAAATTAAACCAAATTTCCGTTTCCATCAGAATGCCAAGTTGCGGGCGGAAATGGCGCAAAAATTTGCTCACAGCAAACGGATAATCATAGGGTAGGTACACGCGTAACACACCGTCGCCATACAATTGCTTGCTGGTGGTGCGACCAGTGGGGGTGGTGTGGGTGATCAGGATTTGATGGTGAGGGTAGGTTGCGCGCAGCCTGGTAACGAGGCTTTGCGTGGCACGGGTTTCACCCACTGAGACGGCATGCAGCCAGATAATTGGTTTGTCACCTTTGATGGAATAAAAGCCGAAACGCTCACCGATGTGGCGCAAATATTCCGGCTGCTTTCGCGCACGCCAGATCAGGCGAAGAAAAATGTACGGCAGCAGCAGCCACAGCGCGAGGGTATAAAGAAAGATCATTCGGTGCAGTTCACGTGTCTTAACAAGATTATGAATAGTAGTGTCGTTGCGCGCACTACTCAAGAAAAACATTTGTTGTAATTTCTCGCGCCCACTAAAATGACCGAAGTTCCTTGGTTGCCATCCGGCAGAGAGTGTTTGGTAATTACATAGATTTCCATAATGAAAATTCTCATTGTAAAGTTATCCTCATTAGGTGACATTCTTCACATGTTTCCTGCCGTTAGTGATTTGCGCCGCCATTTTCCTGGTGCGGAGATTCACTGGTTGGTGGAGCCTGCATTTGTTGAGGTGGTGGGTTGGCAATCGGCAATTAACAAAGTGATTACTATACCGCTGCGTGCCCATAAAAAAATCTGGTGGAAGATTCCAGCTCTGCTAAACAAGTTGCGGCGACAACTGCAAGCGGAAAATTACGATGTCGTCCTGGATGCACAGGGGTTGCTCAAAAGCGCGTTGCTATCGCGACTCGCAGGGGTTGCAGTATTTGGTTTTGATGCCGATACTGCCCGGGAATCGCTGGCGGCGCGGTTTTACCAAAAGACCGCCAAGGTGCCAGATGGGTTGCATGTCATAGAAAAAAATCGGCAACTGGTCGCGAAACTTTTCGCTGCCGATATAACGCAACTCGCCGATTTTGGCTTGGATAAATTTCGCCACGAGCGAATGCAAGCTGGATTTTCAAGTGCGCTCAGAGAAATAACCGATCAGCCCTATATAGTGCTGCTGCATGGTACAACCTGGAATAGCAAATACTGGCCCGAAGCCTCTTGGGTGGAGCTGATTCATTTGCTGGCGCAGCAGGGCTGGCGCTGTTTGTTGCCGTGGGGCAACGAGGTTGAACGCCAGCGTGCCCATCGTTTGCTGGCAGCCGGGGATGAACATGCGCAAGTGTTACCAAAGTTATCGCTGACCGAACTGATGGGTGTGCTGCTGCATGCTCGCGCATTTGTCAGCGTGGAAAGCGGGATCGGGCACCTGGCGGCGGTACTTGACGTCCCGGGAATTATGCTGCATGGACCTACTTCGCCAAACTATAGCGGCATTCTTGGCAAGGCCTGTCTACACCTCACCAGCGGTATAGCGTGTTCGCCTTGCTTTAAGCGTGATTGTCCAATTTTAAATGACGCTGGCATTCCACCCTGTCAACAGCTGATTACCGCACAGTGCGTGTATCAACAGTGCTTGAAGTTAATATCTGAAAACGTTGAAGATGCTACCGCGCAAACTGATAAAATACCTCATGCTTGAATAACGGCTGAACAGAAGCATAACGCTCCGCTCCGCCAGTCAGTGCACCGGTAAACTTGTTATAACAACGAGCAATAATGGCATCATCGTTCATTCTCAAAGAACACTCGCTTCATAACGCCCGTGCAGCCCGTAATGGCAGCGGTTTAGAGTTGCACGTCCTGTTGGGTATGAATTATCGGGAGTAGAAATGAAAGCTATTATTCTGGCCGGAGGATTGGGAACGCGAATAAGTGAGGAAACCTCTGTGCGGCCCAAGCCGATGGTTGAGGTTGGCGGAAAGCCTGTTTTGTGGCACATCATGAAAATCTACTCGGCTCACGGCATCCATGATTTTGTTATTTGCTGCGGCTATAAGGGTTATGTGATCAAAGAGTATTTCGCTAACTACTTTTTGCATATGTCGGATATCACATTTGACATGCAGAACAACAAAATGGAGGTGCATCAACGCAATGCCGAGCCATGGCGCGTCACGTTGGTAGACACGGGCGAAGACACTATGACGGGCGGTCGTATCAAACGAGTTGCGCAATACGTGGGAGAAGAAGATTTCTGTTGTACATATGGCGATGGTATAAGCGATGTGAATATCACCGCCCTGATTGGATTTCACAAACAACATGGCAAACTTGCCACGTTGACCGCAACGCAACCACCGGGGCGCTTTGGTGCGCTGAAATTGTCAGGCAATAACATTTTAAGTTTCCAGGAAAAGCCTCAGGGTGACGGTAGCTGGATCAATGGCGGCTTTTTCGTTTTGTCTCCCAAGGTGCTTGATTACATTAAAGACGACCATACAATTTGGGAACGCGAGCCCATGGATAGATTGGCGCATGAAGGACAAATCGCCGCGTTTTTCCATTCCGGATTTTGGCAGCCGATGGACACGATGCGCGACAAAAATTACTTGGAAGAATTGTGGGCAAGCGGAAAGGCACCGTGGAAAACATGGTAGAACCATCGTTTTGGGCCGGTAAGGTTGTGTTGTTAACCGGTCATACCGGCTTCAAAGGGAGTTGGCTTTCTCTATGGTTACAGTCCATGGGGGTAAACGTAATTGGTTATGCGCTGGCACCACCCACCAATCCAAGTTTATTTGTCACTGCGAATGTGGCTAATGGCATGACCAGTCTTGAAGGGGACATACGGGACATTTCTGCACTTTCAAAAGTGTTTAAAAAATATCAGCCCGAAATTGTCATTCATATGGCTGCGCAATCTTTGGTGCGCCATTCCTATGCCAACCCAATCGAAACTTATTCCACCAACGTGATGGGTACGGTTCATTTATTGGAGGCGGCAAGGCTGGCTGGTAATGTGCGAGCAATCGTCAATGTGACCAGCGACAAATGCTATGAAAATCGCGAATGGGTGTGGGGCTATCGGGAAAACGAGCCGATGGGCGGCTACGATCCTTACAGCAACAGCAAAGGCTGTGCCGAGCTAGTCACATCGGCCTATCGAAACTCATATTTCAATCCGAAAAATTTTGCCGATCACCAAGTTGCATTAGCTTCGGTAAGGGCTGGCAACGTGATTGGTGGCGGCGACTGGGCGGAAGATAGGCTCATTCCCGACATCATGCGTGCCATCATGCGAGGCGAGCCGGTGCGCATTCGCAACCCACACGCCATTCGCCCCTGGCAATATGTTTTGGAGCCGCTGTCCGGCTATCTGATGCTGGCGGAAAAGCTCTGGGAAAAGGGCGTGGCTTATGGCGAAGCCTGGAACTTCGGTCCAAATGACGAAGATGCCAAGTCAGTCTCGTGGATCGTGGATCGTCTGACCAACACTTGGGGCGAAGGCGCGAGTTGGGTATTGGATGATGGCGACCATCCACACGAAGCACATTATTTAAAACTTGATTGTTCGAAAGCGAAGTCACGTTTGAATTGGCAGCCGCGCTGGCATCTCGAAGATACATTGAGTGCAATTGTTGACTGGCATCATGAACGCCAGACTGGGGAAGACATGCGCGCGGTAACGCTCCAGCAAATTGCCGCGTATAAAGCTTATCAGGATCGTCCGGTATTGAATTGAGTAGAGGTTTGTGTGAACAAAGAAGCGATAAAACAACAAATATTTGATCTGGTTGAGCAATACAGCGCACTGCATTTTGCAGAGAAATCATTTCAGCCCGGGGCAAGCGTCATATCGCCTTCCGGCAAGGTGATCGGCGCGAGTGAACTGAAAAACATGGTGGATGCTTCCCTGGACGGCTGGCTTACCACTGGACGCTTTAATGAGGCGTTTGAAAAACGTTTTGCCGATTTTGTCGGCGTGCCTCACGCATTGACCGCCACCTCCGGGTCTTCCGCCAATTTGTTGGCGTTTACCGCGCTGACTTCACACAAACTGGGAGACCGCGCCCTGAAGCCGGGCGATGAAGTTATCACCGTGGCAGCAGGTTTCCCAACTACCGTGAATCCCATGTTGCAAAACGGTATGGTGCCTGTGTTTGTGGATGTGGATATTCCCACCTATAACATCGACCCGAACAAGATCGAAGCAGCAATCACCGAACGCACGCGCGCCATCATGGTGGCGCACACGCTGGGTAATCCATTCGATCTGGATGCGGTCATGGCCGTGGCCAACAAGCACAACCTGTGGGTCATCGAAGATTGCTGCGATGCGCTCGGTTCGCGCTATAAAGGGCAGCACGTTGGTACCTTCGGCCACATCGCAACCTGCAGCTTCTACCCGGCCCACCACATCACGATGGGTGAGGGCGGCATGGTGTTCACCAAAGATCGCGAACTGCGCACCATCATCGAATCGTTCCGCGATTGGGGGCGCGATTGTTACTGCGCTCCCGGCAAGGACAACACCTGCGGCAAGCGTTTCGGCTGGCAACTCGGTTCGCTGCCGTTCGGCTACGATCACAAGTACACCTACTCGCACCTGGGCTACAACCTCAAGATCACCGATATGCAGGCAGCCTGTGCACTGGCGCAGATGGATCGTTTGCCGGAATTCGTCGAAGCGCGTAAACGCAACTTCGCCTTTCTCAAAGAACGGCTGAAATCTTGCGAAGAATTTCTGATATTGCCGGAAGCTACAGCAGGCAGCGATCCATCCTGGTTCGGCTTCCCGATCACATTGCGTGAATCGGCGGAAATCGCTCGTGTCGAACTGTTGAAATATCTGGATCAATACAAGATCGGCACGCGCCTGCTGTTTGCCGGCAATCTCACCCGCCAGCCCTATTTCGAAGGCAGAGACTATCGCATTAGTGGAGAACTTAATAATACCGACAACATCATGAACAACACCTTCTGGATTGGCGTTTATCCGGGACTAAACGATGAGATGCTGAGTTTCGTAGTCGAGAAAATCGAAACGTTTTTCGGTGTAAATTTTTGATGATTGCAACTAAAACGCTTGCCAAGAGGGTCCGCCAGAGTGCCTTAAGGATGGTACACCGTGCAAAGGCTTCGCATATTGGTAGCGCGCTATCTATTACAGATATCTTGGCTGTTCTGTATGGTGAAGTCATGCGCTTCGATCCTGCGGATCAAAATTTCAAATTGCGCGACCGCTTCATTTTGAGCAAGGGTCATGCATGTGTAGCTGTGTATGCCACACTCGCCGAAGTCGGCATTATTCCCAAAGCTCAACTGGAAACTTACGGGGACGATTTCTCATGGTTAATGAATCACATCAGCCATAAAGTGAACGGTGTAGAGTTTTCTACCGGTTCGCTAGGACATGGTTTGCCGTTTGGGGTGGGCAAAGCTTTGGCATCCAGGGTCCGCGGAGAAACATGGCGGACATTTGTTTTGTTGAGCGACGGCGAGATGGATGAAGGTGCAAACTGGGAGGCATTGATGTTTGCAGCACATCATAAGCTTTCCAACCTCACTGCCATTATTGACTACAACAAACTTCAGAGTCTTGATACTGTGGCGAACACTTTGGGCCTTGAACCACTCGTTGATAAATTGAGGGCCTTCGGTAGTTCAGTACATGAAATCGACGGACATGATCATCGAATGCTTGCCGAAGCGCTATCCAGTGTTGCCAACGAAAAGGCCTCGGTTATCGTCGCGCATACCACCAAAGGCAAAGGCGTCAGCTTCATGGAAAACCGTGTTGAATGGCACTACAAAAATCCGAATGACGAGCAACTCGCGATGGCACTAGCCGAGCTTGAGGTGGAACATGCGTAATGCTTTTATCGATGAGCTTGTTACTGCAGCAGAAAAAAACGAGAACATCGCGTTAGTCATAGGTGATTTGGGCTACGGTGTCGTGGAACCATTTGCCAAGCGCTTCACAAAGCGCTTTTTCAATGCGGGGGTGGCTGAACAGAATATGATGGGTTTGGCCGCGGGTCTAGCCTCAGAAGGGTTTCATGTTTTTGTCTATTCGATTGCGAACTTTCCAACGTTCAGATGCGCCGAACAGATTCGCAACGACGTTGATTACCATAATCTATCGGTAACGGTAGTTGCTGTTGGCGGAGGGCTGGCCTATGGAAATCTTGGCTATTCACACCATGCGGTACAAGATTACGCCTTGATGCGCGTGATGCCCAATATGTTGATTGCCGCTCCTGGTGACCCAATGGAAGTAAGAGCTTGTATGCGATACATCATCAACAATCCTCAGCCAAGCTATTTGCGACTGGGGAAAGCCGGTGAGCCGTGCATCCATGCTGAAGTTCCCGAGGTGTTACCCGGTAGATGGCTGAACATTCGTGAAGGTAAAAATCACGGTGCCACTTATTTGACTACGGGTGCACCTCTTGAGCTTGTAAATCAAATGCTAGCCAATAATCCTGAGCTAAATTGCTGGTCGCTCAATTCTATGCCGCTGTGGGGTATGAAGGCTAAAGAGGCTCAAGCACAACAAGTTGAGGAATTTGCTACCGTTTTCACTGTTGAGGATCATTTGATGGATGGTGGGTTTGGAAGTTGGCTTATGGAAGCGACTTCTATACGACCTGACCTGTTAGTCCGTATCAAGATCAAATCACTTGATTCAAAGGTCTGTGGCATGGTGGGTAAGCAATCAACGCTGAATGTTGAAGGAGGCTTGGTTGAAAGGTAGAACTATAAGCTCTGGCCGCCATTCTATAGTAACTGCAGATTTGGAATTGTTGACTAGTCAATATTCGATTCCGTGGCAAGAACTAAACGGTAAGACAATATTAATCACTGGCGCGGCGGGGTTCCTTGCTGCATATATGGTGGAGACTTTGCTGTTTCTTAACGAGACGCAACATCTTAATGCAACGGTTATCGCTGTAGCCAGGAATCGCAAAGGGTTTGCCCAAAAGTTTAGCCACCTACCGAATAGGTCGGACTTGATCTGTATTGAGCAAGATATAAGTTTTCCGCTTCAAGTGGATCAAAGGATTGATTTCATCATTCATGCAGCAAGTCAGGCAAGCCCAAAATATTACGCAACAGACCCGGTAGGTACTTTGAGCGCAAACACATTTGGCACTGCGCAGTTGCTGGAAATGGCACGGACCAAACAAGTGGAAGGTTTTCTCTACTTCAGTAGCGCCGAGGTCTATGGCGACGCTGCTCGCGTACCAACGGCGGAGAAGGACTACGGATATCTCGATCCCTTGGAGGTTCGCTCTTGTTATGCAGAGAGTAAGCGTATGGGCGAGAATATGTGTATCTCATGGCACCACCAATTTGGTGTCCCTGCCAGAATTGTGCGGCCATTTCATACGTATGGTCCTGGCATGCGGCTTGATGATGGCAGGGTCTATGCCGATTTCGTGGCTGACGTGGTGAACGGTCGCGACATAGTATTGAAGGGCAACGGATTAACCAGGCGGTCATTTTGCTATCTGGCAGATGCGACTGCAGGTTTCTGGACCGTATTATTGACGGGCAAAGATGCATGGGCCTACAACATCGGCAATCCGGAAGGTGAAATCAGCATTCGTGATTTGGCGATTTTGGTCTCTGGGCTTTATCCGGAAAGAAATATCTCGGTGAGATTTGAGCTTCGCAATGCATCGGAAGGTTATCTTCCTAGTCAGATATCTGTTACATGTCCGGATATAACACTTGCAAGGGGTTTAGGCTGGAGACCGGTCACATCAATAGAAAATGGGTTTCGTAAAACAATAGACACTTATCTATCATGAAAATAGCCGAAACACGTAATGACTTCCTAGGCGGCCGAATTACCAAGCCCGAATTTATTCGGACGATGTATCAGGAGCACCATGCGAAGCTATTCGACTATGCGGGTTACATAAAGCAGACCAATATTGCTTCCATTGAAATAACTGACGACGCGGTAGTAATGAAATCACGTGACAAGGGGGTGAAAATGATTTGTCCGTTTGGCGACTATCGAGTTGCACCAATCGAAGCGCTAAACTTTTTGGATTACGAAACCACAGATTCATCAATGATCATGCGGTTGGTGTCACCTGATGACTGTGTCATTGACATCGGTGCCAACATGGGTTGGTATTCAATCAATATTGCTAAAACGTACCCTTTAAGCAAAGTGCATGCTTTTGAACCTATCCCAAAAACTTATTCGTTCCTGGAGCAAAACATCAAGCTCAACCAAATTCCGAATATCGTGGCACACCACTTCGGTTTGTCCAATGAGCGCAAAGACCTGACTTTTTATTTCTATCCAGAGGGTAGTGGCAATGCTTCTTCGGCAAACTTGAGCGAGCGTACAGACGCGGAGTTAGTCACCTGCCACGTCGAGCGGCTGGATGACTTTGTGAGTGCCAATAAACTGCATGTCGATTTCATTAAATGTGATGTTGAAGGGGCGGAGCTGTTTGCTTTTCAAGGGGCAGTGGAGACGTTGCAAAGAGATAATCCCATTGTGTTTACTGAAATGCTTCGGAAATGGGCCGCAAAGTTTAATTACCATCCGAACGAGATCATCTCGCTGTTTTCATCAATTGGTTATCGCTGTTTCTATGTGGATGGTTCAATTTTGAAAGGAATACGGGAAATGACGGGTGAAACTGTAGAGACTAATTTTTTCTTCCTGCACATCGATAAGCACCAGCTGCTAATTAATGAGCTATCCAACTAAAGCTATTTAGTTTGCTGACTGAGTAGTTACAGGCAGGAAGTACAAAATGTCTGTCTCACACCGTACTGTTCAATTAAATACCATTAGCGAAAGTAATATTATGCGAAATTTTCAATATACAAGTTTTACTATGATTCTGCCTGTGTGTAATGAAGAAAGAAGAATAAGAAGAGTTATCAAATATTATAAAGATATAGCACCCATGCTAATTATTGATAACTATAGCAAAGATGGTACAGAAGCAATCGTTAAAGAATTTGATATTCCACTGATTAAAAAAAGGAACCATGGCACAACACAAATACCCGAATGGGTGAAGGAAGTGTTTGCATTGGTAAATACGGATTATGTACTTTGGCTGTCGGCATCGGAGTTTATTCCGATGACAATGATGGAAAAGTTTGATGAAATCGCCAGGCAAAAACAGCACGGCATGGTAGAAAACGTGGTTGTGTCTTATACATGTGGGGAGAATATACCTATCTGGGGCGGGCGGTTTAAATTTATCGACAGAAGAATACAGAGGTTTTTTAATAGAGAAGAGTTGGATTATGACGCTGTGTATATACATGCACCATTCAGAATCAAAGATCCGGGACGTTGCTTAAAATTGGAAAACTCAGAGTTGTACAACATAGTTCAGTTGAGAGATTCCGATATATATTCCCTAACAACTAAGCATCTGAATTATAGCCTTGTTGAAGCAAGGCAAATTGTTTTGGCAAATAAAAGCTACACAATGCTGCACCTATTTACTTTAGTTATGAAAGAGATATTGAGAACAATACAAGTGCCAATCAGACAGTGGCATGGCGTGACAATAAGGGAAATATGGGCACGCATTTTCATGCACGTAACCATTTTTTGGATGGTCTGGGAATTAAAAAATAATAAGACACTAAAATATTCAGAAGATAGGAATGAAAGAATATGGAATGAATTAGTAAAATAATCTACGTAAATCAGAATGAGCCAAGCCCAATTTTTTATAGATAAATGCGAAAATGAACAATAGTTAAACTTATAGCTGCCATGAATATATGTTGAGTCCAAGGTCATATGTAAAATTAATGAAGGCCATCCTTGCAATCTTTGAAGAATAGAATATTCAGATTCAATAATGCGTTGCGAAGAATGAGTAGTCTCGTGGATCAGGCGTTGGTTTCTGGCGGTAACTTCCTGACTATCGCAATCTGTGCGCACGCATTGCCTCTCTCTGAGCAGGGAAAGTTCACCTATGCTTTTGCCAGCTACATGGCTATGTTGTTACTGAATGTAGCGGGAATATTTCAGGGAGCAGCGGTTCGCGCCCCGGCACAAGAGCGCGATTCATACCAGATATCCTTGGCCAGATTGCAATTGCTACAAGCATCATCGTTATCGCTACTGGTCTGTGCAACCTGGTTTGGGGCGGGAAATGTTTTCGGCTGGCAAGCGACAGTGACAGAAGTTGCGCTGCTGTTTGCATTCTTGGTCGTGCAGCAACTGGCCGATTTTGACCGGCGCACTGCCTATATATTTTCAAGGGCAAGGCGAGCCGTATATTCCAGTGCTGTGCTCTATCCTCTGCGGATCATTGGTTTAATAGCCATCAGTCCTGACACTGTAAGTCAGGTGCTCCTGGTGTTGATACTCAGCGCACTTATCCCTGCGGTGTTAACTCTGGTTGCCGCCGTCAGAAGTAGACCCGAAGGTGCTCAGCCCTGGATAAAGGCGACAAAGGAACATCTCGCGTACAGCCGATTATTTATAGCGGGCGCGCCATTAGGATGGTTATGGGCATACATCCCGATATTCATGTTGGGAATCATGCACGGCAAGGAACAGGCGGCGCTGTTGGGAAGCATACGCGGCATTTCCAACATGGCGAACGTTTTAATGGAGCAAATAGAAACCAAGGGAGTGGCGGATTGGGCGCGTATGCGTCATGGGAATGGCTTGCCTGTATTGGAAGAAGTTGTTTCTCGAATACTCAAGATTGGCGTGATTGTTTGGTTGGCAGGTATGGCTGTGCTCTTGGTATTTGGACGGGAAATTGTAAATCTGATACTGGGTAGCCTTTATGCCCCACATTGGAATTTGCTGGTAATCGGTTGGATTGGATATGGAATATATTTCATTGCCCGGATAATTGGCATTAAGCACCGAACCTTAGGGTTTAATCAGATAGAATTCACGGGCAATGTGTTTGGTGTTGTGGCTGCGGTATTGGCCGGTTTTGTGATGATCCCTGCATTGAGTGCGACCGGGGCGGCGTGGGTTTATGTGGTGATTGCAGTTGCAATAATGGGCAGTCAAACATATTTAGCAAAAAGGTTGGTGCGACAATGAAAGATGTTCTCTCGATTTATATCCCGACACTGAACGAAGAGATCAATCTTCCTCAGTGTTTGGCAAACGTTAGCAAGCTGGGCGCAACGATATAAGTTGTAGATTTAAACAGCACAGATCGTACGGTGGAGATAGCACAAGCGGCAGGATGTCAGGTTGCCACAGGCAACTGGCGTACATTTTCCGACAAAATGAATTGGGCGATAAACGAATTGCCAATCCAGACACCTTGGACACTGCGTATAGACGCGGATGAATGGTTCACGGATGAATTGATTGCAGAGCTTAAGACCAGGCTGCGCAGTACGCCTGATGAAGTGGGCGCATATAGCGTTAATCGAAGGGTCTATTTCTTAAATCGCTGGATTCGTTTTGGCGGTATGTATCCACTTTGGGAGACCATGTTATGGCGTTCCGGGAAAGCCAAGTGTGAAGTGAGAGAACTGGACGAGCATATGGAAGTAATCGGGCGAATTGAAAAACTCGAACATGATATTGTTGACGAAGGGCAGCGCGGGCTGACTTACTGGGTGCAAAAGCACAACCAATATGCGGATTCTGCAGTCAGAGAAATTCTGCGGGCACAGGGGCAGGATGATGCATCAAATACACTAACGACGCAGGCTGCAAGAAAACGTTGGCTTAGGGCGAATTTTTATTACCGGCTTCCCAAGTTTTGGCGTGTGTTTTTGTTTTGGATATATCGCTACTTTTTTAAACTGGGATTTCTGGACGGAGTTCCAAGTTTGATATATCACACCCTGCACGGTTTCTGGTATCGATTCCTGGTGGATGCAAAACTTTATGAGATTGAGAGCCGGTCAAAACCACTTTAAGTGCGGCATATTAAGGGTCATTTAAACGGGTTCCGAGATATGCCCCTGAAAATCAAGTTTCTGTTGCAAAATAATGAGTCAATATCCAAGCTCGGCTATGGGCTGGTTCTGCTTTCATATTTCCTGATTATATTTAGCTCACCGATGCCTATCCAGGTTGGTTGGATTGACGTGGTGATGGGGACTGGATTAGTACTCGGAGTATTAATGACTGCCATCCCGCTTATTGCCCGAAACGGTAAAATATTCCCACCGCTTTTTTGGATGCTTTGTATTTTGATCATACTGCCAACCTTTATTGGGATTGCTCGCGAAAATGGTTATGCAAATCTCATCAGGGATATTCTGCCAGTAATGTTTATGTCTGTCCTGCCGCTGCTTGCCTTGCTTTACGCCAGGGTTGCCTACAGGATTGATGATGTTAATTTATTGATTGGAGTAATCCTGATCGTAGGAACAGTCAGCTCGTTTCAATTCTATTTAGGAACGATAGAGATATTTGGATCCTTCGCAAAGTTCAATGTTTGGATGGCAGGTGGTTACGCAGCATCCACCACGTCGGTGCTTGAAGTGATTGATCCAAAAATTACTCGTCCGTTTTGGATTAAAGTTTATGACCCTGCAATAATATTTTCTACAATCTATCTAATTTGTCGAAGTTTCGAATTTACGCTATCTAAACACCGAAGACTGATGCTAGCAATATTGGCCTTGGCTGGCGGTGCGTTTTGCGGGTATAGCTTTAGCATACTGGGATTGCGCGCTTTTGCCGGACTGACTGTTTTAGCGATAGCTATTTTTCTTCTGCATTTAATTGCGCAAAAAAAGGTTTCCGCCTGGCAGTTAATATTATTAGGAGGAGTGGGGCTGCTGATCGCCTACCCTTATCTGGCGAATATAATTGGGTTATTGCTCGCAAAACAGAAGAGCGTGGGAATGAATAATAAAGCGGTTGAGTTCAGTGCTGCGCTTGATACGGTTATGGCAACCCCGCTTACTTTGCTGTTTGGGGTTGGCTGGGGCGGTGTATTTACCAATCCAATTTTGGCTAACGCCGAGAGCTCGCGTTTTACCCACTCCTTGATTTCTTTCTGGCTGCTTAAGACAGGCCTGGTTGGCTTTGCAGTTATGTTGTCATTCGTGTTTCTATTGTTTCGAAGTGTCAATTTAAAGGGCGCGTGGAGTTCAAGCCGAAGGATGGCTATTTTATTGGCCGCTACCGCGGTAATTGTCATCGGGATCTTTTTCGAGCCCACATACAAAATGTTAAGTTTCGGCCTGATTGTGGGTTTGTTATTAGCTGAGTTGTCTTCACCGACTGAATACATCCGAAAATAAGTGCTGGATAACAATCTATTGAGATGCCATGCCGATAAATTCCAGCGACACCCCCACAGCTTTTTGTTTGAATTGTAAATTTCCGGTTCAGGTAAATAGTGATGTGCTGTTTGATACTCGATTCGGCATTGCTGCACCATACTGGTCTGCACGATGTAAAAATTGCGGTTTAGAGCAAACCATCCCGCTGCCAACGAGTGAAGAGCTGAAAATATTGTACGAAACTTATTACAACTTTGGCGGTGAAGAAGGTGAAACAGCCAGTCGCTATGTGCAATTTCGTAAGTTGTTTCAGAATTCGTTGTTGTGGGATTTCTGGTTAACAATCGACGGTGATATTTCCTTTCATGCACTACGTGGCAAGGGCCGTTTGCTGGATGTGGGTTGCAATGAGGGGCGTGGCCTGGTTCATTACCAAGGCAGCGGCTATGCCGTGGAAGGGTTGGAGCTGAATAGCAAGGCAGCGGATGTGGCGAGAAAAAAAGGCTTTGTGGTTTATTCTGATTTGATCGAACAGTTTGAGCCAGCAGAAAAATATAATGTGGTCGTGCTGTCGAATGTGCTGGAGCATTCCCTTAATCCCGCCAAAATGCTCGCTCATGTGGCACGCATTCTTAATCCTGGAGGGCAAGTCTGGATAAGTTGTCCAAACAGCCAAAGCTGGTTGCGTCCAGTATTTGGGCGGTTCTGGATTAATTGGCATGTACCTTTCCACATTTCTCATTTCTCGCCACAAACGCTGGCAGGTATATTGCATCAATCAGGTTTTGAATTAATAGAATCACGTCAAGAAACTCCTGCCCTATGGGTCGCGCATTCAATATTGGCAAGGTTTTTCAGCAAGCCGGGATATCCCACAGCACAGTTGCGCTCCACCATGTTGGTGGCCGGGTTGATGTTGTTGATTCGTGGTTTGGGTTTTCCCTTGCTTTGGTTAGGCAATCATTTGGGCAAGGGGGATTGCCTGTTGTGTATCGCAGCCAAGCGATAATGTTTTTGTTCTTATGACAAACCGCCATGCGCATCTTAATTTACAGCATCAATTACTTTCCCGAACTGACCGGTATCGGAAAATATAATGGCGAAATGGCAGAGTGGCTGGTTAATCACGGCCATGAGGTGGTGATTATTACCGCCCCTCCCTACTATCCATGGTGGCAGGTGCAACAACCCTACTGTTCCTGGATATACCGTACTGAGTTGATCAATAAAGTAAAAGTATACCGTTGCCCGCTATGGGTGCCGCGCCAGCCAACAGGCGTCAAACGCCTGTTGCATTTGTTTTCCTTTGCGTTGACCAGCATCCCGCTGTTATTAATTCAACTTTTCAAACGACCCGACATCATTGTCGTGCTTGAGCCCACGCTGTTTTGCGCACCGGCTGCGCTAGGGTTGGCACATCTATCCGGTGCGCGAACCTGGCTGCACGTGCAGGACTTTGAGGTTGATGCGGCATTGGGGTTGGGGTTGGTCAAGGCAAAAGCTGCAGCCAGGACCGCTGCAAAAATTGAGCGTTGGCTGATGCGTCGTTTCAACAAGGTTTCGACGATCTCGGACAATATGCTTGAACGACTTTTGACCAAGGGGGTCGCTCAAGAGAAAAGTGTTTTGCTGCCTAATTGGGTAGATGCGCAAGATATTTTTCCCCTTTCTAAAGCAAGTATCTATCGAGCCGAGTTAGGTATTGAAGACGATAAATGTGTAGCCCTTTATTCGGGGAATATGGGCGAAAAACAAGGGTTGGAAATCTTGCTGGCAGCAGCAAGGTCTTTGCAGGCTGAATCCAGATTGTTGTTCGTGCTATGCGGAGCAGGCGCAGCGCGGGAGCGATTGATGCAGATAGGAACAGGATTGCACAATGTACGCTGGCTTCCTTTGCAGCCGGTGAAGAAACTGAACGAATTGCTGAATCTGGCGGATGTGCATTTATTGCCGCAGCGAGCTGATACGGCCGATCTGGTCATGCCTTCAAAATTGCTTGGGATGTTGGCGAGCGGGAGGCCGGTGCTGGCGACAGCACATCCCGGAACGCAGCTGGCCAAGATGGTATCATCCTGCGGCAAGGTGGTTGAGCCGGGCAATGCCCAGGAGGTTGCGCAAGGATTGCTGGAACTTCTGCATGCTCCGCAGGAACGAAAGCGGCTTGGAATGGAGGCACGCAAGGCTGCGCAGGCTTGGGATAAAGCTAGCGTGCTGCATGGCTTTGAGAACCAATTGCTGGTCATGTGTAAGCAATAAACAGGACTGTTGGTTTCCCGCTGCTTCCATTGCCAGAGTTGAAACATAAAGGTTGATATCTAATGCCCAACGGATTGTTACGACCCTACCAAACAGAAAGTTTTTTATTCCAGCGTTTGATTGACGCGAGTTTGATTTGTGTTGTCCTGTGGGCTGCGCACAGGTTATACGGAGTGGATATCAATGATCACAACGTGGTATCGGCCATTTTGGCGGTGGTTTGCTTTTACTTTTTTGCTGAGGTGAAGGGGTTATACGCTTCGTGGCGAATGGGCGGTATTGTTGTCGAGATTACTGATCTTGTTATAGCGTGGGGTATGGTGGTCATGGTGTTAGTGATGATTGCCTTCATGAGTAAGACCTCGGCTGATTTTTCACGTCTGGTTGTTATGACATGGTTTGTTGTCTCCCCATTTGCTTTGGTCATGGCACGGGTGTTTGTCAGGGTATTTCTTCGGGAGATACACCGGGCGGGAAAGCATTCGAGAACGCTGGCTATCGTTGGGGCAAATGTACAGGGGGTGCGCCTGATCGAAAAATCACGGGACGCACCGTGGATGGGCATGCTGCCTTTCGGTATTTACGACGACGTGGTTAATGAGTCTGTTCCAGACGAGGTTCGACCTTACTTAAAAGGGGCAGTGGTGGACCTGATACGAGAGGCGCGTGAGGGAAAGGTTGACTATGTTTATATCGTATTGTCGATGCAGGATGGGCGCCGTATAGAAAAGTTAGTCAGCGCGCTCGCGGATACAACGGCTTCGGTATATGTTGTTCCCGATATGTTTGTATCTGATTTGCTGCATGCAAGATGGACAAATTTCCATGGAATACCGGCAATCATGGTGTATGAAACACCTTTTACGGGAGCGGATGGCTGGATTAAACGGCTGGAAGATTTTTTCCTGGGAGCTCTATTTCTGGCGATCGCGCTAATTCCGATGGCTGTAATCGGCGTGGCCGTCAAGCTGACTTCTCCGGGACCTGCAATTTTTAAACAGCGGCGTTATGGTTTGAATGGCGAGGTTGTCGATGTATGGAAATTCCGGACTATGTCAGTTTGTGAAGATGGTGAAAATGTTCTCCAGGCGAAGAAGAGTGATCCTCGCATAACCCCGCTTGGAAAATTCTTGAGAAAAACTTCTCTTGATGAATTGCCGCAATTAATAAATGTATTGCAAGGACGAATGTCCTTGGTTGGTCCTCGCCCTCATGCGGTAATACACAATGAAGAGTATCGGAAGCTGATTCATGGTTACATGTTGCGACATAAAGTAAAGCCGGGGATTACTGGTTGGGCTCAGGTTAATGGCTGGCGGGGCGAAACGAATACGCTGGACAAGATGGAGAAAAGGATTGAATACGACTTGGAATACATTCGGAATTGGTCTTTGTGGTTAGATTTAAAAATAATATGGCTCACTGTTTTCCGAGGTTTCTTTGGAAAAAATGCTTATTGAATTGCAACTATGTAACGTAAGATGCGCCATTAAAATTGAAGCTCGTGGAGAAAAATAATGGGGCATGAAAAATCCTTATTTGATATTTCTACTGCGTCAGATCCTCAGTTCCACACACTTGCGAAATAAGCGTGGCGGGTTAACCTAAAGCAGGCACAAGCTACCAGGCATACCAAAGGCCGGTACTAGAGCCGACATGACGAGTTTTAAAACCCCATAATTACGTTGATTTCATATGAGCCATTACGCCCCGATAATCTCCGCTTTCGTCACGCTCATACTGGGCGTGATGCTGACCTTGAGCAAGATCGGCACGATTCAGGATATTCCCAACGATCGTTCGCTGCACGCCGAGCCGATTCCGCGCACCGGTGGCATTGCGTTGATGGCCGGAATATTGTCGGGCTGGATGATGCTGATCCAGTTCTGGGCATGGTGGATTGTGTTGCCTGCGCTGGGATTGTTCGTGTTGTCGCTGGTGGATGATATACGCAACTTATCGCCCAGGACGCGGTTGCTTGGCCACCTTGTTGCCGCTTTGATAGTGGTTGGATGGTCAGGTGTGTCCTGGCTGTGGTGTTTGCCGGTGTTGCTGTTCATCGTGTGGATGACCAACCTGTATAACTTCATGGACGGCTCGGACGGGCTGGCGGGTGGTATGGCACTTTTTGGCTTCAGCTTCTACGGAATCGCCGGCCTGATTAATGGGAATGAACCCTTTGCCATGCTGAATTTTTCCATCGGCGCTGCGGCATTGGGTTTTCTTTACCATAATTTTTATCCGGCAAAAGTGTTCCTGGGGGATGCAGGGTCTATTCCGCTCGGTTTTCTCGCAGCGTCATTCGGCGTATGGGGTTGGCAACAAGGTTATTGGCCATTCTGGTTTCCAATCCTGGTGTTTTCGCCGTTCGTGGCTGATGCAACCATGACGCTGCTTAAGCGCGCGTGGAACAGAGAAAATCTTGCACAAGCGCATCGCAGTCACTATTACCAGCGCCTGGTGCAGATGGGCTGGGGACATCGCAATACCGCGATAGTTGAATATATGTTGATGCTGTTGGCGGGAGTGTCCGCGCTGTGGGGCATGGGTTTGGATGTTCAGGGGCAAGGAAACCTGCTGGCTTGGTGGGGAGCGATTTATCTGGGGCTGACGATGTGGGTTGATCGCCGTTGGCGGCAGTATAAGGCGATGAAGGAAAATATTACCGATGTTTAACTCCAATACTCGCACGGCTTTGGCGCTGCTGCATGATGCGATTGCCGCTGCACTGGCATGGAGTTTCGCCTATGTGTTGCGCTTCATTTTTGAATTGCCGCCAATGCCGGATCATGAGGAAGGCTTGTTAACGGATCAGAAACATGGCTGATAAAACTACTAGCCATCTGACTAATCCAGCAAAAGACGCTGGACATGTCATTGGTTATAAACTTTCCGTCATTATCATCAGCAAGAACGAAGCAGCCAACATCCGCGCCTGTATTGACTCAGTGGCGTGGGCGGATGAAATCATCGTGGTGGATTCCGGCAGCAGCGATGGCACAGCAGATATTTGCCGCGAATTGGGGGCGAAAGTTTATGTGCATGATTGGCCGGGCTTCGGTATACAAAAGAACCGCGCCCTGTCCTACGCGGCTCACAAATGGGTGTTTTCGATAGATGCCGATGAGCGGGTGACTCCTGACCTTCAATCGCAACTCATCAAAGCGATGGAGGATGATAGCGAAGATGGATTTTACGTGCCGCGACTCTCGCAGTTTTGCGGACGTTTCATCCGGCACTCCGGGTGGTATCCGGATTACGTGCTGCGGTTGTTTAGAAAAACCAAGGGGCGTTTTTCCGACGATATGGTGCACGAACGAGTGATACTTGAAGGTACTGCCGGACGACTGTCCAGCCCGTTGTTGCATTACAGCTATTTGAACAAAGCAGACGTGCAGCGTAAAACTGAGCAGTACGCCAGAGCAGGGGCTATGCAGATGTTCAAGAATGGCAAAGCAGCTTTGCCTGCCGACGCGCCGTTACGTGCAGGGTGGGCGTTCGTCAGAACCTACTGCCTGCGCTTTGGATTTCTGGATGGGATGGCAGGCTTTAATATTGCCCTGATGAATGCCAGGACGACCTACCTTAAATACAATCAATTAAAAGCGTTGCGTTCAGCTAAATCTGCGCTTTAGCGAGCTGCGCAGTAATTGCCAACGAAAGTTCAGGGTATCATCAGGCTCAGCGAGCACCATGCCCTCGGCAGGAGTTCCGCGACGCAGATAATAATGATCGAACACCGACTGTCGAATCCCCCATTTGTGCAGGAACTGTTTTCCGCCGTTATTTTTCTTGATCCTGCCCGTCGATTTTGCCTGGAAGTGGTAAACCAATGAATCGCCTACACCCAAAAAAATGCGACAACCGGCATGCCATAGCTTCATCGAAAAATCATTATCGCTACTCATGCCAGGGGAAAATTCACTACTGTACCCGCCAACTTTGAACCACCACTTGGTGTGTACCAGCGTGGGTGGCCAGGTTGCGCCGTACCAGTCTTGCTTGTGATGGCTTGGCAGGTTCGCTAACAGTGCTTGCTCGGCAAATTGATCTGGGCTTCGGCCATAATCCTTTACGATCGCACAGGGGTTGCTCGTTTGCACCGGTTCGATCATGGTGCCGGACAGCATGAAGAGATCCATATCCAGCTCCTTTAGTTTTTTGATCAGCGCCGCGTCCCAGCCAGGGCAGCAGTACATGTCATCATTCAAGTAAAGGATGTAGTCATGTTGTGCAAGCATCGCTGCCTCGTTTACCGCCAGGCAGATGCCGACATTCTGAGGCGAGTGAGTGTGGGGCAATTGCTGTGTGCGCACCCATTCCAGACTACCATCGCTGCCATCGTTGACGTGGACAATAATCTGGTGGGCATGGCTTGAGTTTTCCCGAATGCTGCGCACGCAGAGTTTAAGCAGCTCAAGATTGTTCCAGGTGGGGATTAATATTGAAAACATGCTGTGATGACCCTTTGGTTACCGCATTTTCTCAACGTCGAAGCGGTCAGTGTGGTTGCGCATTTCAAGGCTACATCCCGAGGGAACTGAATCCCGCTTTTAAAGGTTCCCATGGTAACATTCTCCACGGCTTGCTCATTGAGTCCGCTTTAATAATTTCCTGTTCCTTCAAACAATTTTAACATGGCTGTGTAAATGAAATTCGCAAGCATCCCGATAAAACCGGGGCGATCTTGAAAGCCCCGCGCCGCATACTGGTGGCTGTCACCTTGCGCATAGGTGATGTGCTGCTTTCCACGCCTGTAATACGTTCGATGCGGCTGGCGTGGCCCCAGGCCGAAATAGACGTGCTGGTGTTCGAACATACTGAAGGGGTTTTGCTGCGCAACCCGGATATTCACCGTGTGATCACCGTCCCGACGCGTCCCGGATTTTGGGTGCATTTGCGCCTGATTCTCGGTTTGTTTCGCCGTTATGATCTTGCGCTTACAACCCTGCTGGGCGACCGGCCGACCCTATACGCCTGGATCGCCGGAAAGACGAGGATTGGAATGCAGGATGGCAGCAGAAAGGAACGCTGGAAGCGACACTTCCTCTCACGCTGGGCGGTATTTGATCATGTTAACACCCATACCTTGCTGACGAATCTCGGGCTGGTGGATTTGCTGGGCATCAAACGCAGCCATGAGATAATGGTTGCGTGGGATCCATCCGATGAAAACTCCGTCGCCGGGGCGTTGCCGTTTGATATTGGCGCGGAGGCTTTTGCGGTGCTGCACATGTCCCCCAAATTTTCCTACAAAATGTGGCATCGGGATGGCTGGATTGAGCTGGCCCGGTGGCTTGAGGAAAATGGCATCCGTACCGTGCTCACCGGAAGCAGCGCCCCGGATGAGGTGGCTTATGTCGGGCAGATATTCCGTTCCATGCCATCCGGTACAGTGAATATGGTAGGCAAGCTTAGCCTATCCGAAAGCGCTTTTCTCATCAGCCGCGCCAAATGTTATGTGGGGCCGGATACAGCGCTCACCCACATGGCGGCGGCGCTTGGCACCCCCACCGTTGCGCTGTTTGGCCCGTCCAATCCGGTGAAATGGGGGCCGTGGCCAAAAGGTTACGAGGAAGACCGCAACCCCTACAAAATGCGTGGCACGCAACGCGTTAACAACGTCGTGTTGCTGCAAGGTGAAGGTGATTGTGTGCCGTGCATGGAGGAAGGCTGCGAGCGCAATAACGCCAGTTTGAGTGCCTGCTTGCAGAATCTGCCGGCTGCAAGTGTGATTGATGCGCTGTGCGAATTGATGAATTTGTCGCATTAGCGACGTTGCTTTTGGATTACGCCAGGCGCATGTGCGGTGGAACCGAGGCCGTAACGATTGCTCCCATTCCGCAATTTGTACGTGGATGCTGTGAGGTGGCGCAGGAATATGAAGAAATTTATCGAAAACAGTTTATGGCAAACCATCCTTCCTCTAGCTTTTTATGAACGGCTTCGTTTGTTATAAATTTATTGGTAACGCGTAAATGGTGAAATATAAACTACCGCCGGTCACGTTAGATACGGCTCGACACTACAGGGCGCTGGCGGTTCGTGTGCTGGTCAAATGGGTGGCTGAATAATGATCTATGGCAACATTATTGCTGATGGGCGCAACAATAACGCGTTATTTAAAGAGGAAGACAAGATTCATGGGGGCACTCCGACTTATACGTTTAGGTTATTGCGGCAGGCTTTTCTTGCGCAAGGGATTGAAATCAACTCGCCTGATATTAACGAAGGAAAGCCGATTGCCTTTGATTTGTATCTAGATGGGCAGCCGTTCGCCGAGGATGGCATTCCCAAATACCTTATCGCGCTGGAAAACCCGAACATCAACCGGCTGAACGAGAACTACGACTATTGCCGGAGATTTGCCAAGGTATTTGCATGGGATACGAGGCTGCGCTGTCTTCCAAACGTAGTGAAAATACTGGTGCCCAATCAACTATCGTTCGGTCCCTTTCCGGCATTCGCGGAAAGGGATATTTTCAGTTGCCTGATCAATGCCAACAAGGCCTTTCGAGATGCGCTGCCGTCTGATCTTTATCTGGAGCGCATCAACACCATACGCTGGTATGAAAAACGCGCCCCAGGCAAATTCGAGTTGTATGGCATGGGCTGGACCAAACCTACGCCAGCCTTTGATTTTTGGGGAAAGGTTCGGCGGAGCGTTCCCAGCTTGGGAACCAAACTATTCGGCTATAAGCCATTTCCAAGCTATCGGGGCGAAGTGCGCGACAAGGAAGAGGTGCTGCGCCGCAGTAAGTTCTCCTACTGTTATGAGAACACGCGGGACATAACCAATTACATTACGGAAAAAATTTTCGACTGTTTCCTATCCGGTTGCGTGCCCATCTATTGGGGGGCAGATAACGTGCTGGACTACATTCCGGCGGATTGCTTCATAGACCGGCGCACTTTCAGGCATACTGCGGCAGTTCATGAATTCCTGCTCTCCGTATCGCCCGAAGATTATGCCCGATACCAGTCGAACATCGTCCGGTTTCTCAATAGCGACATTGTTAGGATGTTCAGTTCGGAATGCTTTGTTTCAACTATTGCCGGGCATGTGTCGCAAGATATGCGAGGAATCGCACAGACGTAACAATGATAATCCTTAGCCACCGAGGATATTGGAAAGCTGCAAAAAAGAAGAATACGCTGGCGGTGTTCGAGCGCTCGTTTTCACTGGCCCTACCCAGCTTGCGCATCGCCAGTCACAGCAAACTGAATCCGATGCAACCGCGCATACACGCCGTCCTTTGCCAGCAGTTCACTGTGCTTGCCGATCTCGACTATCTCGCCCTTTTGCAGCACGACGATGCGATCCGCTTTTTCGATGGTGGATAGACGGTGTGCGATGACCAACGAGGTGCGTCCTTGCATCAAGGTTTCAAGTGCGGCTTGGACATGGCGTTCTGATTCGCTGTCCAGTGCCGAGGTGGCTTCGTCGAGGATGAGGATGGGAGCGTTTTTGAGAATCGCGCGTGCGATGGCGATGCGTTGGCGCTGGCCGCCGGAAAGTTTCACGCCCCGTTCACCGACCAGCGTGTTCAATCCCTGCGGCATGTCGCGTATAAATTCCATCGCATGCGCGGCTTGTGCGGCGGCGACGATTTCCGTCTCCGGCACTTCGCGCATCTGGCCGTAGGCGATATTGGCGGCAACCGTGTCGTTGAACAACACGACTTCCTGACTCACCAGCGCGATGTTGGCGCGCAAGCTGGCCAGCGTAAGATCGGCGAGATCATGGCCGTCCAACGTGATGCGTCCGCTACTGGGCAGATAGAAGCGCGGAACCAGATTTGCCAATGTACTTTTGCCGCTGCCGGATGCGCCCACCAGAGCGACGGCTTGTCCCGCTGGGATTTCCAGGCTAATGTCGCGCAATGCCAGCCTGTCATCCTGCTGGTAGGACAGGCTCACGTGCTCGAATCCTATCCTCCCGTCAGCGCGTCCTATAGTCACTTTTCCTGCATTAATTTCACCGGGTGTATCGAGCAATCCAAATACACTCTCCGATGCCGCCAGTCCGCGTTGCAAAAACTCACTCACGCCCGTCATGCGCTTTATCGGAGCGGTCAGCATCAGCATGGCTGCGATAAACGAAAGGAATCCGCCAACGGTGGTTTCATCGCTGCGTGACTGCAAAGTAGCGAGATAGACGATAACGGACAACGCCACGGCGGCAATCATTTGTACGATGGGCACATTGGCCGCTGCTGCCATCGCCAGTTTCATGGTGTGGCGGCGCACCCAGTTGGCTTGGTCATTAAAACGGTCGCTCTCATATTGCTGTCCGCCGAACAGTTTGACCACTTTGTGCGCGGCAACGCTCTCCTCGATCACTTGAGTGATGTCGCCCATTGCACGTTGCGAATCGCGGCTGGCATTACGCAAGCGAGCGTTGATGACTCTCAGAATGATTGCAATGATGGGGAACATCACCAAACTGAGCAGGGTGAGCTTCCAGTTCAGGTAGAACAGCCAGCCGAGCAACCCGACGACAATGATGGAGTCGCGAATAGAAACTGTCACCACGCTGGTGGCAGCAGCAGTTACCTGTGTCACATCGAAGGTCAGCTTGGAGATAAGATTGCCAGTAGCGTGATCGTCATAATAGCGAGTCGGCAAGGTGAGTAACTTGTGAAACATCTCGTCGCGCAAATCCATCACAACTTTGTTGCCGACCCAACCGATGGCATAAGTACCAACGAATGAGGCGACACCGCGCACGAAGAAAATCAACAGAATGATTAGCGGTGCAAGACGGATGACGGTGTCATCCTTGTGAATGAAAGTGCCATCCAGCATAGGCTTCAGCAAAGCCGGCAGCAACGGCTCGGTTGCAGCGGTCACCGCCATGCCAAGGATGGATATTGCAAAGGTGCGCCAATAAGGTTTGACGTAACCGAGAAGACGAAAATAAAGCTGAGTGCTGGTAAGATTCATGGCGCGCACTTTAGCAGAAAAAGGCATTTTCGTGCCGACCCATCGCTAACATAGGTCTGTGAGTTGCGGGGTTCATCTACCAGTGAGATTTTTTGTGTTGCAATGCCCGAATAGTCGTTTGTTTGAAGCCCCAATTGCTGTTTCCGTTATAATTCACGATTTCTTGTTTTGATCATTATTAAACCGTTACCAAGCCAATTGGTTCCGCCAACAAAACACGGTTTGCACTTCGAATTTGAGCGTGCCAAATATATAGTTTTTTGACTTAGTTAAAGACCAGAATAAATTCAAACCAAAAGAACATGCTGTGGCAGTGTGTGGCCGAAAATAGGATAAGCCAATTGAAATTTCAGGTTTAGGGAGTGATGAAGATGAGGAATATAAAAATGATTTCTAATCTGCGTGCCAAGATGAGGGATAAGAGAGGGCGCAGGAATGAAGAGCGAGAATGGATACTGAGGCAATATGCCGCGCCGAGTCTTGCGCATATTAAGCGTGCTGTTCTGCTGCGCAATGGTGTGAGTGAGGGCACTTGGGTCGAGACGGGGACCTTCATGGGAGATACTGCGGCACTTTTGGCTCTTAAGGCCAAAGAGGTTTACACGATCGAGCCAGACAAGGTGCTATTTGAAAAGGCTGAGGCAAGATTTCACGATAAACCGAGCATTCACGTTATCCATGGTTTATCTGAGAATGTGCTTCCCTCTTTACTGGCAACCTTAAGCGGCACTGTTAATTTTTGGCTTGATGGACATTATTCTGGCGGGATAACCCATCAAGGCCCAACGGATTGCCCGGTTCGTGAAGAATTATCAAATATCGAGAAAAATTTGCCTCGGTATGACAATGTCGCTGTTCTTATTGATGACATAAGGTGCTTCGATCCATCAATACCGGAATTTGCTGATTACCCGGATTTAGACTACTTGGTGGATTGGGCAAGAAAAAATAATTTAAGCTGGCATATCGAGCATGATATTTTTGTCGCAAAAAGTAAGAGCTAGCCTGGGACATATTCTTAAACAATATTTGTCAATTTGACTTTTTTCGGGACGCAGGAGTCGGAGGTTCAAATCCTCTCACCCCGACCAATTAAATCAATGCCTTAGTTTTACTCAGTTCTATTACATTTACTTATTATATTTTTAATCAATGTCGCTTCCTGTCCCTGCTGACCAAACCCATCTAACTCACCCTAAATATCGCGCCGACATTGATGGCCTGCGCGCAATCGCTGTTCTATCTGTTGTTGGCTTTCACGCCTTTCCCTATTGGATTAAGGGTGGCTTTGTTGGCGTTGATATTTTTTTCGTCATTTCTGGCTTCCTCATTTCCAGCATCATTTTCAGCAGTTTAGAAAAAGGCACTTTCAGCTTCACGGAGTTCTATGCTCGCCGCATCAAGCGCATCTTTCCTGCTTTGATTTTGGTAATGGCAGCCTGCTTTGCATTTGGCTGGTTTGCGCTTTTGCCCGATGAATTCAAACAACTGGACAGGCACATTGTTGCGGGCGCTGGTTTTGTATCCAACTTAATTTTTTGGAAGGAAGCCGGGTATTTTGACACTGCCGCGCAAACTAAACCCTTATTGCACCTTTGGTCGCTGGGTATCGAGGAGCAGTTCTACATCTTTTGGCCACTATTGCTTTATTTGGCGTGGAAGCGACGATTTAATTTTCTGTCTCTTGCTATAGCTATCGTTGTTATTTCCTTTACCTTCAGTGTAAGAAAGTCCTATGGCGATATTACCCAAGCTTTCTACTCTCCAGCTTCACGCTTTTGGGAGCTATTGATTGGCGGTATATTGGCATACGTCACACTGCATAAGATAAGTCTCTTGGATAAGGCAAGGCAGCGAATTGATGCAGTATTATCCAAAGTCATCTTCACCAGAACACCTGCACTAGATGGATCTTTTCTGCGCAACACCAAATCATTACTGGGTGCATTACTAATCTGTGTTGCAGTAATTCTTATCACCAGAGATAAGACATTCCCTGGATGGTGGGCATTGCTGCCAACACTTGGCGCTTATCTCATCATATCTGCAGGACAACATGCATGGCTAAACCGAACGGTTTTATCGCACCGTATAATGGTTTGGTTTGGACTGATTAGCTACCCGCTCTATTTATGGCACTGGCCATTGCTGTCATTTGCTCGCATTGTAGAGGGCGAAACGCCCGCACGTGGAATACGCATTGCCGCTGTTCTAATCTCAATTGTGCTTGCGTGGCTGACATTCAGATTGATTGAAAAGCCAATCCGATTTGGCAAGCACAGTCAAGCAAAAACAATCACACTGTTCGTATTAATGGTTGTTGTTGGATATGTGGGATATAGCTGTTTCAAAAGAGACGGGCTGACCTTTAGATTTAGAAATATTGAAAATCAACTAATACAGTTAAATTGGGATGAATCAAAAAATGCGAGCTTTGAATGCAAAGAAAAATATCCAAGTGATCAATATTGCAATATTACCAATATAAATGATCCTCCTGATGCCGCAATTATCGGCGATTCTCACGCAAATCAATTTTATTGGGGCTTGAGCGAGTATTACAAAACAATAGGTAGGAACTTAATTAATTTAGGTGCGGGGGGCTGCCCACCATTCCTCGAAGTTGATAGAGGAAGGCACCCATTTCACGGAAACCTGAACTGCTATTCAAGAACAAAACCAATGTACGATTATGTTTTGAACAGCAAAAGTGTTAAAACTGTTTTTTTATCTTTTGACCATTCTGAATACTTTAGAAATGATGTGGAATTTATTGATAAATTAAATCAGATACACGGCGACGATAATTATCTAAATTCATTAGATGCTCTTTTAAGAACCATAAAAATATTCGAGTCAGCTGGAAAAAATGTTGTTCTGATTTACGATATGCCAGATTTAAATATGGACATTAAGGAATACATTAAGAAATGTTTTTATAAATGGCCACTCAAATTTAATAATAATTCTTGTGATTTCAGCAAATTAACTTTTGTAAATGATTTTAATAAGTATGAATCGATGATTTCAGAGATTAGAAAAAGCACATCGATTAAGATTTTTTACACACATCAATATTTGGCAGGGAATTTCCCTGTTGATAAAAATGGAAATTTTACTTACAGAGATATTACGCATTTGTCTATTAATGGGTCACTATTTTTTTCCGATAAGTATTCTTTCTAATCAAGCCAGCATTTCTTGCATTTCTTAATCCCCTAAAACACCACTTCTCATCTTCCAACATTAAATGAGCGTTGTAACCTAATGGCCGAAAACTGCCGTGAGTGATATTTAAAATTTCTATAAGTGTGAATGTCGCCTTTGTGTTGGGAGTCACACGTCGCCAGTACGACACTACAACACGACCAGGCCTCACAGTTCGCTGGGTTACAAGCAGCCAACACCAGAAGCCAGAATCAACGCAGCCATCCAGAATTTACACCCGATGATGCACTGAAGTATGATGCAAATACACTCTCAGAAAATGGCACTAAATTGGCTGCAGTTCAGAGAATACTTGATCAGGTTGTATACTGAATTTTATGTAAATGGAATTCATTAGTGCCGCCGCATCCGTTTCTAGACTTTTTAAGGCACAAACAATATGTTCACTTTCATTCCAGATAAATTTCTGCAGCGGCTGGTTGGAGTCGTTGCAACTTTTATGCTTATACATCTGCTAATTCAGCATTTTCAAATTATATTTTTTGAATATCCTCTTGAGTATCGGGAAAATACAGATTTATACCGGGCTTATTTGCTTTCCATAGGCAAAAATATCTTTGCATATGAAAATTTCCCTAGTAGCCATAGTCAATATGGTTTCGTGTATCCATGGCTTGGCTCAAAGCTGCTCAGTTATACCGGAATACATTTTTACCCATTAAGACTAATTACTGCTCTGGCAATTCTGCCGCTTCTTGGTCTGTTTATTTGGCAGGGAGTGAAAGAGAAACTTATCCTTATCCATTTATTTTTAATTTGCGGGATTATTTACGCTAGTTATCTTATTGAGGTTAACAACATTTCAGCAGTGCCTAACACATTGGGATTGGCATTTTTTTGCTTTTCCGTACTTATCCCGCCGCTTATGAGGTTTAACAACCTCTCTCTAATTGTTAGTTGTGTCTTCGCAGGTTTAGGATTTTTTACCAAAATATATTTTGGATTTGGTGCATTTTACATCCTGCTATTTCTCGTTGTGAATAAAAACTGGGTTAGTTTTAGGCTTATGCTGATGTGCTTAATTTTTACAGTTATCTCATCTATAGTCATAGCGGTATATTTGATACCGGCATTTTATGAAACTAATATTGCGCTGAACGTTATCCTTTCAAAGTGGAGACCAAATCTTATCTGGTTGCAAACCAGATTTTTTATTGAGGTCTTTTTTGGCTTTTTTGTTTTATTGGCGTTTTGCAAATGGTTTTGCCCACAATGCACAATATTTACCATAAAAAATCCATATTTATTTGGTCTGCTTCTATCAAGTATTATATTAATAAAAATGGGGGCAAATGATGGTGCTTACTTTTTATATTTTCATCATTTGTTAATGCCCTTTTTAGTGCCATTATCTATTCAAATAATTAGTGGAAGCAGCAAGAAAGTCACCATAACTATCTTGCTGTTTTTAAATTTAGTCTATATCTATAGTTTAGATTTAAAACATAATGACCTAGACTTGATGGAACGCTCCTTTCATGAAATTGAAAATAAAACTGCTCTGCTTGATCCTAAAGTCGATATTTTATACAACTCACCCACGAGCTATTACGCTATTAAGCTCAAGAAGACACCCAATGAGCAGGGACAAGTTTTTGGGTTATTTGCGTCTAATGGCGAAGCTGGGGCAAGATATCGGGCTGAAACTAATTCAATTTATGAAAATATTCTTGATCGCAAATATCGCCAAATCTTCATTGATGAATGGCAATATATCAAATTGAAGTCGTTATCCTCTTGCTACAGTAAATCGGAGACGTTCGCAATTGTGATGCTCGCGCAACGAAATAAAACAGAAATGTGGGTTCCAAAAAGCCAATGCAGTACAAACTAAACAATTATCACCGCCTGCTCATCAGCATATATGGGTATGCTGGATTTAATGTAGATTGTCCATTAGCCGCTTTCAATTTGATCTTGAAAAGGTTGAAACCTTGGAGGAGCGTGGCTGATTACAATATCGGCGAGGGGTGCATCGCCCGAAATGCATGTCCTTGCGTGAAAATACCGTCTGGCTTCTATGTCTCCAGGATTGGCCTCGCAAATTTCTAATAGACAATCCGGGTTTAACTAAAAAATAGTTCATCAACTTTTTACATTGCCTTTATGAAACCTATCCCTTTCAACAAACCGTTCATCATCGGTCGCGAGCTTTCCCTGATCGCCGATGCGGTGGCGCAAGGCCATCTTTCCGGGGATGGACCTTACACCAAACTATGTCATCTCTGGTTTGAGCATATGCTCGGCTGCCGTAAAGCTCTGCTCACACATTCCTGCACCGGCGCGCTGGAAATGGCTGCGATGCTGTGCAATATTCAACTCGGCGATGAAGTCATTCTACCTTCGTACACCTTTGTTTCCACCGC
>OBLT010000114.1_pt1 | contig 59595 bp, 54 predicted proteins | sample 1518721 | NCBI WGS metagenome assembly OBLT01 (sample SAMEA3539307, study PRJEB22396) | soil metagenome | biome: tundra; feature: field; material: soil | place: USA | collected 2010-05 | depth 0.15 m | reverse complement strand
CAAACCGGGGTCGCCTTTTCTTTGGTTACTTTATTTTGGCGAAGCAAAAGAAAGTAACTAGCTGCCGGTCTACCACCGGCGAATTTGTCTTACCCCATCTTCCTCTGAATCAACTCAATCTTGTACCCGTCCGGGTCTTCGATAAACGCAATTACTGTGCTTCCATGTTTCATTGTTCCAGCCTCACGCACCACCTTGCCGCCGCGTTGTTTGATGTTTTCACAGGCGGCGTAGGCATCTTCCACTTCAATGGCGATGTGGCCATAGGCATTGCCGAGCTCGTATTTTTCCACGCCCCAGTTGTGGGTGAGTTCGATCACCGCGCCGCTGGCTTCGTCGCTGAAGCCGACAAAAGCCAGGGTAAATTTCCCTTCCGGGTAGTCGGTGCGGCGCAGCAATTTCATGCCGAGCACGCCGGTATAAAAGGCGAGTGATTTTTCCAAATCGACTACGCGCAGCATGGTGTGGAGAATGCGCATCAGATTTCCGCCTTATTGAATTTATCTTTGAGTTCGGTAGTCGCTATCATATAGGGTAAAATACGCGCTCGTCGCGCATATTAATTATTGCCAAGATCATGTCTGAATCGTTCCCGTTAGTAATGACTTTCGCCGCAACCGACCCCAGCGGGGGCGCGGGCTTGCAGGCTGACTTGTTGACCATTTCCAGCATGGGTTGCCACCCTTTGTCGGTAGTTACGGCAATTACCGTGCAGGACACCAGCGGGGTGGATGATGTGCTGCCGATAGATCCGGAATGGGTGGTGGATCAGGCCCGCGCAATGCTTGAGGATGTGCCGGTAGCGGCATTCAAGATCGGCCTGCTCGGCAGTGTGGAAAACATCGCGGCAATTGCCGAGGTATTGGCGGACTACCCCGATATTCCGTTGGTGCTGGATCCGGTGCTGGCTTCGGGGCGCGGCGACGAATTGGCGAATGACGACATGCTGGATGCGATGCGCGAGCTGTTGATTCCGCAGACTACCATCATCACGCCGAACAGCATGGAGGCGCGCCGTCTCGCGCTGGATGAAGACAATGAAGAGGACGATCCGACGCTTGAGGAATGCGCCAAGCGCATATTGCTCATGGGTTGTGAGTATGTGCTGATCACCGGCACGCATGAACAAACGCCCAAGGTCATCAACACTTTGTACAGTGAGCGCGGGGTCATAAGCAGTGATAGCTGGGCGCGCTTGCCGGGAATTTATCACGGCTCCGGCTGCACCCTGGCATCCGCGATTGCAGCATTGATGGCGCAGGGCGTGGCCGTGCCGGAGGCGGTAAAGGAGGCGCAGGAATACACTTGGCAAACCTTGAATGCAGGCTTTCGTCCCGGCATGGGGCAGCACATTCCGGATCGTTTGTTCTGGGCGCGCAGTGAAGAAGATGATGAACCGCAACTGGAACGACCTAATTAAGGGGTTGTACGCTATCACGCCGGACGAAACAGACACGGCGGAGCTGTTGCGCAAAGTGCGTCTGGCTTTGCTGGGTGGGGCGCGGGTGTTGCAGTATCGCAACAAGGCCGCTGATGCGGCAATGCGGCTGGAACAAGCGGCTTTGCGCTTGGAACAAGCTTGGGCATTGCGCGAACTGACGCACGAATTTTCTGTGCCGCTGATCATCAATGACGATGTGATGTTGGCGCGGCAAGTAGATGCTGACGGCGTGCATTTGGGCGGTGAAGATGACAGTGTGGCTGCTGCCCGCGCGGTGTTAGGCAACGGTAAACTCATCGGCGTATCTTGTTATAATCGCATGGCGCTGGCGCATGCAGCCGTTCGGCAAGGCGCGGATTACGTGGCTTTCGGCAGCTTTTTCGCCTCGACGGTGAAGCCGGATGCAGTGGCGGCCTCGCCTGAGCTATTGCGGCAGGCACGCCGCGAGATTGCAGTTCCGTTAGTGGCGATAGGCGGCATTACCGTCCACAACTGCGCGCCGTTGCTGGAAGCGGGAGCAGATGCGCTGGCGGTGATTTCGGCAGTGTTCGGCGTAACGGATATTCAGAATGCAGCGCGGCAGTTTGCAAATTTAAATTATCCTGAAATTAGTTCGATAGATAGTTAAAGACACAACATGACTTCGCACAATCAACAGCTTTTCGACAAATCCCAAAAAGTTATTCCGGGCGGCGTGAATTCGCCGGTGCGCGCGTTTCGTTCAGTCGGTGGTACGCCGCTGTTTTTCCAGCGCGGCCAAGGTGCTTATGTATGGGATGCGGATGGCAAGCGCTATACCGATTACGTCGGTTCATGGGGGCCGATGATCGTCGGGCATTGTCATCCCGAGGTGGTGAAGGCGGTGCAGGATGCGGCTGCTTTAGGTTTGGGTTTTGGTGCGCCGACGGCAGCTGAATTGGAAATGGCGGAACTGCTATGCAAGCTGTTGCCGAGCCTGGAAATGGTGCGCTTGGTGAGTTCCGGGACCGAAGCCACGATGACGGCGATTCGTTTGGCGCGCGGCTTTACCGGGCGCAGCCGCATCATTAAATTCGAAGGCTGTTATCACGGGCATTCCGATGGCCTGCTGGTCAAGGCCGGTTCCGGTGCGCTGACGTTCGGGCAGCCGAGTTCGTCCGGTGTACCCGCAGAGATCGCCGCTCTCACCACGGTGTTGGACTACAACGATGCCGCAGGGCTGGAGCGCGCCTTCGCCGAGATGGGCAAGGAAATCGCAGCGGTGATCGTCGAACCGGTGGCGGGCAATATGAATCTGGTCACGCCCAAGCCGGAATTCCTGCAAGCTTTGCGCAAGCTGTGCACCCAGTATGGCGCGGTGTTGATTCTGGACGAAGTGATGACGGGTTTCCGCGTCAGCCTGCAGGGTGCGCAAGGCTACTACGGCATCAAACCGGATTTGGTCACGCTGGGTAAAGTGATGGGTGGCGGGTTGCCGGCTGCAGCCTTCGGCGGACGGCGCGACATCATGCAATGTTTGGCCCCGCTCGGCGCAGTGTATCAGGCCGGCACGCTATCCGGTAATCCGGTGGCTGTGGCGGCCGGGTTGGCCACCTTGAAGCTGGTTCAGGCCGTTGGCTTCTATGAACGATTGTCCAAACTGGCCAAACAATTGACTGAAGGATTGACGGCGAGTGCCAAACAGCACGGTATTCCGTTCTGTGCGCAATCCATCGGCGGCATGTTCGGTCTGTATTTCAGCAAAGCGTTGCCCACCAGCTACGCCGAGGTGATGAGCTGCGACAAGGAAGCGTTCAATCGTTTCTTCCACGCCATGCTGGAGGCGGGCGTGTATCTCGCGCCGTCAGCTTTCGAGGCGGGCTTCATTTCCGCAGCTCACACCGAGGCGGACATCGCTGCGACCATCGCGGCAGCTGACAAGATTTTTAAGTCCTGGAAGTAATGGGGCTGTTTTCACAGGCTGCGTTCTACACCACCGTTAATCACATCAAGGATTTGCCGCTGCACGGCGGCAAAGAGGTGGCGTTCGTCGGGCGTTCCAATGCGGGCAAGTCGAGCGCGATCAATACGCTGGCGAACCATGTGCGTTTGGCTTACACCAGCAAAACGCCCGGGCGTACCCAGCATCTGAATTACTTTTCGCTGGGTAACAATAATTTTCTGGTTGATTTGCCCGGCTATGGCTATGCCAAAGTGCCGCCCGAAAGCAAGCGTCATTGGGAGGGTTTGCTCAGTGAATATTTGCAATCTCGCGATGAATTGTGCGGCCTGGTGGTGATCATGGATTCCCGTCATCCGCTGACCGAACTGGATGAGAATATGCTTGACTGGTTCGCGCCTACCGGTAAGCCGGTGCGTATCTTGCTCACCAAGTCGGACAAACTCAGCAGGCAACAAGCCATGCTGACCCTGAATCGGGTAAAATCGCATCTCGCCGAGCATTTTCCGCAGTGTTCCGTGCAATTATTTTCCAGCTTGAAGAAGCTAGGCATGGAAGAGGCGGAAGGAGTGATTGCGGGGTGGTTGGCTAATGATCCAATAAAGCCAATAGGCCAATAGCCAAAAAAATGCCCCCAGCCAAAGGGGGAGGCTAGGGGCAAAGTCTTAACAGAGTTAAGACACACGCTCAGGGAGGAGAAACGTGGAATGATTTACACCATTCGCGAGATAAGATAAGTAGTTTCTAAAATAGTTCCAAAGAAAATAATTTTTGTAGGAAAAATCATGCAAACACTCGGACAGTACCCACACATCAGAATGCGCCGTATGCGCCGAGATGCCTTTTCACGCGACTTGATGCGTGAGCATGTGGTTACATCGGCGGATTTCATTTACCCAGTCTTTGTAGTGGAAGGCAGCAACAAAGTCGAGGATGTGAAGTCCATGCCGGGGGTACAGCGCAAGACTTTAGACTTGCTGCTCAAGGATGCCGAGCAATGCATGAAGCTGGGCATCCCGGTGATGGCGATCTTCCCGGTGATCGATGCGCCGCTGAAGAGTCTGGACGCGCGCGAAGCCTACAACCCGAACGGTCTGGTGCCGCGCGTGGTTGCCGCGCTCAAAAAGAACTTCCCCGAACTCGGCGTGATGACCGACATCGCGCTCGACCCCTATACCAGTCACGGGCAGGACGGCCTGATAGACGGCAGGGGCTACGTCCTCAACGACGAGACCGTCGCGGTGCTGACCAAGCAGGCGCAGACCCACGCCGCCGCCGGGGCTGACATCGTCGCCCCCTCTGACATGATGGACGGGCGCATCGGCGCGGTGCGCGCGGCGCTCGATGCCAAGAATTACATCCACACCCGCATCATGGCCTACTCCGCCAAGTACGCCTCCAGCTTTTACGGCCCGTTCCGCGACGCCGTCGGCTCCAGCAGCAACCTCGGCTCAGGCAACAAATACACCTACCAGATGGATCCCGCCAATTCCGACGAAGCGCTGTGGGAAGTCGGCCTCGACTTGCAGGAAGGCGCGGACATGGTCATGGTCAAGCCCGGCATGCCTTACCTGGATATCGTGCGGCGCATCAAGGATGAATTCAAAGCCCCTACTTTTGTGTATCAGGTCAGCGGCGAATACGCCATGCTTAAGGCCGCAGCGCAGAACGGTTGGCTGAACGAAGAAGCATGCGTGCTGGAAGCGCTGCTGGCGTTCAAGCGCGCCGGAGCGGATGGGATACTGACTTACTTCGCGCTGGATGCGGCGCGGTGGTTGAAGGAGTAATGAACATTCGGCGCAATGCCGATTGGTTATTTCACTTTACACTGGCTTATGAGCGTTAGCCACCATGAATGAAGAAGACCGCTGGGGGCAGCTAGTGGCATTGGATGAGGAGCTACTAAAGGGCGGTGTTATCCTTTTGAATGGTGCAGCTTCATCGTCCGGGAGGCCGACACCGCATTTGCCAAGGGAGCGTATCTCGCTTCGATTCTCACTGCGGTGTCGGGTATCGAAACGTATCTGCGATCAGAGCATTCGCAGAAGGGTAAAGAACGTCTGGTCGAACTAATCAGCAAAGCCACAATTGGCAGTGATCTGAAAGATGATCTTCACACACTGCGCAAGTACCGAAACAAATGGGTGCATGTCGATTCTCCCTGGGACGACGAGGACTTGCTGGACAAACCAGAGAACACCGAGAGAGAGCTGGAGGAAATGGCATTCTTTGCTGCGCGTGCTTTGCGCAGAACTATTTATGAGAACCAGTGGGTGTAGCGTTGCAGCAACCCCTTTTAGTTAGCTTCGAGTTACAAACGCTTACCCTGCCAACAACGCCTCCACCGCCGCAATATCCGCATGGGTCTCAGGATGGCGGCTGCCGCTGTGGCGGGCGTTCTCGGGCAGGACGATGATGTGTGTCTGCGTGCCGGATTCTCCGCTCAGGGTATAGCTCGGCACCGTCTCTTCATGTCCGCTGACCCGCACTTTCCATTCCCCATCTTCGAATTCGATATTGTGTTTAAACAGAAATAGCAATACCGCCTTTTCATCATCGTTGAACACCATCAGGTTAATATCTGATTGCTCTCCCGCCGTGCCACTTAATACCGAACCAGTCAGGTAGGGGTGAAACTCCGCCAACCTTCGCATGGTAGTTAAGACTTCTTCGCGCAGTTGTCGCAATATGCCCGGATGGCTGTCGTGTTGGTAAAGGGCGCGATAGCTGTGCAGGGCGTCATCCACTTCCTGATTGCTGGGCAGGTGCTGGGTGTCCGCCGCGCCCAGCTGCCGGGCAGCCTTGCGTTTGGCGTGGGCGTGATCGGTGATGCCGTCCTCGGCCATCAACTTCGCGGCCTGATGTGCCAATTGTTCGCGCATCAAGTCGCGCTTTTGTGTGTACTCTTTGGTCATGTGAGAGGTTAGAGCAGCTGGTCTTTGACAGTGTCTGTCGGTTTCGTTTCTTCACTGGGTGTGGGCAGGGCATGTTCGGACGGCACATTCTCTTGATAGAAATATTCGACCCGCGAACTATTATCATCGCGATATCCTTCTTCATTGATGTGTATTGCAACCATGTTGTCCGGCATGGTGTAAACAGCCGCCGGCACATCTTTGAGTATCTTTTCCATGTAGCTCATCCATATCGGCAAGGCTGCCCCCCCACCAGTTTCCTTGTCGCCCAGGCTACGCGGTTGATCGTAGCCCATCCAGGAGATACCGACTATGGTCGGGTGAAATCCGCAAAACCATGCATCAATCGTGTCATTGGTGGTTCCGGTTTTGCCGGCCAAGTCATGACGCCCGAGTTGCATGGCGCGAATGGCAGTGCCGTGTTTGACCACGTCCTGCATCATGCTGACCATGGTAAAGGCATTGCGCACATCAATAACCTGCTTTGCGCCATTCCCGGCCACCTCCGGCGTAGTTTTGCTGAGCACGGTGCCACGCGCATCTTCGATGCGCTGTATAAAATAAGGGGTAACGAGAAAACCGCCGTTGGCAAATACAGAATAGCCGGTCAACATTTGCAGCGGTGTCACAGATCCGGCTCCCAGAGCCATGGTCAGATAGGCCGGGTACTTGGTGGCATCGAAGCCGAATTTGGTGATGTAGTCCTTTGCATATTGCGGGGTGATGGACTGCAATATGCGGATCGAAACCATATTCTTTGATTTGATCAAAGCTTGGCGCATACGCATCGGCCCTTCAAATTTCCCATCGTAGTTCTTCGGCTCCCAAGGCTCGTTGCCGGTTTGCTCCGCATCAAAAATCAAGGGCGCATCATTGATCACAGTGGCGGGGGTGAAGCCCTTTTCCAGCGCGGCGGAATACACAAAGGGTTTAAAACTCGACCCTGGTTGTCGCCATGCCTGGGTGATATGGTTGAACTGGTTGCGATCGAAATCGAAGCCGCCAACCAGCGAATAAATAGCTCCATTGCGCGGATCACCGGAAACGAAGGCGGCCTCGACTTGCGGGAGCTGGCTTATTTGCCAAATACCCTTATCATCCTTTCGTAACCGTATGATTGAGCCGACGTTAATACGCTGGTTCAAGGCGACTTTCTTGTTCAAAGCCGATTGGGCGAAAAGCAATGCATCCCCGCTGACTTCAGCAATTTCCCCACCCTTGCAATAGGCTCGAACCAGCTTGGATGACGCTGCCAGAACCACAGCAGGGATTAAATCATCACTGTCATCAATATCCTGCAGGGCTTCGTCCAATTGCTCGGTGTTACTGTTGTCCCTGTGTAAATCGACAAAACCTTCCGGGCCGCGATAGCCTTGACGACGGTCATAATCCAGTACACCTGTGCGGACGGCTTGATAAGCGGCGAGCTGATCTTGTTGTCGAATAGTGGTGTAAACCTTGAAACCTTGCGTGTAGGTGTCATCCTGATATTTTTCATAAACAGCCTGCCTGACCATTTCCGAGAGGTAGTCTGATTTGACACCGAACTCTTGATTGCCGCGCATGGTCACGATGGGTTGTTGTTGCGCAAGTTGAAATTGAACATCACTAATGAAATTTAATTCATGCATACGGCGCAGAACGTAAAGCTGGCGCAGCTTGGCGCGCTTCGGATTGACTACCGGATTATAGGAGGAGGGGGCTTTAGGCAACCCTGCGAGCATGGCTGCTTCCGCAATAGTGACTTGGCCAAGAGGCTTGCCAAAGTAAACTTGAGCAGCCGCGGCAAAGCCGTAAGCACGCTGGCCAAGATAAATCTGGTTGATATAAAGCTGCAGAATTTCGTCTTTGCTCAAGCTGTGTTCGATTTTGAAGGTAAGCAGCACTTCGTTGAACTTGCGAGTCATGGTTTTTTCTTTGGTAAGAAAAAAATTGCGTGCCACCTGCATGGTGATCGTGCTGGCCCCCTGCTTTGCGGTGCCGGAAGTGAAGTTGGAAAACGCCGCGCGGATGACCCCCATGTAATCCACACCCCCGTGTTCATAAAATCGATCGTCTTCGGCGGCAAGAATGGCCTGTTTCATCACTTCTGGCACTTCAGAAATTTTGACCAGCGCGCGGCGTTCCTCGCCGAATTCACTGAGTAGCGTGCCTTCTGCGCTATAAATGCGCAGCGGGATTTTGGGGCGATAGTCGGTAAGTGCCTCCAGCGACGGCAGGGTCGGATAAGCCAACATGGCCGCCAAGCCCAGCAATATCGCCGGAAGCAAAAACAGGGTTAGTGTGATAAGAACAGGGAGAAGCCAGCGACGGGAAGGCATGTGCAGTTGTCCAAAAATAAGTAACAATGGTATTGTGCGCGAAATTATATCGGCTCTGCGGATATAAATAACCCCCAAAAATAGCTTTACAGGAGTTATAGTTATTGCTAGGATTTAAACCACTTTGTACAAATAGAGCGCTAACCAGTCAATGCTTAAAGTAAATTTTGACATCCCGCTGGACTTTTTGTGGGCTAAAACACCGCCTCTGATAGGCGTGGATATCAGCGCGTCATCAGTCAAGATGGTCGAACTGAGTGAGTCTCCCAAAAAGGGGAGTTACACTATTGAGCGTTATGTGATCGAGTTGCTACCTAAAGATGCCATCACTGACGGCAACATCAATAATCTTGAAGCCGTCTCGGAAAGTCTGCAACGCGCTTGGAAGCGAATGGGTACACGCATCAAGAACGTAAGCTTGGCACTGCCTGCGGCAGCGGTGATTACCAAGAAGATACTTTTGCCCGCGGGTCTTCGCGAAGAAGATTTGGAATATCAAGTCGAATCCGAAGCCAATCAGTACATTCCGTTTGCGTTGGAAGAGGTTAATCTCGACTTCCAGGTGATCGGCCCCGCACCTGAAAATACCGAGGAGTTAGAAGTATTGTTGGCGGCTTCTCGTAAAGCGAACGTCGAGGATCGTGTCGCGGCGGCTCAACTGGCCGGACTAAAAACCGTAGTTATGGATGTTGAGCCCTATGCGGCCGAGGTGGCTTTCGAGCAGATTCGTGTTCAGCTCCCTGAAGCTGCGCTAGACAAGTGTGTGGCACTGATAGACATAGGCGCGAGCGTGATGAACGTCAATGTGTTGCGTAATGGACAGTCGGTTTATTCGCGGGATCAGCAGGTGGGTGGTGAGCAATTGACGCAGCAGATTCAAAGTGTGTTCGGTTTGTCTGCCGAAGAGTCTGAGTCAGCCAAGCGCAATGGCGGGTTACCGGATAACTATGAGAGCGATGTTTTGTCGCCTTTCCGCGAGAACGTGGTGACAGAAATTGCCCGTGCTTTGCAGTTCTTCTTCACTTCGACACAATACCATGAGGTGGATTACATCGTGCTTTCAGGCGGATGTGCGGCATTGCCTGGATTGGATGATGCGGTGGCAACCCGAACCCAGGTGAGCACCATGGTGGCCAACCCGTTTGCTTTGATGACGCTATCGAGTCGAATCAAGCCGCGGCAATTGCAAGCCGATGCACCATCGTTGATTATCGCTTGTGGCTTGGCTATGCGGAGGTTCGACCCATCGTGATACGCATAAATCTATTACCGCATCGTGCTGAAAAGCGACGTGCTCGCCAAATTCAATTTATCGCGCTCAGCGTGATTTCTTTGGTGCTGGCCGCCTTGTTAGTGGGATTCGTGCAGGTTGCCATCAGCACCCAAATATCCTATCAGGAAAGACGCAATGCATACCTGAAACAAGAAACGGCGGTGTTGGACAAGCAAATTGAGGAAATTAAAAAGCTCCGTGAGCAAACACAGGCCTTGCTGGCACGCAAGAATGTTGTGGAAGGCTTGCAAAGCACGCGTTCAGATGTAGTGCATCTGCTGGATCAAATGTTGCGCATCCTGCCGGATGGGGTGTATCTCAAGACGCTCAAGCAGACGGGCAATAAAATCGCCTTGGTTGGTTATGCCCAGTCAAATGCGCGCGTCTCCACATTGATGCGGGCGGTTGAGGATTCGCCTTGGCTCGATACCCCTTCGTTGATAGAAATTCATGCTTCTGGTGCGGGTGCTACTCGTGTCAGCGAGTTTACGTTGAACTTCAACTTGACCAAGCCACAGAATCCGGTCAGCCCCCCGCCCCCCGACAAATCTGTCGGCGCAAAGAGTTAAGGTGTCATGATGAACTTAGATGACCTGAAGAAGAATTTAACCGACCTGAAGAACTTAAACCCGAAAACTCCCGGTGCGTGGCCTTGGTCGGCAAAGATTATTGCTTTTGTGGTGTTGTTTGTCGCTGTAGTTGTGGCGGGTGCGCTGCTTATTTGGCAGGACCAATGGGAAACCTTGACCAGAGTCAAGCAAGAGGAAGGCCAGCTGAAGGAAACTTTCCTGAATAAAAAGAGGCAGGCGATCAACTTGGACTTGATCAAGAAACAACTTACCGAAACTCAGGAATCATTTGGCGCGTTGCTGAAACAACTGCCAAGCAAATCGGAAATGGATGCGTTGTTGACCGATATTAACCAAGCCGGTTTGGGGCGTGGGCTGCAGTTCGAACTGTTTCGTCCGGGTGCTGAAAAGATGAACGGGGCGTTTGCCGAACAGCCGATCACCATCAAGGTGACGGGAAATTATGATGACATCGGCAAATTTTCCAGCGACATCGCGATATTGCCGCGTATAGTCACGCTTAATGATATAGCGATAACCCCTGTAGGTAATGGGTTGTCCATGGATGCTGAAGCGAAGACCTTCCGCTACTTGGACGAATCGGAACTGGCCTCACAGAAAAAGACGACCAAACCGGCGGGAGCGAAGAAATGAGGCTGATCCATTTTGCGCTTGCTTCGATGTTGCTGACAGGGTGCGGCGGTGAAGAGTTTCAGGATTTGCGCGATTTCGTCAAAAATTCCGGTGCGGATTTGCGCGGCAAAATAGAGCCTCCGCCAGAGGTGAAGCCATATGAATATTTTGCTTACAACAATGAGACAAATCTGCCCGATCCATTCAAACCGCGCAAACCGGAATTGCGTCCCGGCGGCGGCACGGGAATAAATCAGCCGGACTTCGATCGCCCTAAAGAAGCATTGGAAGAATTTCCACTCGAAAGCCTCAAAATGGTCGGTTACCTTTACCGGGATAAAGTGGGTTATGCGGTAATACGCGCCACCGATTCCAAGCTGTATCGGGTTAAAGCCGGCAATCATATGGGTATGAACTTTGGTTTGATAAAAGAAGTGGCCGATACGGAAGTGAAAATCAAAGAGATGGTTCAAGACAGCACAGGTGACTGGACTGAGCGCATGAGCAGTCTGCAATTAATTGAATGATTAGGAGCAAAATAATGAAACAGCTTACTGACATTACTATAAATTCGTTCTCTGGGCCAATTCACTCGCAAGGGGCAGGCCGGTGTGTTCACCCTCAGGGTGCGAGAACCTCTGCGAGGCCCCGCGAGTTCTTGCGCCTCTTCCTTCTAAATAGAATTTCTAAAGGTGTCCTTTATGAGGTGGTTCAAGATGTGGTTCGATTGCTGGGCCTGCTCATCGCATTTGGTGTATTTGGTGCGCAGGCACAGGCTGACGCGCAGAACAGCATTACGGCGCTGAGTGTCAGCACCGGTAACGGGACGACAGTCATCAAGGTCGAGTTGGCGCAGCCACTGGCAAATCTGCCAGCCGGGTTTGCTATCAATACCCCGCCGCGCATTGCGTTCGATTTCCCTAATACTACAAACGGGTTGGGTAAATCAGTTCAGGATTTCACCGAAGGGGATTTGCGCAACGCCAATATTGTTCAGGCTGGCAGCCGCACCCGCCTGGTGGTTAACCTTAATCAAATGTTGGCCTATGACACCAAGATTGATGGCAATAACCTGCTGATCACTTTGCATGGCAAGCCCGCAGATATGGCGGCTACCGGCAGCACTGCGCGCTTTGCCGAGGCAAGACAAGGTACGCAACAGCACGAGTTGCGCGACATAGATTTTCGTCGCGGTAAAAATGGCGAAGGGCGCATCCAGGTCGACCTCTCCGATCCTGGTATTGGAATTGACATACGGCAACAAGGCACCACTCTGATAGTCGATTTCCTTAAAACCAACCTGCCGCGCAATTTGCAGCGCAAACTGGATGTGGTCGATTTTGCAACTCCGGTGCAAGACGTGGATACCTTTGTGCAGGGCAATAACGTGCGTATGGTGATCGAACCCAAGGGCACATGGGAATATGCCGCCTACCAAACCGACAATAAATTCATCGTCGAACTGAAGCCGGTTGTTGTGGATACTGACAGGCTGGGTAAGAGCAATAAAATCGGTTATACCGGCGAAAAGCTGACACTAAATTTCCAGAAGATCGATGTTCGTGAAGCATTGAATGTGATTGCCGATTTCACCGATACAAACATGGTAATCAGCGATACCGTGAGCGGTAATATCACCCTGCGTTTGAAGGATGTGCCGTGGGATCAGGCTTTTGACATCATCTTGCAGAGTCGCGGTTTGGATATGCGCAAGAATGGCAACGTGATCCAGGTTGCACCCCGCGAAGAGATAGCCGCCAAGGAAAAAATCGATTTGACCTCGCATCAGGAAATCGCCGAATTGGAAGAGATGCGAACCGAGAGTTTTCAAATAAGCTATCAGAAAGGTGATGCGGTGGCTGCGATGTTAACCAATGACAAGCAGCGCATGCTTTCCAAGCGCGGTAGCGCAGTAGTGGACAAGCGTACTAACACTGTGTTTGTTCAAGACACACCTGCGTATCTTGAAGAGGCGCGCAAATTGATCAAGCAAATCGACATACCGGTACGCCAGGTGATGATCGAAGCACGTGTGGTGGAGGCGACGGATGATTTTGGTAAAAATCTGGGCGTAAGACTGGGCTACAACTCGAACGATACTTTCAAGGTGAATGGCACTAATATCAATGGCAATATTGGCGCCAATACACTAACTTCAGGGCCATTGGCCGGTACGGTGATGCCCGCCAACACGCCTAATCTCAGTTTGCCATCTGCGGGTGGCGCATTCTCCATGCTGTTATTCAACAGCTCGATGAGCAAGATACTATCGATCGAGTTGACCGCTTTGGAAACGGATAGCAAGGGCAAGGTTATTTCCAGTCCGCGCGTTGTGACCTCGGATCAGACTGAGGCCATGATTGAAACGGGTACCGAAATACCTTATCAAGAGGCCAGCAGCAGCGGGGCCACGAGCGTGTCTTTCAAAAGCGCGACTTTGAGTTTGTCAGTCAAGCCGCAAATCACCCCGGATGACAATATCATCATGGATATAAAGGTGAATAAAGACTCGATCGGGCAACTTTTTGCCGGCGTTCCCAGCATCAATACCAACAAAGTAAACACTCAGGTGCTGGTGGAAAACGGCGGCACGGTGGTAATCGGCGGCGTGTATAGCCAGACCCAAAATAACGGCGTTAGTAAAGTGCCATTGCTTGGGGATATACCGGTGCTGGGGTACCTTTTTAGAAACACCGCAGCGCTTGATAACAAGAGCGAGTTGCTGGTTTTTATTACGCCCAAAATCATAAAGGAAGCATTGAATTTGCGTTAAGGTCAAGCACCTCTATTTAAACCAGGCCATGTTTTTTAGAGGCTGGTGCGCTTCGGGAGATGGGGAAGTTATTATTCTGGGCGGCCATCTGTAGGGCTAGATTGTCCGTTTGTCGGGTTTGAATTGTATCGGCATGGTAACTGAGTCAATCTATCTATCAAGCATCAAATAGCGAAACATTACGCAGAGAACGTGAACGGGAGATGAAATTATGCAGGGACTATTTTTAAGTCAAAAAACGACCAAATTCTCGGCAGCATTTTTGCTGGCAACCGCGCTTGCGGTTCTTGCGGGTTGTAGCCCTGGTACCACCCCAAGCAGCTCCGCCGCTCCACCTCCAGCCGCCGGTACTGCAGCAAAGATACAATTGTCGGTAAGCCTCCCGCAAATACTTTCTACCTCAACATCAACATCGGATTTGACTGCGATAGTGCTTGATAGCACAGGCCACGCGGTTGCCGGTAAAGTGGTGACCTTTTCAACGGGTGGCGATACTACCGCCTACTTCACTAGTACCAGTGCCACCAGTGCCACCACTGACGCGAATGGGGTCGCCACCGCAACGCTCAACATTGGTTCAAACATGACGAATCGCACGATCACAGTATCGGCTACTGCCGACGCTGCCGTAGGAACTACGACGGTGAAGATCGTAGGCACGACGATAACCATCAGCGGTAATACTTCACTGTCGCTGAATGCCTCTACTGCGCTTACTGTCAGCGTGAAAAACTCGGCGGGTGTGGCAGTGCCGGGCGCAACGCTTACAGTGGCTTCGCTAACCGGTAACACCATCGTTAAGGCCCCGGCTACCGGGATCACGGATGCTAATGGACAGATTGTCGTCACCGTGACCGCCACCTCGGCTACGACTCCCGATACAATAACCGTGACGGGCGCGGGTGCTACTCAAACCCAAGCCCTTACCATCACTGCTACCAGCTCGAGTTTCGTTTTCACTGCCCCGATTACAATTGTCCCTCCGGCTACCACGCCAGAGATCGTAGTGAATACACCGACCCTGGTTTCGGTTCTTTGGACTGCTGTCCCTGCTGTGCCGAACGGCACAGTGGTCAATTTTTACACCACGCGCGGCACGCTTACCGGCAGCACCACCACGACTGGCGGGGTTGCCACTGTGAGCCTTTCAGCTGCTTCCACCGGGGCAACCATACTCACCGCTGCCGGTCCGGGCAACACACCTACAGCCTCGCTCAATGTCGTGTTCGTCACGAATACCGCCAGCACCATCACCGCGCAGGCGAGCCCCGGCACGATCGGTGTCAATGTCGGTGGCGCCACCACCAATCAATCGGTGATTTCGGTGGTGATACGCGATGCCGCCCTTAATCTGGTTAAAAACGCAAATGTTGGTTTTAATCTTGTTGCTGATCCCAGCAGCGGCAGTTTATCAGCGCCAACTGCGGTGACCGACATTTCCGGCACCGCCTCGGTAAATTACATCGCAGGCGGCAGTTCCAGCGGAGTTAATCAGGAGCAAATCGCTGCAACAGTGGACAGCATAAAAGGTGTAGCAATCACCCCTATATCCGCCTCCACCACTTTAACCGTGGCGGGGCAAACATATTTTGTGCGGCTGGAGACTGATAATTCGGTCTTGGGTGGAGGCACAATTTTTTCGCAATATACCAAAAACTATTATGCCCTGGTCACCGATGCCGCAGGCCATGCGGTCGCCAATACTCAAGTCGGCTTTACCTTGCGCCCAACGACTCCGCCGGCAGTTAGTTTTGCCAAGGGAATATATACTGTTGTCGGGGGGACCGCTTGGGTGCAATCGGTGAAAGGAAGCTGTGCCAGCGAAGACTTAAATTCGAACGGCGTTCTCGATGTTATATCAGTGGGCCCCCCGCTGGTCACCGAGGACACCAATGGGAACGGTCAATTGGATCCCTATGGGGTGGCTGTGGTGAATGCTACAGCCACCACGGATGCAACCGGTTACGCCACCGCCAGCATAACTTACAATAAAAACTACGCATATTGGGTCCAGCTTGTTCTCGAAGCACGTACTATGGTCACTGGCAACGATCCCCCCGCCTTGGTCACAGTGCTTCTTCCTGGTGTTGCCACTGACTATAGTGACCTTACTATTGCACCACCTGGGGAGTTTAGTCCGTTTGGTGTGGGTAGCTCATGCGCCGATACTAAGTAGGCGAAGGGGCGTAGCGCGTGAGTCGTTCGTGGTAAAGACGGTGCGCTGCACCTAGCCAGCATTGGTGTTGCTTCGTTGAGAATCTGCATAGCGAAAAGCCCGGCCAGTCCGGGCTTTTGTTTTTATCGTTTACAATATGCAGCATGCAGATCAACCAAGCGAACGATAGCGCAAATAACCGCCCAGGCCAGAGTCACCAGGATAGCAGTCGCAAGCTTCAGTCCGGCAACCTGATTCTGGTGGGCATGATGGGCTCCGGTAAAACCACGATGGGGCGGACACTGGCCAGACATCTGGGCAAGGTCTTTGTGGACAGCGATGAGGAAATCATCAAGCGCACCGGTGTGACGGTTCCGCACATATTTGATGTCGAGGGCGAAGCCGGGTTTCGTCTGCGTGAAACCGCAGCCATTCGCGAATTGGTCGGGCGCGACAACATGATTTTGGCAACCGGCGGAGGCGCGGTGCTGGAGGAGCAAAACCGGGCGATGCTGCAACAGAATGGGATCGTCATCTACCTGAAGGCGAGCGTGCACGATTTATGGCAACGCACCCGGCATGATCGCAATCGCCCGCTGCTGCAGACCGGCAATCCGCACGCCAAGCTAACCGAATTATTTCAACAGCGTGACCCGCTTTATCGACAAGTGTCGGACATCGTCGTCCAGAGCGGCAAGCAGAGTGCGCATGCCTTGATGCTGCACTTGGCGGATGAAATAGATGCATTCAGAAAAAGTTGTCATAAGAGTTGACCGGAAGATTATGCAAACACTGACAGTAGGATTGGGCGAACGCAGTTATCCGATACACATCGGCAGCGGCCTGCTCGATCAAGCAGAATTGCTACAAGCGCATGTGCCGCGCAAGCGCGTAGCCATCGTTTCCGATACCACGGTCGCCCCGCTGTACCTTGAGAAACTCCAGCATACCTTGCAGAACATTGGTATCAGCAGTGTGACCATCATTCTGCCGGACGGTGAAGAGTATAAAAATACCGGCACGCTGAATTTGATTTATGACGCGCTGCTGACCAACCGTTGCGAGCGCACCACGCCGCTCATCGCCTTGGGCGGCGGCGTGATCGGCGATATGACCGGCTATGCCGCCGCGACCTATTTGCGCGGTGTGCCGTTCATCCAGATCCCGACCACCTTGCTGGCGCAAGTGGATTCTTCGGTGGGTGGCAAGACCGGCATCAACCATCCGCTCGGCAAGAATATGATAGGCGCGTTCTACCAACCGCAACTGGTGCTGGCCGATACAGACACGCTGGACACCTTGCCGGCCAATGAATTGGCAGCGGGGATAGCCGAAGTCATCAAGTACGGCTTGATTCGCGATCTGCCATTTCTCGAATGGCTGGAGCACAACATTGACAAGCTGCTGGCGCGCGATACAGTCGCGCTGCAATATGCCATTGCGCGCAGTTGCAAAAACAAGGCCGAGGTCGTCGCGGCGGACGAACGTGAAAGCGGTGAGCGCGCTTTACTTAATTTGGGCCACACCTTTGGTCATGCCATCGAGTCCGGCATGGGTTATGGCAACTGGCTGCATGGTGAAGGTGTCGCGGCAGGCACTATCATGGCAGCAGACTTGTCGCAGCGCCTGGGCTGGATCAGCGCGCAGGATGTGGCGCGCATACGCAGCTTGTTCGAGCGCGCCAAATTGCCGGTAGCCGCGCCCGATCTGGGTGTGGACAAATATCTTGAATTGATGGGGCTGGATAAGAAGGTGGAGGGCGGCAAGATGCGTTTCGTGCTGCTCAAGCAAGTCGGGCGCGCCGTAGTTTATGGCGAGGTGCCGCCAGCCCTTTTGCAGCAAACCCTGGAGGCTTGCTGCGGAAGGGTGGCAGCGGAGCTGCCGGGCCTCGCAGAGGTTCTCGCACCCGGAGGGCGCACCCACCGGCGTCCTTCCTTGCGGGGACAGTAAGCATGACTGAACTCGCACCTTACGCCGTCTCTGAGAACAATTCACGCGGTCGAAGAATAGCCGAGGCCGCGCCACAAGGCCGTAGCGAATTCCAGCGTGACCGCGACCGTATCATTCACTCCGGTGCTTTTCGTCGCCTCGAATACAAGACCCAGGTGTTTGTGAATCATGAAGGCGATCTGTTTCGCACCCGTCTTACCCACAGCATCGAAGTCGCACAAATCGCGCGTTCCATCGCACGGCGTTTGCACCTGAACGAAGACCTGGCCGAAGCGATTTCCCTGGCACACGATCTGGGGCACACGCCATTCGGCCATGCCGGACAGGACGCGCTGAACGCATGCATGAAAGCGTATGGCGGCTTCGAGCACAATTTGCAATCACTGCGTGTGGTGGACTTGCTGGAAGAGCGCTATGCCGAATTCGATGGATTGAACCTGTGTTTTGAAACACGCGAAGGTATCCTCAAGCACTGTTCTGCGGAGAATGCCGCGCAACTTGGCGAGCTGGGCGAGCGGTTTCTGAACAATCGCCGCCCCTCGCTGGAGGCTCAGGTCGCCAACCTTGCCGACGAGATCGCCTACAACAATCATGATGTGGATGATGGCTTGCGTTCAGGTTTGATCACGCTGGAACAACTCGAAACCGTGCCGCTGGTTGCCACACAATTGAACGAAGTGCGTCATGCCTATCCCGATTTGCCCGAGCGGCGCGTGGTGCATGAAACCGTGCGGCGCATGATCAATGCGCTCGTTTCCGATTTGATACGACAGAGCGAGCGCAATATCAGCAAACAGAGTCCGGTCACGCTGGAAGACGTGCGCAACGCAACGGCGATGATCGCCTACAGCCCCGAGATCAACGAGCAACAGCGCGCGCTGAAAAACTTCTTGCGCATCCATTTGTATCGCCATTATCGCGTGCTGCGCATGAGCGCCAAGGCGCAGCGCATCATCAGCGAATTGTTCGGCATATTCATGGCAGACAGCCGCTTGTTGCCGCCGCAATTTCAGCAGCAGGCAGAAGCAGACAGCGCCCGCGCGGTTGCCGACTATATCGCCGGCATGACCGACCGTTATGCCATTCGCGAACATCGCCGGATTTTTGCGGTGGAAGAAGCGGTGTAGTTGCAAGAGTCGCACCATTCGGGGCGGTTGCCCATCATCCTCAGACAAGGTAAAATTCCCGCCCTTTCGCTTTTGAATTTTGATGTGGCGGCGTGTGTCGCCATTTTTTAGCTTTAATGAATTTGGATGAGGAACACCGTGAGCAAATTTCCTTTGCCGATGCAGCAAGGTTTGTATGATCCGCGCCAGGAGCGCGATGCCTGTGGAGTGGGTTTTGTCGCCCACATCAAAGGGGAAAAAAGCCATGACATGGTGCGTCAGGGCTTGCAGATCCTGGAAAATCTGACTCATCGCGGTGCGGTGGGCGCCGACCCGTTAGCCGGTGACGGCGCGGGGATATTGATTCAGATCCCTGATAAGTTTCTGCGTGATGAAATGGGTTGGGGCAATATCCACCTGCCATCCGCTGGCGAGTATGGTGTCGGTATGCTTTTCCTGCCGCGCGATGCGGCAGCGCGTGACGCGTGCGAGAAGATCATCGCGGCAAAGATTGAAGCCGAGGGGCAGGAACTCATTGGTTGGCGCGATGTGCCAGTAGATAGCAGCGGGCTTGGCGAAAGCGTGAAGGCAGTTGAACCCGTCGTGCGCCAGGTATTTATCGCGCGCGAAAAAAATTGCACCAAAGGTAGGCAATCCGCATCCAACCTTCGGTTGGGCGGAGCCGAAGAACTTTTGGCCGGGCACCCGATTGACACCGCCGATGCCGATGCGTTCGAGCGCAAGCTGTTCGTGATCCGCAAGACCATGGAGCACGCGGTGCGTGCGCTGCCTAAAAATCAGGGCAAAGGTTTCTACATTCCATCGCTGTCTTCGCGCACCATCGTTTACAAAGGCATGTTGCTGGCCGATCAGGTCGGCAAGTATTACCTCGATTTGCAGGATGATCGCGTGATCAGCGCATTGGCTTTGGTGCATCAACGCTTCTCCACCAACACCTTCCCTACCTGGGATCTGGCGCACCCGTTCCGCATGATCGCGCACAACGGCGAGATCAATACCGTGCGCGGCAACGTGAATTGGATGACGGCGCGGCATGCGGCGATGTCTTCCAAGCTGCTCGGCGCAGATCTGGAAAAACTCTGGCCGCTGATTAGCGAAGGTCAGTCGGACTCGGCCTGTTTCGACAACGCACTGGAATTGCTGGTGGCGGGTGGTTATTCGCTGCCGCACGCGATGATGTTGTTGATCCCCGAAGCCTGGGCAGGCAATCCGCTGATGGATGAAGAGCGCCGTGCATTCTACGAATACCATGCCGCGCTGATGGAGCCGTGGGACGGCCCTGCCGCCGTGGCTTTCACCGATGGCCGCATGATAGGCGCGACACTGGATCGTAATGGCTTGCGTCCGGCGCGTTACCTGATCACCGATGATGATCTGGTACTGATGGCTTCGGAAATGGGCGTGCTGGATATTCCGCAACACAAGATCGTCAAGAAATGGCGTTTGCAACCGGGCAAGATGTTCCTCATCGACATGCAGGCCGGGCGCATCGTGGATGATGCCGAACTGAAACATCAACTCGCCACAGCAAAACCTTATCGACAGTGGATCGAAAAATCGCGCTACTTCCTCGGTGATCTGCCGGAAGTTGCGGCCAAGCCAAAACTGAATGCCTCGCTGCTGGATACCCAGCAAGCGTTCGGCTACTCGCAGGAAGACCTTAAATTCATCATGGCACCGATGGTGAGTGCCGGCGAAGAGCCGACCGGTTCGATGGGCACGGATGCCGCCTTGGCGGTGTTGTCGAACAAGAACCGCTCGTTCTACGATTATTTCCAGCAGTTGTTCGCGCAAGTGACCAACCCGCCTATCGATCCGATACGCGAAGAAATCGTCATGTCGCTGACTTCGTTCATCGGCCCGAAACCCAATCTGCTCGGCATTGAAGAAACCAACCCGACACTGCGACTGGAAGTGCATCAGCCGGTGCTGTCGAATGACGACATAGCAAAGTTGCGCAATATTGATCAACTCACACAAGGATGTTATCGCTCGCTGGTGCTGGATATCACTTATCCGGTTACACAAGGCGCGGCCGGCTGTGAGGGAGCGGTGCAGGCGTTGTGTACCGTTGCCGATCAGGCTGTGGCCGATGGTTACAACGTGCTGATCCTGTCGGATCGCGCGATGTCGGTTAAGCGAGTCGCGATCCCAGCGTTGGTGGCGTGTTCCAAAGTGCATCATCACCTGGTACACGCCGGGCTGCGCACCAGCACCGGTTTGGTGGTGGACACCGGCTCGGCACGCGAGGTGCATCACTTTGCCTTGCTGGCCGGATATGGAGCGGAAGCGGTGTGTCCGTGGCTGGCGTATGAAACGATAGCGGCGATGAATCTGCCCGCGAAAGTCGATGCCAAGCAAGCCAAGAAAAGTTACATCAAGGCGATCAACAAAGGCTTGATGAAGGTGATGTCCAAGATGGGCATTTCCACTTACCAGTCTTATTGCGGCGCGCAGATCTTCGAAGCGATCGGCCTGAATGCCGAATTCGTCGCCGAGTATTTCACCGGCACGGCGACCCAGATCGAAGGCATCGGTTTAAACGTGGTGGCCGAAGAAGCGGTGCGCACCCATCACAACGCGTTCGGCACCGACCCCGTGCTGGCCAACGCGCTCGAAGCAGGCGGCGAGTATGCTTGGCGTGTGCGCGGCGAAGAACACATGTGGACACCCGATTCCATCGCGAAATTGCAGAACGCCACACGCACCAACAATGCCGCGACCTACAAGGAATATGCCAAGCTCATCAATGAACAAAGCACGAAGCTGAAAACCTTGCGCGGGCTATTTGAGGTTAAGCCTGCGGGTCCGCAGGTGCCATTGGCAGAAGTCGAGCCGGCCAGGGAGATCGTCAAACGTTTCGTCACCGGTGCGATGTCGCTGGGTTCGATCTCCACCGAGGCGCACACCACGTTGGCGATCGCGATGAACCGCATCGGCGGCAAGTCCAACACCGGCGAAGGCGGCGAAGACCGAGCGCGCTATGCTAGTGTCAAGGGCGGCGATAAGCTCTCCGAAATTATCGGCAAGACACGCATAGAGCGCGACCTGGTACTCAAGGATGGTGATTCGCTGCGCTCCCGTATCAAGCAGGTGGCGGCGGGTCGCTTTGGCGTAACGGCGGAATATCTGAACAGCGCCGATCAAATTCAAATCAAGATGGCGCAAGGTGCCAAGCCCGGCGAAGGCGGCCAGTTGCCCGGCCACAAAGTTTCCGAATACATCGCCCACCTGCGCTCATCGGTACCGGGCGTGGGGCTGATTTCGCCGCCGCCGCATCACGACATCTATTCGATTGAAGACTTGGCGCAGCTCATCCATGACCTGAAGAATTCCAATCCGTCCGCATCGATCTCGGTCAAGCTGGTTTCCGAAGTGGGCGTGGGTACGGTGGCAGCCGGCGTGGCCAAAGCCAAGGCCGATCACATCACCATATCCGGTTATGACGGAGGCACCGGCGCATCGCCGATCTCTTCTGTCAAACATGCCGGCACACCTTGGGAATTGGGCTTGGCAGAAGCGCAGCAAACGCTGGTGTTGAACCAGTTGCGCGGACGCATCGCCTTGCAGGTGGATGGTCAGATCAAGACCGGACGCGACGTGTTGATCGGCGCGTTGCTGGGTGCGGACGAATTCGGTTTCGCCACCGCACCGCTGGTGGTGGAAGGCTGCATCATGATGCGCAAGTGCCATCTCAACACCTGTCCGGTGGGCGTGGCGACGCAGGACCCCGAGCTGCGCAAGAAATTTACCGGACAGCCGGAACACGTGGTGAACTATTTTTTCTTCGTTGCCGAAGAACTGCGCGAATACATGGCGCAACTGGGCATCCGCAAGTTCGACGAGCTGATCGGGCGCAGCGATTTGCTCGATGTGAAACACGGTATTGCGCACTGGAAGGCGCAAGGGCTGGACTTCTCCAAGGTGTTCCATCAGCCGGATGTGGCTGCCAGCGTAGCGCGTCGTCATTCGGATACGCAGGATCACGGGCTGGAAAAAGCACTGGACAACTCGCTGATCGCTCAGGCGCAGAACGCCTTGAACAACAAGCAGGCCGTGGTCATTACCAGCAGGATCAGAAACGTCAACCGCACCGTCGGCACCATGCTGTCGCACGAAGTTGCCAGACGTTACGGTCAGGCCGGTTTGCCGACCGACACGATCAGCGTGAAATTCAGCGGCACGGCAGGCCAAAGTTTTGGTGCATTCCTGTCGCACGGCATTTCGTTCGAGTTGCATGGCGAAGGCAACGACTACGTGGGCAAGGGCTTGTGCGGCGGACGCATCAGTATCATGCCTCCTGCCGATTCCAAGCTGGTCTCGCATGAAAACATCATCGTCGGCAACACCGTGATGTATGGCGCTACTTCCGGCGAATGTTATTTTTCGGGCGTGGCCGGCGAACGCTTCGCGGTGCGCAATTCCGGTGCGATCGCGGTGGTGGAAGGGCTGGGCGACCACGGTTGCGAATACATGACCGGCGGCATGGTGGTGGTGCTGGGTAAAACCGGACGCAACTTCGCGGCGGGCATGTCCGGCGGCGTGGCGTATGTGCTGGATGAAGACGGCGGTTTCGAGAAACGCTGCAACTTGTCCATGGTGGAACTCGAACCAGTCCCGGCAGAAGTGGCAGCCAGCGAAACCGGCGAAGTGGAATCGCATGGCCGCGTGCATTTCAACCATCTCAACCAGGCTGATGAACAAGCCTTGCGCGAGCAAATCGAAAAACATTTGCGCTACACCAACAGCCCGCGCGCCAGGCAAATTCTGGAAAATTGGTCAGGCTATTTGCCCAGGTTTACCAAGGTGATGCCGACTGAATATCGTCGCGCTCTGCAAGAAATTGCCGTTAGGGCGGGGCTAGCATCCGCTCCGATAAAAACGGAATATGTCCAATCCGTAGGGCCGGGTTTCAGACCCGCCCCTGCAAAAGTGGAGACCGCATAATGGGTAAGCCAACCGGATTCATGGAGTTCAAACGCCTGAGCGAAGCCTACTTGCCTGTGGTGGAGCGGCGCAAGAATTACCACGAGTTCGTGCTGCATCTGAACGACGAGCAGGCCGAGACGCAGGGCGCGCGCTGCATGGATTGCGGCATCCCGTTCTGCACTACGGGTTGTCCGGTCAACAACATCATCCCCGATTGGAATGATTTGGTATATCGCGGCAACTGGCGCGAAGCACTGGACGTGTTGCACTCCACCAACAACTTCCCCGAGTTCACCGGACGGCTTTGTCCCGCGCCGTGCGAAGCAGCATGCACGCTGAACATCAACAACGACGCGGTGGGCATCAAGTCCATCGAACACGCCATCATCGACAAGGGCGGGGAGAATGGCTGGGTGGTGCCGCAACCGCCGGAGAAAAAGACCGGTAAAAAAGTCGCCGTGGTCGGTTCCGGTCCCGCCGGACTGGCTGCGGCGCAGCAACTGGCGCGTGCCGGGCATAGCGTGGTGGTGTTCGAGAAGAACAGCCGCATCGGCGGCTTGTTGCGTTATGGCATCCCCGATTTCAAGCTCGACAAACGCCTGATCGATTGGCGCATGGCGCAAATGCAAGCCGAGGGCGTGGAGTTCCGCACCGGCGTGTTCATCGGCAAGAATGCGCCTGCCAAGAGCACGGCCAATGATGCCAAGCAGACCATCAGTCCCGCCGAGCTGCTGAAAAAATTTGATGCCGTGATCCTGTCCGGCGGTGCCGAAGCACCGCGCGATTTGCCGCTGCCTGGACGGGAATTGGCAGGTGTGCATTTTGCGCTGGAGTTCCTCATTCCGCAGAACAAGGAAGTGGCGGGCGACGGGCGCAATCCTATCCGTGCCGATGGCAAGCATGTGGTGGTCATCGGCGGCGGCGATACCGGCTCCGATTGTGTGGGCACATCGAATCGCCATGGCGCGTTGTCGATCACCCAATTCGAAGTGATGCCGCGTCCGCCGGATAAGGAAAACAAGTCGTTGGTATGGCCGAATTGGCCGATGAAGCTGCGCACTTCCAGCTCGCATGAAGAAGGCGCGCAACGCGACTGGTCTATTGCCACCAAGGAATTCATCGGCAACAACGGCAAGGTCGAGAAACTGCGTGCGGTTCGCGTCGAGTGGAAAGACGGCAAGATGTCTGAGGTCATGGGCAGCGAATTCGAGATGAAGGCCGATTTGGTATTGCTGGCAATGGGCTTCGTCAGCCCGGAGCAGAAGGTGCTGGATGCCTTCGGTGTGGAAAAAGACGCGCGCGGCAATATCAAAGCCGACACGGAAAATTACCGCACCGGCAAAGACAAGATATTCGCCGCAGGCGACATGCGTCGCGGGCAATCGCTGGTGGTGTGGGCGATACGCGAAGGCCGTCAGTGCGCACGTTCTGTCGACGAGTTTTTAATGGGATCATCGGTATTACCTCGCTAACCCCCAACCCCTCCTAACCTCCCTTGCCTGCGGAAGGGTCGCTGCCTGCGCCAAGACCGCCCAAAGGGCGAGCGTCTGGCGGCGTCCCCTTTACGGGGGTTAGCAGCGGGGAACCCACCGGCGCACCCCTTTGCGGGTGCAGAGGAGGAACAGTGGTCACCTCCCCTGACAAGCATGTACTGAGCTTGTCGAAGTAGGGAGGCCGGGAGGGGTTGAGGTGAGAGCCGATTGGAATTTAATTAAAAAGAGAGAAACATGAATTTCAAACTAAAAAACGACACCTTCCTGCGCGCACTGCTGCGTCAACCAACCGAATACACCCCAATGTGGATGATGCGCCAAGCCGGTCGTTTTTTGCCGGAATACCGCGAAACACGCAAGCGTGCGGGCAGTTTTCTTGGGCTATGCAAGAACCCGAACTTCGCCACAGAAGTCACGTTGCAACCGGTAGACCGATACCCGCTGGATGCTGCGATTTTGTTCTCCGACATACTTACCGTGCCGGATGCGATGGGTCTGGGGCTGTATTTCTCCGATGGCGAAGGCCCGAAGTTTGAACGTCCGTTGCGCGACGCAGCCGCGATCAAAGCGCTGCGTGTGCCGGACATCGGCAAAGACTTGCGCTACGTCACCGATGCCGTGTCGCAAATCCGCAAGGCGCTGGATGGACGTATTCCGTTGATCGGTTTTTCCGGCAGTCCGTTCACGCTGTCCTGCTACATGGTGGAAGGCGGCGGCAGCGACGATTACGCCAAGGTGAAAACCTTGATGTACAACGAACCGAAACTGATGCACCACATCCTCGAAGTGACCACCCAGGCGGTGATCGCTTACCTGAATGCACAAATCGAAGCCGGTGCGCAAGCCGTGATGATTTTCGATTCCTGGGGCGGCGTGCTGTCACATGCGGCATTCCATGAATTCTCGCTGGCTTACACGCAGCGCATCGTGGCCGGTTTGATCAAAGAAAAGGACGGCGTGCGCATTCCGTCCATCGTGTTTACCAAGGGCGGCGGCTTGTGGCTCGAAAGCATCGCCAACACCGGCTGCGATGCAATCGGTCTGGATTGGACCATAGACATCGGCATCGCGCGGCAGAAGGTTGGCAACAAAGTCGCGCTGCAAGGCAACATGGATCCCGCCGTGCTATTCGCTTCGCCCGCTGCCATCCATACCGAGGTGGAACACATCCTCGGCAGCTATGGCTACGGCAGCGGTCATGTGTTCAACCTGGGCCACGGCATCTCACAACATACCAACCCGGAGCACGTGGCGGCGTTGGTTACGGCGGTCCATGAGCTGAGCCGCAAATATCACTAAAAAACCTCTGCACAACTACTTCGCTCGCTGATACTGCGTTAAAAAATAGCTCAAAATCCTCATGTGCTAAATGCACATTCCGGTTTTTCACTATTTTTTGCCTTGTCTCAGCTTCGCTCGCTACGTTGTGCAAAGGTTTTGAGGCTGGTTATGTTGTTCAAACAAAAAGCCGCAGGTATTTCCTGCGGCTTTTGCATTTCTGCGACAATCGCAACGTTGATTGCCTGAGTAAATATGTCCATCGTCCGTATCGCCCTTGATGTCCCACTGTCTACCCTGTTCGATTACACGGTGGCTGAGGGTGTTGTCGTTGCAATAGGCCAGCGCGTAATTGTGCCGTTCGGACGCAGGCAGATGGTTGGGGTGGTGATGGAGTGCGTTGCCACTACGGATGTGTCGCCGGAGCGCATCAAGCCGGTGCTGCAGGTGTTGCTCGATAGCGCGCCGCTATCGGCGGGGTTGCTCGACTTGTTGCGCTTTTGCAGCGACTACTACCGCTATCCTATCGGGCAGACGGTGCTGCCGGCATTGCCCGCGCGCTTGCGTTCCGACAAGCCGATCATCAGCAAACCGATTTTGAGTTATCGCTTGAGCGCAAGCGGTGCGGCACTCGACCTCGATTCATTCCCTAAACGCAAAGTGGTGCAGCGGCGCATTCTTGCGAAGCTTATCGAGCAGTCGTGCAATCTGGCGCAGCTTAAGGCGTTGTCGGCGACGGCGGGGGCGCAGCTTAAAACTCTTGAGCAGGAGGGGTGGGTTGAACAATACGCTTCTACCCCCTCCCTAGCCCTCCCCCTGCAAGGGGGAGAGCTGGCGAGGGGGCAGGATGTTGCGTCCGGGGTCACGCACATTTTCGACAACGCGCACATCCTCACCAGCGAACAGCAACTCGCGGTCGACAGCATCACGCAGGCCAGCGGCTACGCCTGCTTCCTGCTGCACGGCATCACCGGCAGCGGCAAGACCGAGGTGTATGTGCATCTGATGCATCATGTGTTGCAGCGCGGCGGGCAGGTGTTGTTGCTGGTGCCGGAGATCAATCTCACGCCGCAACTGGAAAATCATTTCCGCAGCCGCTTCCCCGATGTAAACCTGATTAGCCTGCATAGCGGCTTGTCCGAGGGCGAGCGTTTGCATAACTGGCAGCAGGCACAACTGGGTGCGGCGCAGATCGTGCTCGGCACGCGCCTATCGGTGTTCGCCGAGTTGCCAAGGCTTGCGTTGATTATTGTGGACGAGGAGCACGACAGCTCGTTCAAGCAGCAGGATGGCTTGCGCTATTCGGCACGCGACGTGGCAATCTTTCGCGCCAATCAGCGCGGTGTGCCGATAGTATTGGGTTCGGCCACGCCGTCGCTGGAGAGCTATCACAACGCACAAAGCGGCCGTTATCAGATGCTCAAGTTGACCGGGCGCGCGCTTGCCGCCGCGCGCTTGCCTGCGGTGCGCTGCATTAACATTAATCAAACGGTGATGCATCACGGCATCAGCGAAAATCTGTTGCGCGAGATCGGGCAGCGCATCGTGCGCCGCGAGCAGAGTCTGATATTCATCAACCGGCGCGGTTACGCGCCGGTGCTGATGTGCACCGGCTGCGGCTGGTTGTCTGGTTGCAAACATTGCGCGGGCAAGATGGTGTTGCATCTCAAAGATCAACGCCTGCGCTGCCATCACTGCGGTTATCAGGTGCGCGTGCCGCACGCCTGTCCGAGTTGCGGTAATGCGGATTTACATCCGGTCGGCAGCGGTACGCAGCGCGTGGAAAGCGTGTTGCAGGAACGCTTCCCGGATGCGCGCATCCTGCGGGTGGACCGCGACAGCACGCGCAACAAGCGCGCCTGGCAGACCATGCGCGAGCAGATACACGCGAATGAAGTGGACATCCTGGTCGGCACGCAAATGCTCGCCAAGGGGCACGACTTTCCCGCGCTGACTCTGGTCGGCGTGCTCAATCCAGATAGCGCGTTGTACAGCAGCGACTTCCGAGCGGCGGAAAAACTCTTCGCGCAACTGGTGCAAGTGGCGGGACGCGCCGGACGCGCCGACAAGCCCGGAGAGGTGCTGATCCAGACCGCATTCCCTGAGCACCCCTTGTTTCGCGCTCTGCAAACGCATGACTTCGAAGGATGGGCTGCATCGCAGCTTGCCGAGCGGCAGATGGCGGGTTTCCCGCCGTTCGTGTATCAGGCCATGCTGCGTGCCGAGGGCAAGCAGGAAAACGAGGTATACCGTTATCTGAATGAAGCGCGCACGGCGGCTGTTGCGTCGAGCCACTCAATGGAAATACCGGGTCAGGTGGAAATTTTCGGCGTGGTGCCTGCCGCAATGCCGCGCCGTGCCAATCATATTCGCGCACAATTGCTGATACAAAGCACGACCCGCAAAGGCTTGCAGCAATTTCTGCGCGCCTGGCAACCGTCGCTGGACGCGCTGAACGCACAAAAGCTGCGCTGTTCACTGGACATTGACCCGCTAGAGTTTTAAAGTGACCCATAAATAACAAGTTACAGACAGTGAGACGAAACCATGAAATCCATACCCGCTGATTTGGCTTGGCTAAATCTGCCTAATCTGCCGACACCCGTCAAAGTACTATTTTCCGGATATTTGCTCGCAATCGGGTTGGGTTTATGTATGGCCGGACTACAAATCATGCTGACACACGGTATGGCGGATGGGAAACCAGGGCTTTCCCTGGATGACATCGTGTACAGCTATTATGGTAATCGCAGCGGGAGCAAGCTGGAAAGTATGCTGAATGGATCGATGAAAGAGATGGGTACACCGGAAGCCCGCATCGACATCATTAAATGGGTTCGCAATGGCGCACCTGAAGCAGAGTGGGAGCCGCACTTCAAGGGCGTCTTTAATGAACATTGCGTGCCGTGCCATAGCACTGTTCCCAACATTCCTGACTTCACCAAGTATGAAGAAGTCAAGAAGGTGGCTAAAGTCAACGAAGGCGCAAGCATTCAAACCCTGACCAGATCGTCGCATATCCACTTGTTCGGGATCAGCTTCATTTTCTTTTTTATGGGGTTCATTTTCAGCTTTGCGGTAGGTGTGCCGAGATGGTTAAAGATTTTAGCAATCGCCTTCCCCTTCGGATTTTTGATCGTAGACGTGCTTTCCTGGTGGCTTACGAAATGGAATCCTAATTTTGCATGGTTCACCCTCATTGGCGGTTTTGGTTACAGCGTTGCATCCACGGTAATGTGGTTTATCAGCATGTACCAAATGTTGATCCTGTCGCGTAATGAAAAAATCTATGGAAATGCGTGGGAATCCGATTTGAAATAGGAGAGGTGATCCACAAGGGGGTGTCATGGAAAAGCAATCAATCACAATCGTCGGGTTGAGTAAAGTGAGGCCGGCATTTCTGGAGGAATTGCTGGGTCAATCCAACCAGCGTATTGAGATTGTCGCCGTCGTGAAAAGCGGTGAAACAACCGGGCGAGCCTTGGCTAAAGCACGTGGCATCGAGAACCTCAGCATAGACAAGTTGATTGGAATTGGTGACGAGCTGGATATTCTTTTTGATCTGACCGATGTGACTGCGGTACGGCAAGAGCTTAGGGAGAAGTTGCGGGCATCGGGGAATCGCCATACGGTCATCGCCACAGAAAATATAGCCCGCATGATTTGGGCGTTAATTGCCAGCGGTGTGCAAATTTGCCTAGCGCACATGCTAAACCGGGTACCGATTATCCGATGGGTTATGCTTGCAACTGACCCGCTCTGCGAAAGACGATGATGCCTGTCGATTTAATCCATTTGCTGTCCGCGCTGGTCGGTAGCGATGCCTTGCTGACCGGCGAGTCAGCTGTTCCATATTGCACCGACTGGCGTGGTCGATATTCCGGCACCGCGCTGGCGGTGCTGTTTCCGGCGGATACGCAGCAAGTCGCAGAAATTGTGCAGCTGTGTGCCGCCAACCAAATCGCCATCGTGCCGCAGGGCGGCAATACCAGTTTGTGCGGGGCGAGTGTGCCGCTGCCGCAGGGTGAGCAAATCGTGCTGAACCTGTCGCGTATGAAGCGGATTCGTGCCATTGACCCCACCAATTACACCATGACCGTCGAGGCGGGCTGCACGCTGGCCAGCGTGCGCGAGACGGCGGAACAAAATGATCGTTTGTTTCCGCTTGGGCTGACGGCCATCGCGCCGCATTGTGAGATCGGCGGCAATCTATCCACCAATGCCGGCGGCATCAGTGTGTTGCGTTACGGCAACATGCGCGAGCTGGTGCTGGGTCTGGAAGTGGTACTGCCGGACGGGCGCGTGTGGAATGGCTTGCGCAGCTTGCGCAAGGACAACACCGGCTATGATTTGAAACATTTGTTCATCGGCGCGGAAGGCACGCTCGGCATCATCACCGCTGCCGTGCTGAAATTGTTTCCGCGTCAGCGATCCACCGCCACGGCCTGCGTGGCGATTGCCAACCCGGATGCGGCGGTGCGGCTGCTGGCGCATATCCGCGCCAGTTGCGGACATGCTCTGAGCGGATTCGAAATCATTTCACGCAGCAGCCTTGATCTGGTTTTCAAGCATATTGAAGATGCGCAAGAGCCTTTCATGCGGCGTTATGAATGGTATCTGCTGATCCAGGTTTCCGATGTGCTGCAGGACTCACCGGATGGCGCAGTGCGGAACGGATTGCTGAGTTTTGGCGGTGCGGTTCTGGAATTCGACATTGCCGCCGACATGGATGGTGCGGAAAACTGGTGGAAGTTACGCAAGAATATTAGCGAGGCACAAAAGCGCGAAGGGTTCAGCATCAAGCACGATATTGCGGTGCCGGTGAGTTGTGTGGCGGAATTCATCGCGCACGCCGATGCCGCATTACGCAACGCATTCCCGGGCGTGCGTATCGTGGTATTCGGACACATGGGTGATGGCAACATTCACTACAACGTTTCCATGCCGGATGCTGAACAAAACAAGACCTTCATCGCGCAACAGGAAGGCGCGGTGAACAAGCTGGTGTATGCGGTGGTGCGTGAACTCAATGGCAGCATCAGCGCCGAGCACGGCTTGGGGCAACTCAAGCGCGAAACCATCCGCGATTACAAAGACCCGCTGGAGCTGGAATTGATGCGCAACATCAAGCAGGCACTCGACCCGCAAGGGTTGATGAATCCCGGCAAGGTTCTGTAGGAGCGGATACGGTAACGTTTCATCGGGGGTGGCGATTTGACATGCCCGTTAGGCAAACCAGAGCAAATAGGAGATACAAATGGCAGCTCAACCCGAGATTACCAACATGGCATTGTTCTGCGATTTCGAGAACATCGCGCTGGGCGTGCGCGACGCCAAGTATTCGCAATTCGACATCAGGAAGGTACTGGAACGCCTGCTGCTCAAGGGCAGCATTGTCGTCAAGAAGGCCTATTGTGATTGGGATCGCTACAAGGAGTTCAAGGCGACGATGCACGAGGCGGCATTCGAGTTGATCGAGATTCCGCACGTGCGCCAATCGGGCAAGAACTCGGCCGACATCCGCATGGTCGTGGATGCGCTGGACCTCTGCTACACCAAATCCCATGTGGATACCTTCGTCATCATCAGCGGCGACTCGGACTTCTCGCCGCTGGTTTCCAAGCTGCGCGAGAACAATAAATACGTCATCGGCATCGGCGTGAAGGACTCGACATCGGATTTGCTGAGTGCCAACTGCGACGAGTTCATTTTCTATGACGATCTGGTTCGGGAGCAAGAGGCGAAGCAAAAGCGTGCCGAGAAAAAAGCGCCGATAAAAGCCGCAGCAAGTAAGACCAAGCCGCCATCAGCGAAGGGCGAAGACGACAAGCGTCAGGAGGCGCTCGATTTCATCGTCGAGACCGTCGAGGCCTTGATCGCCGAGCGCGGCTCGGATGAAAAGATCTGGGGCTCGATGGTCAAGACGACCATGCAGCGACGCAAGCCGGGGTTTACCGAATCGTCTTACGGCTATCGCTCGTTCAAGGAATTGGTGGAGGACGCGCAGCGCCACAGATTATTGATGGTGGTGCGCGATGAGAAGTCGGGTCAGTACACCATTCGTTTGCCTGCGGCTGATTAACGAACTGGTCTATGGAAATGGCTGATTACTGCCATAAGTGATGTTGATAAACAGCCGGTTTGTGCCAAAAGGAGACAGACGAGAATTTCTCCTTTAGCAGACATTCCATGATTAACCCGGAACGCGCCGGGATAGAGGATGACTCAATGATCGTTGGTTTCGTGAGCCTAGTAATGGCTTTTACGCGGTATCAAGTGCCTGACACCGGGGATTATCTACATCACCTTGTTGGCGCAGAATCAGGTGGATGTGACAGTGGGAAATCGGCTGTACAGCAACTTCGCCCGCATTCATGCCAATGAGGAGTAACATGCCCGGATGAGAGCCAAACCTGCCGTTTCGCCCGTTCCGCCGGCGTCGCCTCCGGACTCCCGTGACACACCAGTCGAATCCGAACGCGACCAGATCAGCCAAAATATCGAGGCCGTTCTGGAGTTCTACACTCGTGAAAATCAAAAGATCAGCCGCTCGCAACGGATCCTCGAACGCATCAGTAATTTTATCGGGCAGCCGGTTTTTCTCGGCTTCATTCTGCTCTTTGTCGCGCTATGGATGCTCGCCAACGACGCATTGCGTCAGTTTGGCATGGCCGAATTCGACCCGGCGCCGTTTTTCTGGTTGCAGGGGATTGTCGGTCTGGGCGCGTTGCTGACCGCGACCGTGGTTCTGACCAAGCAGAACCGGCTCGCCAAGCTCGCGGAACAGCGGGCGCACCTGGACTTGAAAGTGACGCTATTGACCGAGCAGAAGGCCGCCAAGCTTATCGACCTGCTGGAAGAGTTGAGGCGCGATTTGCCTAATGTCAGAAACCGCCATGATCCCGAGGCGGCAGCACTGCAGCAGTCGATGAATCCGGATCTGGTGCTTGCCGCACTGGATGAACGCAGCGAGCCGGACGAGCAAACGAATCCCGCCGAAGAAGCCAAAGAGGACGCACACGGCAACGAATGAAACCGCACGCTGCGCTGGAGCTCGGACACCTAACGCAACAAGGCGCATACTTCAGAGCGGCGCCACCGCATGCTCTTCGAATCGGCCAAAGATGGATTTTGATCTTGGATGCTGAGACTGACTACCGCGCACTGCAGCAGTGTGCCCAGAAGGGGACATTCAGCACAATCTTCAGGAAGATTAGCTCGTAGTTCAGAAAACGGAAAAACTGGTAGCATGAAATCCGCCTTTTGGAAGACGAAAAACAGAGGGAATCTCGCCAGGATTTCCCATTATCCTGAAGAACAGGTGGTTTTTTGGCTCTCAGAAAAGTATGAACCATCTGAGAATGCCTGTGTCGAAAAAAAGTGGACAAAGGCGATCGAACAAAGCTCAGTGCGCCGGAGCTAAAAGAGCTGCCCAAACAGGTGATCCGTGCATACATGTGCTTTAGAATTTGCAATATGTGTCAGCAAGATGCGATGTGACGGGTTGTTGGATTGCTTGTTCTCCTGATCAATTGGTTGTCAGAAAAACAGGGGTAATCCCATCTACAGACATTCTTGCAAAGTTAAGAATTCACTGGGAGTCATACCATGAAAAAATTATTGATTGTATTTCTTGCGATTTTATCAACCACTCCGGCTTACGCTGAAGGTGATCATGGCCGTGGCGGGGGGCGAGGTGGTGGCTGGGGTTGGGGAGGTGGCTGGATTTTTCCAGCGCTGATAGGCGGCGCTGTCATTTATGACCTGACCCAGCCGCAAACTGTATATGTACAGCCTGCACCGCCCTATGCACCAGGGTATGTACCTAGCGTTGCACCCTCATCAGTGCAGTACTGGTATTTCTGTCCTGCCGCCAATGCTTATTACCCCTATGTGCCTTCGTGCCCGAGTGGATGGCAAGCCGTACCGGCCACTCCACCCGCTACTTTATCGAGTCCGCCATACGGCGCTCCGGCACGATAATAAAAATGGACACATCTGGCACTAGCACCTAAACGCTAGCCGTTGTGAATTCTGGCTCGCCGATTCGGACTCGAACCATGGGTTTGTGAATGTCTGCTCAGGAGGGGGTCGACCGTCCGGATCGGGTCGTAAGCTGACGTTAAACAAAACTCCAATCCTGATTTGGAAGCAAGTTCATAAACAATCCGATAGTACCCAAGTGATATAATCCGCGCCTCTCTAACGGGCATGGCGATGATGCCACCCCCTGATAATAAAACTCGCTGTCCGTTTCCCCCACCCCAACCCTCCCCCAGAGGGAGTGCCAAAGGTAGGCAATCCACTGTCCGGCAAGCCGGACGTGGAATTGACACAGGGGGCAAACGAATCGCTACGCGAGTTTCACGTTAATGGTGCTGTTTCATGTCTGTCGTATTGAATTTCAAATCCCATTTGTCCGAATTGTTCGCGCAGGCGTTGCGCGAGGTCGCTCCCGACGCGACACAAACCGAGATATTCATCGAACGACCCAAGCTGGCAACGCATGGCGATTACGCTTGTAATCTGGCGATGCAACTGGCCAAGCCTTTGCGCAAATCGCCGCGCGACATCGCACAGGCGTTGATCGCGGCATTGCCTGCTTCCGACGCGGTGGCGAAGATGGAGATCGCCGGGGCGGGATTCATCAATGTGTTCATCACCACGGCGGCGAAACAGGGCGTGGTGCGTGGTGTGTTGCAGGCAGGTGCGGGCTATGGTCACATCCACCTCGGCGCGGGACGCAAGGTGGGGGTGGAGTTTGTTTCCGCGAACCCTACCGGGCCGTTGCATGTGGGGCATGGTCGCGGTGCGGCGGTGGGCGATTGTTTATGCAGCGTGTTGCACGCGGCAGGCTGGAATGTGACGCGCGAGTTTTACTATAACGATGCGGGTGTGCAGATCGATAACTTGACGCATTCCGTGCAGTTGCGTTGCAAGGGCATCACGCCGGACGATCCATCGTGGCCGGAGATGGGTTATCGCGGCGATTACATCGCGGATGTCGCCCAGGCTTATCTGGCGCAGGAGACGGTGGAAGCGGATGATCAACATGTGCACGCCTCCGGCGATGTGAACGACACCGAGGCGATCCGCCATTTCGCGGTGGCTTATCTGCGGCGCGAACAGGACGTCGATCTGCGCGCCTTCGGGGTGAACTTCGATGTGTTCGCGCTGGAATCCGCGCTGTACACCGATGGCAAAGTCGAGGAGACAGTCAACAAGCTGATCGCCAGTGGCCACACTTATGAACAGGACGATGCGCTGTGGCTGCGCACCACCGATTTTGGCGACGATAAAGACCGGGTGATGCGCAAGAGCGATGGCACTTACACCTATTTCGTGCCGGACGTGGCCTATCATCTGGACAAGTGGCGGCGCGGTTTTACGCGCGTCATTAACGAGCAGGGTGCCGATCATCACAGCACGATTACTCGTGTAAGAGCAGGGTTGCAGGCGCTGGACGTTGGCATCCCGCAAGGCTGGCCGGATTTTGTGTTGCACCAGATGGTGACGGTGCTGCGCAACGGTCAGGAGGTGAAAATTTCCAAGCGTGCGGGCAGCTACGTCACGCTGCGCGACCTGATCGACGAAGTGGGCTGCGATGCCACGCGTTATTTTCTTGCCGCGCGCCATCCGGATTCGCAACTGGTATTCGACATCGATCTGGCGAAATCCAAGAGCAACGACAACCCGGTGTATTACATCCAGTATGCCCACGCCCGCATCAGCGCTGTGCTGGGGCTGTGGGGTGGCGAGCGGCAAGCCTTGTTGCAAGCGGATGTCAGCCTGCTGGATAGCGATTACGAGACAACGTTGTTGCAGAAGTTGATCGACTATCCGCAAGTGATCGAGAACGCCGCACAGGATTTGGCCTCGCACCTGATCGCTTTTTATCTGAAGGACTTGGCGGCCGATTTCCACAGCTACTATAATGCGTCGCGCTTTCTGGTTGAGGACGAGGCGATCAAATTGGCACGGCTGGCATTGATCGCCGCGGCGGCACAGGTGATGCGCAACGGTTTGGCAATACTCGGTGTGAGTGCACCTGAGAAAATGTGATGAGAAAGAACGGATATAACATGGGCAGGGACAACGGCAACAAATCCGCGGCGCCGCGCAAGGGCGGGAATTCGTTATGGACCGGTATGCTCGTTGGCGTGCTGGTTGGTGTCGGCATGGCGGCCGGAGTGGCCTGGTACCTCATGAAATCGCCCAGTCCTTTTTTGCAAAAAGAGCAGCTGGCGGTCAATCCGCCGGTAGATGCCGCAAAGTCTCCGCCACCCGCCGGAGCCAAAGTTCCCAATGCGCAACCGGCAGCCTCAGGCGACAACGGCAAGCCGCGTTTTGAATTCTACAAGGTGCTGACCGACAAGCAGGGTGCGACGGCCATTGCACCGACCAGGCCCGCTGATAAAACCAAGCCCGCCGATAAATCCCAGCCAGCCAAACCCCGGCCGGCGGACAGCAAACTTGCTGCCGTCAATGAACCGCAGATATTGCAGGCGGGATCATTTTCCAATGTCAACGATGCTGAAAATCTCAAGGCTAAACTTGCATTGCTGGGTGTCGAAGCCAACATTCAAACCGCGACCATACCGGATAAAGGTGTGTGGTATCGTGTGCGTTTGGGGCCGTACAAAAATGCGGATGAGATGAATCACGCGCGCGGTTTTCTGAAACAAAATGGGGTGGAAAGCACTCCGATGCGGGCGCAATAAGCGTATTTACAATCACCAAGAGGAGCGATACATGAACAGTTTGATTAGGAGTCTGGTCGTTGCGGTAGCACTGTTTATCAGCGGAGCGGCATTGGCCGATGCGCAACTCGGCAAAGATTACAGTTTACTGAATCCGGCACAACCGACCGGCACCAAGAAAATCGAAGTGCTGGAGTTTTTCTTTTACGGCTGCTCGCACTGCTTCCATTTGCATCCGCTGTTAAGCGCGTGGGAAAAGACCATGCCTAAAGATGTGGAGCTGACTTTCGTGCCCACCATTTTCCGTGATTCATGGGAACCGATGGCAAATACTTTCTACGCGCTGGAAAGTATGGGGCAACAGCAACAGTTGCATGACGCACTGTATCGTGCCTGGAACGAAGAAAATTTGGCCTTGACCGATGCAGACAAGATTGCCGATTTTGTGACCAAACATGGCGTTGATCGCGCGAAGTTCACCGCTGCTTACAACTCCTTCTCCATGCAAAGCAAGGTGACGCGCGCCAAGCAAATGATACGCAGTTATGGTATCAACGGCACACCCACCCTGGTGGTGGACGGCAAATATGTGATCGAAGGCTTACAACCGGAAGACACCATCCGAGCATTGAAAGTGGTGATCGTGATGGCGCGCAAGGCGCACCGAAGCTAAAATAATTCACCAAAGCAATAGCCCGGAAACCAGCAGCGCATTGATTGCGATGAAAGGTGAAAAATGCCGCTGCGTGTAGTCAGCCTTGCATGGCCATGCGACAAACGTCCGCCAAGTCCACCCGCAAGGAGTACGCCGTGGTTGTAAACCGGCTAAAGCCGGAACAACCACGCAGGCTGGTCATTACTGGTGCGTCGAGCGGTTTAGGCCTGGCCCTCGCGCGCTATTATCTTGAACGCGGCGCAACAGTCGCCGCATTCGCCAGACGCGGCGAGTTGCTGCAAGCCCTTGCCACAAAATTTCCCGGTCAGGTTTTTTGCTACGCGCTGGATGTGCGCGATGTCCCTGCAGTGCAAAATGCCGCAAACGATTTTATCGCGCGTGCCGGCGTGCCGGATGTGGTCATCGCCAACGCTGGGGTGAGTGTCGGCACGCTCACCGAATACCCCGAAGACCTTGGTGTTTTTCAGCAGGTGATGGATATCAACGTGTTGGGCATGGTGAAAACCTTCCAACCCTTCGTTGCGGCGATGCGTGCGGCGCAACAGGGTACGCTGGTTGGCATCGCCAGCGTGGCGGGTTTTCGCGGCTTGCCGGGGGCGAGTGCCTACTCCGCCTCCAAGGCTGCCGCAATCTCCTACTTGGAATCCTTGCGAGTCGAGTTACATGGCAGCGGCGTGAAAGTCGTTACGATTTGTCCGGGCTACATCAAGACCCCGATGACCGCCGTCAATCCTTACCCTATGCCGTTCATACTGGATGCCGATGAGGCCGCAAGGCGCATGGTGCGTGCCATTGAGCGGCAAACTTCATTCACCGTGATTCCATGGCAAATGGGCTTGGTCGGGCGCGTACTCAAGTGGTTGCCGCGCTGGCTATATGATGGTTTGTTCGCCAATGCGCCGCACAAACCGCGCGGACGCATCTAAGGCAAATCCCTAAAAATTGTAATGAGCAGTTCAAAAACGCCAAAGGTACGCAATCCACTGCGCAACAAGCCCCGTGTGGAATTGTCAGCAAGGCGCACGGGCGTAGCGATTCCTCTTTGTCAACGCGGCAAGTTTTCTGTATTCTGGGAAGTTGTTAGACCCTAAGTCCGACAAGCCTCCAGATTATGAGGCTTTTCCTCAACCTGTTTATTTTAAGGAAGGGCAGATTGCTGACTTATCGCCAGAACTTGGTGCACTCGCCCCCACCCACGCCGCATGCAATTCTGAATTCGCCGCCACGTCAAGGAGTCAACATGAAATTATATTATTCACCCGGTGCCTGCTCGCTGGCTTCGCACATTGCGCTACACGAGACGGGCTTGCCGTTCGAGATCGAAAAAGTGGATTTCGCCAGCAAGAAGACGGCCGGCGGTTCTGATTTCAATCAGATCAATCCCAAAGGTTACGTGCCGACTATCAAGCTGGATGACGGCAGCATCCTGACTGAAGGTGCTGCCGTTCTGCAATACATTGCCGATCAAAAGCCTGATTCCGGTCTGGCGCCCAAGGCCGGCACGATGGAGCGTTATCGCCTGCAGGAATGGCTCACATTCATCGGAACTGAAATTCATAAAACGTTTAGTCCGCTGTTCAACAAGGCGGCTGCAGAAGAAGTGAAAACCAATGCGCGTAATTTGCTCACCAGACGCTTGGGCTATGTGGAAACTCAGCTGGCGAGCAAACCCTATTTGCTGGGCGATAAATTCACCGTGGCGGACGCGTATCTGTTCGTGGTGACGCGCTGGAGCGATCACGCCGGCTTTGATCTTGGCCCATTTCCAAAACTCAAGGAATACATGGCACGGGTCGCGGCACGTCCTGCAGTTCAGACGGCGATGAAAGCAGAAGGTTTACTGAAATAATTCTTGCTGAGTTGTAAATAAAAAGCCGCAGCAATGCGGCTTTTTATATTTTTTGGCTCAGGCAAATTTAACCAGCCAGTTTTTTCTTCAATACATCGTTCAACTGTGCCGGATTAGCCTTGCCTTTGCTGGCCTTCATCGCCAGGCCGACGAAGAAGCCGAACACTTTTTCCTTGCCGCTGCGATACTCGGCCACCTGTGCCGGATTGGCGGCGATGATCTCGTCCACGATTTTTTCAATTGCGCCGGTATCTGAAACCTGCTTCAGTCCTTTTTCCTCAATGACGTTACTGATGACTGCAGTTGTGCCAGACCAACTATGAGAGCCGACTGGAGCATTCACTATCCTATACTTGTCAACGGAAGCATTAATAATTACTGGAGGCGCATTCCATGCTTCGTCAAAAGCTACTTTGGCATTCGTGGTATTGAGTCTGCCATCAATAATGCCTAACAACACATCTGCCAATTGTTCGGGGGAAACGGGACTGTCAACGATGTCCTTGCCTTCCCGGTTGAGGCGCGCGGCGACTTCACCCATCAGCCAGTTGGCGCAAAGCTTGGCATTGTTTGTGCCTATGGAAGACACGCAAGCCTCAAAGAACTCCGCCATCGCACGCGAGGCAGTGAGGCCGTTGGCATCGTAGGCAGAAAGTCCATACTCGCCGATATAGCGTTCACGCTTGGCTTGCGGCAGCTCCGGCAACGTGGCGCGAACTTGTTCTAGCATCGCAGGAGTGATGTCCAGCGGCAACAGATCCGGATCGGGGAAGTAACGGTAATCATGCGCCTCTTCCTTGCTGCGCATCGCGCGTGTCTCGCATTTATCTGAATCGAACAATACCGTCGCCTGATGGATTGTGCCGCCGTTCTCCAGCGTGTCGATTTGCCATTGCGCTTCGTATTCGATGGCCTGTTGCATGAATTTGAACGAGTTGAGGTTCTTGATTTCGCGGCGTGTGCCCAGCGGTTCGCCGGAGCGGCGCACCGACACGTTGGCATCGCAGCGGAACGAGCCTTCCTGCATGTTTCCGTCGCAGATGCCGATCCAGCGCACCAGTGAATGCAGGGTTTTGGCATAGGCCACCGCCTCGGCAGCGGAACGCATGTCCGGCTCGGAAACGATTTCCAGCAGCGGTGTGCCGGCACGGTTCAAATCAATGCCAGTTAATTTCGACAAATCTCTGTATTCGTCTACAAGAGGGTTCCCTGCAACTGCCAAACCAGCAACAGCTAAACCGGCAACGCTGCTGAGAGCACTACCGTGAATTGATTTACCGGCGTCCTCTTCCAAGTGAGCACGGGTGATGCGTACTACTTTTTCATAGGGCTTGGCATTTCCGGAAAGGGGTTCGACCTGGATGGTCAGCGCGCCCTGCCCCACCACCGGCAAATCGAACTGGCTGATCTGGTAGCCCTTGGGCAGGTCTGGATAAAAATAATTCTTGCGCGCGAACACCGAGCGCGGCGCGATGTGCGCACCGACGGCGAGGCCGAACTTGATCGCACGCTCGACCGCACCTTTGTTCAGCACCGGCAATATGCCGGGTAGTGCGATACTCACCGCGTCTGCCTGTGTGTTCGGCTCGGCACCATAGGTGGTGGATGCGCCCGAGAATATCTTGCTGCTGGTCGAAAGCTGAGTATGCACTTCCAGCCCGATGACGATTTCCCACTTCATTAAACCGTTCCTGATGTTTGGTTAAGGCGCGACGCCAATCATAACGAGCGGCACGGCAGGCACACCGCGTCCGTTGCGGATAACGTTGTATAACTCCCCTTCGTAATAACCGGGGCCGGAAGACATTTCCGCCTGTAGCGATTTCATCGGCAATATCTCGATGCCGACATCAATTTGGTCACGAACATAAAAGGCGAGATGTTTGACAAACAAATCATAAGCGACGAAGGCGTATTTTCCGAACTGCACTTCAATGGCAACCCGATCTTTCACGAAATCGGTTTGGTTATAACTGAAAATTGGGTGTTCCCCAGCAGCCTCAATCTGCCTTTTCTGTTCTTCTGGGGGAAGCGCCATTGTGCTGCGAATCAATTTTTCTCCCCGCGTAACCCAATAGGAAACCCGGCTTTCTTTCCATTTTTTGTCGCTCAGTAATTCAGTAAATCCTTTGTTCATTTCAATGGGGCTATATTTCAATTCCCCCTTCATACGAACTTCTTTGCTGACTTTTGTCCGGCAGGCTTTAGCATCAACCATTTTTATAACTTGCTGAACTTCTTTCCATAAGTCGGGGTGATGTACGATTAAATATTCCAAGCCGTTCAAATGAGAGTAGGTTTCAATGATCTTCATGCGTCACCTCGTATTTTTTCTTGCCACTATCTAGCAAACGGAGTTGTTTGGTCGTCTCAGCTTGGGTTATTGGGTAGGTGGTCAGAGAACGACCAGCTTTGGCCGGATCGTACACAGGCTGATTCATAGGGCGCGATTTAAGGAGGCCGCCCATCCCTTGCTGCATCCGCTCTTTAGCAATTTTGCAATACTCGGGAAGCAACTCTGCTCCGACTGCCCGTCTTCCGTGTTTGAGCGCCGCTGCGAGAGATGACCCTACCCCGGCAAAGGGATCCAGAACCCAATCGCCCTCCTTTGTCATTGACAACACCAAACGCTCCACCAATTCAACGGGAAATTGGCAAGGATGTAGCGTTTTCTCCACGTGGTTGTTTTTGACGTTTGGAATTACCCATACATCACCAGGATTTTTCCCAAGTGGGTTGCACGAGTATTGGCCTGCCCTAGGCCCCTTGAAATGTTTTTTCCCAGGGTATTTCTGAGGCACACGAATTGAATCCAAATCAAACAAGTAGGTATCTGATTTGGTGAACCACAATATGGTTTCGTGTCGTCCAGAAAGACGGCGGGTACAATGCAGGCCATGTTCAAAATGCCAAACAATCCTATTGCGCAATTTCAAACCGCGCTGCGCAAAAGAGGGATACAAAGCAATATCAAGAGGGACAATTGCGCCATCATGCACATAATTGCCCACTTGCCAGCAAATACTCCCTTCTGGATGAAGAACACGAATGCATTCCTCAATTACCTCATCCTGCCAAGCCAGATATTTATTTAGGTCTCCCTTGCGCTCATAGGATTTGCCAAGATTGTAAGGGGGTGAGGTAACAACCAAACGAATGCTGTCGTTCGGTATTTTTGACAGTAATTTGAGACAGTCTCCTTCAAACAAGACTGCTTGTTTAGAAGCTGAAAAAGAAGATGAAATAGTAAGGCTGGCCATGTCACTCGGTTTATTCATCGTCATCTTCTTTTGTATTGGCAGCATCAGGCGCAACCTCCCTAATAGCCATTAAGGCTGCATCATACCATCCAATATAATCTCCAATCTTGTCGCCAATCCGCTTGATTTCATCATCTGTAAGTTCACGAAGCCCTTCTTCTTCCGCTACCAGACGAACGTCTTCCACGCTGATCGAATAGAGAATGTAGTCGTCAGGCCAAGACATAGTTAACCTCAAATTCCTTGCGGCGTACGACTGTGCCAGTCGGTCGCCTGCTGGTATTGATGCGCGACGTTCAGCATCTGCGCTTCGGCGAAATAGTTGCCGATGATTTGCAATCCGACAGGGCGGCCATTGCTACCGAAGCCCGCCGGAATCGACATGCCGGGCAGACCGGCCAGATTCACCGCGATGGTGTAGATGTCGGACAGATACATCTGCACCGGGTCGTCGCACTTCTCGCCGAGGTTGAACGCGGTGCTCGGGCTGGTCGGCCCCATGATGACATCGCATTGCTTGAACGCATCGGCGAAATCCTGCGCGATCAGGCGGCGGATCTTTTGCGCTTGCAGGTAATAGGCGTCGTAGTAGCCGTGCGACAGCACGTAAGTACCGATCATGATGCGCCGTTTCACTTCTTCGCCGAAGCCCTGCGCGCGGCTCTTTTCATACATCTCGGTGAGGTCGCTGTATTCCGGCGCGCGGTAGCCGTAGCGGACGCCGTCATAGCGCGACAGGTTGCTGGAGGCTTCTGCCGGGGCCAGCACGTAATAAACCGGAACCGCCAACTTGGAATTCGGCAGGCTGATGTCAACAATGGTTGCGCCGAGCTTTTTGTATTCGGCGATCGCCGCGTTCACGCAGCCGGCGACATCTTGCGCCAATCCTTCGGCAAAGAATTCTTTCGGCAGACCGATGCGCAGGCCAACTAATGGTTTATTCAAGTCGCGCACGTAATCTTCTTTGTCGCGTTGCAAACTGGTCGAGTCGCGCGGGTCGAAACCGGTCATCACGTTGAGCAGCAACGCCAAATCTTCCGCACTGCGCGCCATCGGCCCGGCCTGATCCAGGCTGGAGGCGAAGGCGATCATGCCGTAGCGCGACACCGTGCCATAAGTCGGCTTGATGCCGGAGATGCCGCACAGCGCGGCGGGTTGGCGGATCGAGCCGCCAGTATCGGTTCCGGTTGCGGCCGCGCACAGCCGCGCCGCTACCGCGCAGGCTGCGCCGCCGGAGCTGCCGCCGGGCACGGCGTTTTGATCCCAGGGATTTTTCACTACACCGAAATATGAGGTTTCGTTGGACGAGCCCATGGCGAATTCGTCCATGTTGGTCTTGCCCAGATTCACCGCACCGGCGTTATTAAATTGCTCGATGACATGCGCATCGTAGGGCGCGACAAAATTCGCCAGCATCTTCGAGCCGCAGGTGGTGCGCCAGCCCTTGGCGCAGAAGATGTCCTTTTGCGCGATGGGAATGCCGGTAAGCGGTTTTGCCTTGCCGCTGGCCAGCAGTGCATCCGCCGCGCGCGACTGCGCCAGACTGGTTTCGGTGTTGGTAGTGACGTAGGCATTCAGCGCGGGATTGAGCGCGGTGATGCGGTCAAGGTAGAGCTGCGTCAGTTCGACGCTGCTGATTTTCTTGGCGCGCAGCGCGCTACCGAGTTGTTGCAAACTTGAATTAAGCATGGTGCGGGCTATTCGATGACTTGTGGAACGAGATACAGCCCTGCTTCGACTTGCGGCGCAATCGATTGGAACAGCTCGCGCTGATCGGCTTCCGTCACCTTATCTTCGCGCAGCCGTTGCGACAAATCTTGGGCATGGGACATGGGGGTGATGCCTTTGGTATCGACGGCCTGCATTTCGGCGATCAGGTCAAAAATACCGGATAGTTGTGAGCGGGCGGATTCGATTTCCGCTTCGGTCATCGCCAGCCGGGCTAAACGGGCGACTTTCTGGACATCTGCATGGGTCAGGGACATAGGAAAAGCTTTATTGAAATATGGCTAATAGGGTATCATACAAGGGTTTTTCAGGGTGTTGAAAAACTAGTGCGCTCGGCATAACTGCGTTGCTCAAGGGTTCAAAATGCGGGATCGCGAAGCGATAGACTTTATGTAAACTCCGCTTTTTCGCCCTTTCGCGCCTTGTTCTGCCATCGCTCGCAACGTTTTTCAACACCCTGATATTGGCGCACCTCTTTGACTACAGGACACAACATGCTTGGATTTTTGAAAGGTTATTTTACTAATGATTTGGCGATTGACCTTGGCACGGCGAACACGCTGATTTGGGTACGCGGACAGGGCATCGTGCTGGATGAACCTTCGGTGGTGGCGATACGCCAGGAGGGCGGGCCGAATGGCAAGAAGGTGATCCAGCAGGTCGGACTGGCCGCCAAGCAGATGATGGGGCGCACGCCGGGCAGCATCACCGTGATTCGCCCGATGAAGGATGGCGTGATCGCCGACTTCACTGTCACCGAACTGATGCTCAAGCATTTTATCCGCAAGGTTTACAAGGCCGGCATTTTCAGTCCCAGTCCGCGCATCGTGATCTGTGTGCCGTGCGGCTCCACGCAAGTGGAGCGGCGCGCGATTCGTGAATCGGCTGTCGGTGCCGGTGCGCGTCGTGTGGAGTTGATCGAAGAACCGATGGCTGCGGCGATGGGTGCAGGTTTGCCGGTGGAAGAGGCGACCGGTTCGATGGTAGTGGACATCGGCGGCGGCACCACGGAAGTGGGCGTGATGTCGTTGGGCGGCGCGGTGTATTCCGGCTCGGTGCGCGTCGGCGGCGACAAGTTCGACGAGGCGATCATCAATTACATACGCCGCAATTACGGCATGTTGATCGGCGAAACCACTGCCGAAGAAATCAAGAAGACGATAGGCTCCGCCTTCCCGGGCAGCGAAGTGCGCGAGATGGAAGTGACCGGGCGCAATCTGGCCGAAGGCGTGCCGCGCAGCTTCACCATTTCCAGCAATGAAGTGCTTGAAGCTATGACCGATCCGCTCAACAACATTGTTAGCGCGGTGAAGACGGCGCTCGAACAAACTCCGCCGGAACTCGGTGCGGACATTGCCAACAAGGGCATGGTATTGACCGGTGGTGGCGCGCTGCTGCGCGATCTGGATCGCCTGTTGATGGAAGAAACCGGTTTGCCGGTGTTGATCGCCGATGATCCATTGACCTGTGTGGTGCGCGGTTCAGGCATGGCCCTCGAACACATGGATAAGTCGACCAGCATTTTTACTACAGAGTGAGGTCGTAAGTGGGGAGACTTGAGTAGGAAGACGTAAGTTGGAAGTTGGAAAACCTGCTCTTATCCACTCCCAACTTCCAACTTACGTCTTCCTACTCCCATTCCATGATAGACAGCACGCAATCTTTCCGATTTTTCAATCGCGGCCCCAGCCCGGTGGCGCGGCTGGTGTTTTTTGCAGTGCTCTCGTTGTTGCTGTTGTTCGTGGACGCTCGCTATCGCTATCTGGAATCGACGCGCAGCGCGTTGTCGGTATTGGTCTCGCCGATACAGTGGCTGGCGACCTTGCCGAGCGCATTGTGGCAACAGGCCGGCGATTTCTTTATCACGCAGAGCACGCAACGTGGTCTGATAAAGCAGAATGATGATTTGAGCCAGCAGCATCAGAGCGATGCTGCGCAATTGCTGCAATTGCAAGCACTGCAATTGGAAAACCAGCAATTGCGCAATCTGGCCGTGCTGCCGATACGCAACGAATTCACTAGCCAATTAGTCGAAGTCATTTATGCCGAACGCGACGTATTCAAGCGCAAAGTACTCATCAACAAGGGTGCGGATGCCGATGTGAGGATCGGACAAGTGGTGATGGATGACATTGGTATCGTCGGGCAAATCACCCGCGTCTATCCATGGCTTTCCGAAGTCACCTTGATCACCGAAAAAGATCACGCCGTGCCGGTGCAAGTGCTGCGCAATGGATTGCGCACCATCGTGTTTGGCGCGGGAGATACCAGCCAGTTGTCGCTGCGCTATATGCCGGTCAGTGCGGATATTCAAAACGACGACGTGCTGGTCACCTCCGGTATAGACGGCATCTATCCACCGGGCCTCCCGGTCGCCAGGGTGGTCAAGATCGAACGCGATGCAGCCTATCCCTTTGCGCACGTTACTTGTTTGCCGGTGGCGGGAGTGGATAAACACCGCCATCTGCTGATTTTGTCCAGCTTGCCCAAGTTGCCCGAGCGTCCGGATGAAAAGTCTGCGGCGGCAGATGCCGACAAGCGTGTGAAGGTCAGGAAAAATAATTAGATGCCCTACCTCTCCATGCACACCAAACCGGAAATCCAGCGTCCGATCAGCAACGCCTTTATCGTGTTAAGCGTGCTGGCCGCGCTGTTTCTGAACGGACTGCCCTGGGAGGGCATTTGGCTGATATTGCGCCCGGACTTTGTGGCGTTGGTCATGCTGTATTGGTGTATGCACAAACCGTTGCGCGTCGGCATCGGATTGTCATGGGCAGTGGGGATACTCGCTGACGTGGCGGATGCCAGTCTGTTCGGCCAGCACGCGCTGGCGTACACATTGCTCGCTTTTGGCGGTGTGGTGCTGCATCGCAGGTTGCAGATGTTTGATTTGCGCCAGCAGACCATTCAGGTGTTCGGGATATTCGCGCTGACTTACGCAGTGTATGCGCTGGCGAATTGGCAGGTGAATGACTATGTGGTGTGGCCGTATTTCCTCGGTTGTCTGACTTCGACTTTGCTGTGGACGCCGCTTAGCATCATGTTCCAGGCGATGCGGCAGAAGAGAGTGGATCGTAATCGCTCATGAAGAAGCGCGTTGAGTTTAAAAATCATCAGCGCGAGATTTTTCACTTCCAGTTGCGGCTGGTCGTTGGCATCGGTTTTCTATCGGTATTGCTGGCGATTCTGCTGGTGCGCTTCGTCTATCTGCAAGTGGCGCGCCACAGCTATTACCAGACGCTGTCGGAAAGTAACCGCATCGCCATCGTTCCCATCGTTCCCAATCGCGGCCTGATACTCGACCGCAACGGCGTGGTGCTGGCACACAACTATTCCGGCTACACGCTGGAGATAAACCAGAACAAAACAGCGGATATTGAGGCTACGATCAATGATCTGTCCACGCTGGTAGCGATCACCAACAAGGATCGCAAACGTTTTAATAAACTGCTCGTCGAGAGTCACAACTTTGAAACGCTGGTGATCCGCAATCGCTTGAGCGATGAAGAAGTCGCGCGCTTTGCCGCGCAGCAATATCGCTTTCCGGGTGTCGAGATCAAGGCGCGATTATTTCGCGATTATCCGTTCGGTAAAAAGACTTCCCATTTGATCGGCTATATCGGGCGTATTAACGATACCGAAGTGGATCAACTTGAAGAAAATGATCTGGCGGCAAATTACCGCGGCTCGGATTACATCGGCAAAACCGGCCTGGAGCAGAGCTACGAAAGCGACCTGCACGGTACCACCGGCATAGAACAAGTCGAGGTGGATGCGGGCGGACGGGCGGTGCGTATGCTATCCCGCACCGCGCCGGTTTCCGGCAACGCGCTGGTATTGAGCATCGATGCGAAGTTGCAGGAAATCGCCGAGCAATCGTTCGGCAACTATCGCGGCGCATTGGTGGCGATAGATCCGAACAATGGCGAAGTGCTGGCCTTCGTCAGCAAGCCGGGCTACGACCCCAACCCGTTCATCGACGGCATCGATACGCAGAGCTGGGATGAACTGAATAACTCGCCCGATGTGCCGCTAAACAATCGCGCGCTGCGCGGCCAATATCCGCCCGGCTCGACCATCAAGCCTTTCATGGCACTCGCCGGCTTGAATTTCCACACGCGCACGCCCGAGCAAACCATCAACGACCCGGGCGTATATTATTTGCCGGGCAGCAGCCGCCAATATCGCGACTGGAAAGCGGGCGGCCACGGTAGCGTGAACATGTTCAAGGCTATCCAGATGTCCTGCGATGTCTACTTTTACGGATTGGCAACCGAGCTGGGCATAGACAATATTTCCAACTTTTTGTCGCGCTTTGGTTTTGGCAAGAAGACCGGCATCGATCTGGAGGGTGAAACTTCCGGATTGCTTCCTTCGCAAGAATGGAAGATGAAACGCTACCAGCAAATCTGGTATCCCGGCGACACGGTATCGGTCGGCATCGGACAGGGTTATAGCCTGGTCACACCCTTGCAACTGGCGTTTGCCACCGCCACGCTGGCGAACAATGGTTTGGCATACAAACCCCACCTGGTAAAAGAAGTGCAAAGTCCGCGCAGCAGCGAAAATCGTTTCATCGCCAAGGAACCCCTGTACGATTTGAACATCGACCCTAAGGATCTGGATTTAGTCAGGCGTGCCATGGTCGCTGTCACACAACCCGGCGGCACGGCGGTATATGCCTCCCTGGGCGCGCCCTATCACATCGCGGGCAAGACCGGCACGGCGCAGGTGATCGCCATGAAGCAGGGCGAAAAATATGACGTTAAAAATGTCGACGAGCGGCTTCGCGATCATGCATGGTTCATCGCTTATGCCCCTGCCGAACAACCCAAAATCGCGCTGGTGGTGCTGGCCGAGAACGGCGGACACGGCGGCGGCGTAGCGGCACCCATCGCGCGAAAAGTGCTTGATTATTACCTGCTCGGCAAAGTGCCGAAGCCATTGGCCGATGTGGAAGTGAAAGGGGGCAGCGAACATGACTAGGCGACAATTTTGGTTGCGTTTCATCGCGCATCTCGACCGGCAACTGTTGCTGGGTATCAGCCTGCTGCTGCTGACCAGCCTGCTGGTGTTGTACAGTGCCGATAATGCAAGCTGGGATCGCCCGCTCAACCAGATGCGCAACATCGTGGTGGCTCTCGCCTTTATGTGGCTGATCGCCAATCTTCCTTTGCATTATTTGATGCGCACCGCCGTGCCGATCTATGTGTTGGGCATGGTATTGCTGATCGGCGTGGCGCTGTTCGGCGATATCAGCCACGGCGCACGACGCTGGTTGAACCTTGGCGTGACGACCATCCAGCCATCTGAACTGATGAAGATCGGCGTGCCGTTGATGATGGCCTGGTATTTCGAGAAGCACGAAGCCACGCTTACGCTGAAAAATTATTTCATCGCCGCCCTGCTGTTGTTCATGCCGATAGTGCTGATCGCACGCCAGCCCGATCTGGGCACTTCGTTGCTGATCTCCGCGAGCGGATTTTACGTGTTGTTCCTGGCTGGCCTGAGTTGGCGCGTGATAGGCGGGTTGTTCGTCGCGGCACTCGCCAGCGCGCCGGTGCTGTGGTCGATGATGCACGATTATCAACGCCACCGCATCATGATGCTGTTCGACCCTTCACAAGACGCGCTGGGCAATGGTTATCACACCATCCAGGCGACCATTGCGGTGGGTTCCGGCGGTATCCTCGGCAAGGGCTATTTGAACGGCACGCAGACACATCTCGATTTCCTGCCGGAGCGCACCACCGATTTTATTTTCGCGGTTTACTCGGAAGAATTCGGCCTACTCGGCAACCTGATTCTGTTGTCGCTGTACTCATTTGTGATTTGGCGCGGCTTCATCATCACCTCGCATGCCTCCACTTACTTTACGCGTTTAATGGCTGGCTCCATCACGCTGACCTTCGCCACTTATGCGTTCGTCAACATGGGCATGGTCAGCGGTATCCTGCCCGTGGTCGGTGTGCCGCTGCCGCTGATCAGTTACGGCGGCACATCCATGCTGACCCTGCTGCTCGGTTTTGGTATGCTGATGAGCATAGAGACACACAAGAAACTGGTTAAGTCTTGATAAAACGACTGGTGAAACAACTAGCCATCCCACTAAGCAACCAGAGGACGGTTGCCAAGTGGTTGGTTATAGCCATTCCATTAGGCCACCAAAATACACTAGCCAAGTGGCTGGTTAAGAGGAGATCGCATGAGCAAAAAAACCGTAGTTCTGATATTGGCAACCTTGCTGCTCGCCGCTTGCGGCGCACTGCCGCACCGCAAGGCTGCGACGCCCGGCACCACCACACCGGCTGAAAATCGCGCAGTCGGCGCGCCCGGTGCCGGCGGCTACCTCGCCGGGGATGGACCGGGTGCGGATATCCCCGTTAATCTTGATGCGATACCGGATGCTGTGCCGAAAAACGAACCGTTGCATCGTTACGCCAATCGCCCCTATGTCGCGCTGGGCAAGACTTACAAGCCGCTGACCGTGGCTGGAAAGTTCAAAGAGCGCGGCATCGCCTCATGGTATGGCAAAAAATTCAATGGTGAGCGCACTTCCAGCGGCGAGACTTATGACATGTACGCCATGACCGCCGCGCATCCCACATTGCCGGTGCCCAGCTATGCGCGCGTGACGAATCTCGCCACTCAAAAGTCGGTCATCGTGCGCATCAATGACAGAGGTCCGTTCCTGAATGATCGTGTGATCGATCTGTCCTATACCGCCGCGTACAAACTGGGCATCCTCGGCGACGGCAGTGCGGAAGTCAAAGTGGAAAGCCTGGCTGCCAATGCCAGCATCATCCCCATGGCCGCCAGTGAACCGGTGCAAAGCAAGCCGCTGGAAAGCAGCGCGCCTGCCGCCGCGGCTGATGTACCTGAAACCGCACTTGTCCCGGTCGCACTGGCATCGCTGGAAAACAGCGACACCGATGTGTATCTGCAACTCGGCGCATTCGAATCGCAACAGAATGCCGAGAGCTTTCTGGTGCGTATGCGCACCGAACTCGGCAACACCGGCAAGCAGTTCAAATTGTCCACCACGAAAGACGGGCTGGTGCGCGTGCATATCGGCCCGTATGCCAACCAGAGCGAAGCGCGCAGCAGCGCGGAAAGTTTGGAAGGGAAGCTCGGGTTCAAGCCGATGGTGAACTTACCCTAGCGGGAGTTCGCCAAGTGGCCGTTCGTGTTGAGTAGGCCGGAGGCCGTATCGAAACTTGGGCGGCAAACACGTAGCGATTCCGCCGGATGGTTTTCGGGTGTTATCATGAACACATGGCACCAACCATTTTCCGCGCACACGGGTTTCGCTTCTTTTTCTTCTCTCGCGAAGAGTCTCGTTTGCATGCGCATGTTAATCATGCCGAAGGTGAAGCCAAGTTCTGGATGGAGCCACAAATCGCGCTTGCTCAGAACATTGGCCTGAGCGGAAAAGCACTAAAGCAAGCGCAGGCACTTATTGAGGAGCATGAACATGACATACGCAAAGCTTGGCAGCAACACTTCGGAAGCTGAGATTACCAATGTCTCCAAGCAAGGGTTCTGGCTTTTGCTCGGGGAGGAGGAGCTGTTTGTTGCGTTCAAGGATTTCCCGTGGTTCGCGGAAGCGCCGATCGGCAAGTTGACGCACGTCGAATTACCGCAGCCCCATCATTTGTACTGGCCGGAACTGGATGTGGATTTGGCGGTTGAATCCATTCGCAATCCAGCGGCGTTTCCGCTAGTGGCGCGCAGCTAAACACTTTGCCGGGCTGCCCACGGCTAAGCAACCCTCAACACCAACCCCTTCAAATACGCGCCTTCCGGAAAACTGAGCAGCACCGGATGATCGGCGCTGGCGTGCAGGTGGTGAATGATCTGCGCATCCACGCCGGCATCGAGTGCGGCACCGGCGACGATCTTCTGGAACAGGTCTTCGCTGATGCCGCCGGAGCAGGAATAGGTAAAGAGCAAGCCGCCCGGCCTGAGCAGCTTGAAGCCAAGCAGGTTGATGTCCTTGTAGCCGCGCGCGGCCTTTTCGGCAAAGGCGGCGGTGGGGGCGAACTTGGGCGGGTCGAGGATGATGAGGTCGAATGATCGACCTTGGTCGCGCAGTTTGCGCAGCGCAACGAACACATCGGCGCATTGCCATTCCGCACGCACTGCATCCAAACCGTTGCGGGTAACATTCTTTTCCGCGATGCGCAGCGCCTCAGCCGACGCATCAATGGACAACACCGATTTCGCGCCGCCGCGCAGCGCATACAACGAGAAACCGCCGGTGTAGCAAAAACAGTTCAGCACGTCCTTGTCGCGCGCCAAGGTTTCTGTCAGCGCGCGGTTGTCGCGCTGGTCGAGATAGAAGCCGGTCTTTTGTCCTGATACCACATCCACCTTGAAGCGCAGGCCGTTCTCAATCACTTCCACGGTATCGGGCAATGTGCCGCGCAGCACGCCGTTGCGCAGCTCCAGCCCTTCCAGTGCGCGCGAATCGGAATCGGAGCGTTCGTAAATGCACGCAGGCTTACAGAGTTCTTGCAGGATATCGGCGCAGGTGTCGCGCCAGCGCTCCGTTCCCGCGCTGCCGATCTGTATCACCAGCGCGTCGCCGTATCGATCGACGATTAGTCCCGGCAGACCGTCGGATTCGGCGTGGATCAGGCGCATGCCGTTGCTGTTGGGCGAAAGATTTAGCTCGCTGCGTGCCGCCAGCGCGCTGGAAATTTTGTTGCGAAAAAATTCCGCGTCAATATTTTCCTCTTCACGCCATGACCAGACCCGCGCGGTGATTTGTGAGCTGGCATTGTAGGCTGCCCAAGCGAGGAATTCGCCTTGCGCACTGCGCACGGGTAGCGTGTCGCCGCTGATGGGCGCGCCATCCACGCGCTCGACTGCGCCGGAAAATATCCACGGGTGGCGGCGCAGCAGGGATTTTTCGCGGCCTGCTTTGAGGATGATGCCGGGCTGTGCGGTAGCCTCTCCGGCATGCGCCGCACCGCGAGTGTTCTGGCTATCAGTAGTTTGAGTGCTGCGTTTGGTCCGGTTGCGAAAATCCCGATTACCTGGTGAAGGGCGGTGCGGTGTGGAGCGAGATTTTGTTTTCTGGAGGGTCATGTTTTCTTCTTGGCGCGCGGATGAGCTGCGTCGTAAATCTTGCTGAGATATTGAAAATCGAGATGGGTATAAACCTGAGTGGTGGAGATGCTGGCGTGGCCGAGCATTTCCTGCACGGCGCGCAAGTCACCGCTGGATTGCAGCACGTGAGTGGCAAACGAGTGGCGCAGCAGGTGCGGATGTACATTGCTGGTGATGCCCTGTTTGATGCCCCATTGCTTCATGCGCAGTTGCACCACACGCGGCGAAATGCGTGACCCGCGTTGCCCGACGAATAGCGCGGTCTCGTCCGCTTTTGCCAGTTGATTGCGTATCACCAGCCAGGCTTTCAGTGCGGTGATGGCGAACTTGCCGAGCGGCACGATACGCGTCTTGCTGCCTTTGCCGGTCACGCGCACTTCGCCTGCGCTCAAGTCGAGTTGCCCCGGGTCGAGGCCGACCAGTTCTGCCAGCCGCAGGCCGGAGGAATAAAATAATTCGAATATCGCCTTGTCGCGTATCGCTTCAGTTGTGTCAGTCGGCAGGTCGACCATGCGCGCAGCCTCGTCGGGCGACAAGGCATGCGGCAAAGTCTTCGGCGACTTGGGTGCGCGCAATCCGACGCAGGGGTTGTCGGTCAGGCCGTGATCGCGCATCAAATAAGTGAAAAAGCCGCGCCAAGCCGACAACATGCGCGCCAGCGAACGACCGCCTAAACCCTTGCTGTGCAGTTGCGCGATGAAGCGGCGGATGTGATGGATCTTAAGATTGGCTAGCCGTGTCTCTGCGGCCAGTTCGAACAGATGCTTGAGGTCGCGCGCGTAATTCTCTGCGGTCAATTCGGAATACTGCTTCTCGTTGCGCAGCCACGCCAGGTAGCCATTTAGGTATTGTTGGTTGAGTGTGGCAGCATCTGTCATAAGAAATTCGTCATTCCGGCGAAGGCCGGAATCCAGTCAATGAATATATCTCACCGCAACGCGGGGGCAAAACCAAAAGGCATGATGAATAAAACCGCTGGATTCCGGCCTTCGCCGGAATGACAAAATCAAAATTCAAGCGAGCATCCACTAGCGTGCAAGGTACGGATGCAGCGCACTGCTCACCGCTTCGGCGATGCGTTGCAAGAACACCGTGCCCATTTCCGGGTAAAAACGTTGCTTGTCTTCGCTCGCGAGTACCAGCAAACCTACGGTCTCATTGCCCGCATGTAAGGGCAAATAGGCGTAAGAGTGCAATTGCGCGGCACGCTCGCCAAACCATACGGCGGTGTCGTGTGCGGCATGATGCAGGCAAACCGGTTGCGCTTGTGCATCCGCAAAGGCCAAAACTTCCGCGCTGGGCGGGTTGGTCTGCCACAGATGCAACACGGTGTGCGGTATGGCAAAGATATCGCGCAACAAATGCAGGATCATTTCCTGCAGCGTGGTCAGGTCGCGCGCGGCGAATAGCGCAACGACGAATTCATGCACCTTGTGTTGCAGTGCATCGTTATCTTGTGCGAACGTGATAATTTCGCGCAGCTTTCTTTCCAACTCCTTGTTCTTCTCGCGCAAGGCAAGCATCTGCCGTTCGCTCAACGAAATCGTGCGCCCGCCATGCGGGTGCGGCAGGTTGATTTGCGCCAGCGTTTCGACATGTTCCTCAAAGAACTGCGGGTTGTTCTGCAAATATTGCGCTACTTCTTCAGCTCTCATCGCCACTCCCTATAAATTGATTTCGCCTGCAAATACCGTAATCGCCGGGCCGGTCATCAGCACCGGCTGGCTATCGCCATCCCAGGTGATGGTCAACACGCCGCCGCGTGTGGCAACGTTCACCGGGCTGTCCAGCAACCCGCGCCGAATGCCGGCCACGACTGCGGCACAAGCCCCGGTACCGCACGACAGGGTTTCCCCCGCGCCGCGTTCATACACGCGTAGCCGCAAGGAATGGCGATCCATTACCTGCATGAAAGCGGCGTTGACGCGCTTGGGAAAGCGCGGGTGATGTTCGATCAGCGGCCCTAGTTTTTCCACCGCTGCACGCTCGACATCCGACACCAGTTGCACGGCATGCGGATTGCCCATCGACAGCGCGCTGATACTCAGCGTTTCGCAGGCGACTTCCAGCGGCTCGCTTACCGCACCGCTGCCGCCGTTGAATGGAATGAGTGACGGTTCAAAAACCGGCGGGCCCATGTCGACCGTCACGCGCCCGTCTTGTTCGAGACGTGGACTGATCAATCCGCCGAGTGTTTCTACCACGATCTCCCGCTTGGGGGTCAATTTCTGGTCATGCACGAAGCGCAGAAAGCAGCGCGCGCCATTGCCGCACTGCTCCACTTCTCCGCCGTCGGCGTTGAAGATGCGGTAGCGAAAATCGGCCTCTTTAGTATGGGCTTTTTCAACCAATAAAATTTGGTCGCATCCGACGCCAAAATGCCGGTCGGCCAGCAGACGCAGTTGTTCCGGGCTGAGCTTGATGTGCTGACGCACGCCATCCAGCACCACGAAGTCATTGCCGGCGCCATGCATTTTGGTGAACTTTATGAGCATCTCAATAAATCCATTTGTCGGGCGAATCCACCCGCAAGGGGTAGGCCGGTGGGTTCCCCGCTGCTACTCAGCGACCCTCCCGCTCGCGGTGTCGCGTACTCGCTCATTCCTCGTCTATCCAATCTGATATGCCTCGTCATTCGCGCAGTCCCCACCTCAATCCTCCCCCAAAGGAGAGGAGGCGATCGTTCCTTCCCCCTCTGGGGGAAGGTTAGGATGGGGGTTGGCGGCTCCTTGCGCTTCATCCCGAAGTGATGTAAGCAGGCAATCCGCGTAGCGGATGCTCGCAAAAATAGATTTCTGGAGATGCTTATATTATCGTAATTCCTTATGTCTAAAACAATTCGTAGTGTGATCGTTGACCATGCCGGTCGCCTGCATGAAAGCATAGCAAATCGTCGAGCCGACGAACTTGAAACCGCGTTGTTTCAATTCTTTGCTCATCGCATCGGATTCCGGCGTGCTCGCGGGTATATCGGCGAGGTTGCGCCATGCATTCTGTTTTGGCTTGCCCTCGAGGAATTGCCAGATGAACGCAGCAAAGCTGTCGAATTCATCCTGCACTTCCAGGAATCTCTGCGCGTTGATCACCGCGGCTTCCACCTTTAAACGATTGCGTACGATACCCTCATTCTGCAGCAGCGATTCTATTTTATTTGCGCCATAGCCGGCAATGCGCGCCGCGTCGAAACCATCAAAGCCGGCGCGATAATTTTCGCGCTTGCGCAAAATGGTGATCCAGCTCAATCCCGCTTGGGCGCCTTCCAGAATCAAAAATTCAAACAGGCGCTGATCGTCATGCAGCGGTACACCCCACTCAGTATCGTGATAACTTTGATACAAAGCATCACTGCCTGCCCAAGCACAGCGCGACTTATTCATCTTAAAAACCGAAATGCATAACCACCTAATGCATAACCACCTAACACGAGGAAAAATGCGCTCATGTCCTGAGCGTAATCGAAGGGGCAGTTAGCTTTGTGCTGTTATCTAATGGGTAAAAAAGTAATGTGCAATTCATTGCTCTATTCCATGTGTTCCGTGGTTAATAAAGGTTCATGGTTCATGTTCGCACAATTGCATACAGTCGCGCCAGATGCAGCGATCCATCACCACGGTGATGCCCGCTTCCTTGGCGCGTTGCGCGGCGGCTTCGTGAATAACGCCTTGTTGCAGCCAAAGGTTTTTAATGCCGAGCTTGATGCAACTTTCCACGATGGCGGGGACGTGTTCCGCCGCGCGAAACACATCCACTATGTCCGGAAGTTCGGGCAGACTTTCCAAGTTCGGGAACGCTTTCTCGTCTAACACCTCATCAATCAATGGACGCACCGGAATGATGCGATAACCAAAACTTTGCAGGCCGCGTGCAACGCGAAAACTGGGGCGCGCCTGATTCGGCGATAATCCCACCACAGCGATGCTGTGCACGTTATGCAAAATTTGGCGGATTTTTTCCGGTTCGGGATTGCTGAAAGCCACGGCATGTTGAGTTGATATCTATTGAGGTTATCAAAATAGCACTTTTCCGTCGTGCCGTGACATGGACTGTCTGGTCAAAAACCGTTATGCTGCGCGCCTTCTCAGAACGCGCTCGTAGCTCAGCTGGATAGAGTATTGGTTTCCGAAGCCAAGGGTCGTGGGTTCGACTCCCGCCGGGCGCGCCACCAAATCAATGGCTTACGTAATGGTAAGCCTTTTTTATTTCCATCTGGGCGGACAAATCTGGGCACTTTTATGATGCTGATGGCAATTAATGGCATAAACTGCTATACTGTAGTCGAACTGAACTACTTAGGAGAGTTGCCATGTCAATGAATGTATCTTTACCACCTGAATTAGAGGCACTTGTTCGTCAGCATGTCGAGTCCGGCATGTATGGCTCTGCAAGCGAGGTAATTCGTGAGGCTTTGCGGTTATTTGAGTCTTACGAACAGGTCAAGATGGCGAAACTCGATAATCTACGCCAAGACATCGCTTCTGGACTGAACGATGCAAAGAATGGTCGATTACGATGACCTCCACCATGTGCGTCGCACTTGCAATTTGGTTTGAAAGCGCATCCAGCAATCAACCAATTGATGACCAATATAGCATCGCGCTCGTTGTGGTGGGCCGGGCTCACGATTACGGATGGAAGCCATGCGACGTGGTGTTCGAGCCGAAGCAATTTTCTTCGCTCAACCATGCGCTGGATGATCTTGGGAACTTGAAACCTGAATACCTTCCACATGGGAAAGCATGGCGTGAGACGAAGAACATAGCCATGGCGGTGCTGCGCGGTGATATGCCTGACATCACTAATGGCGCAAGATTCTATTATGCCGACTACATCCGGGCACCCGGCTGGTCACGGGACATGACGTTCACGGGGAAACATGGAAAGCATTTTTATTGGAGACAAACTGGACATGGGGCATGACGTTCACTGGGAAACATGGAAAGCATTTTTATTGGAGATCATAATGAAAAAATATCTGCGATCTGCTGGAGTTGTGGTTAAACATAGCGGAAGAAAATCAGGTCGCAGCAGATGAATCGTTAGATGTCATTCAGGCGGAAGTTTCTCTATTTGCTACTCAGCCAGAAATGGAGATAGCGCGTCCAGAACTCGCAGATGGGTTACGCAGTATCCCAACTCGTACACCGTATATTATTTTCTATGTGGCGAATGAAGAGGGGCTGTTGGTCGTTCGAGTGTTGCATCATTCACGGGACATTGACGTAGAATATTTTTCTTAGGCGACGGTTAGGCGATAGGTAATGACACTTCCCAGTGCCCAGATTTATCTCTTCGGGCGCACCAATAATTTAAAGTAGGCATACGCCAAGTCTTAGCGGAGGTTTTTTGGCACACCGTGGAGATACTGTTCCAGACGGCAGGGTTTCTCATTCCATAATTCGAAATGCGCTGTGAAGGACGGTCAGGAGTACCGGCTTTCGGCTGCGGATTCAAGCGGTCGATGCAACACATGCGTTAAATCGTTCTGCCGGTGTT
>OBLT010000113.1_pt1 | contig 59906 bp, 53 predicted proteins | sample 1518721 | NCBI WGS metagenome assembly OBLT01 (sample SAMEA3539307, study PRJEB22396) | soil metagenome | biome: tundra; feature: field; material: soil | place: USA | collected 2010-05 | depth 0.15 m | reverse complement strand
GCGCTCTCGCCGCCGCGGCCTGCGCTGCGGCGGCCGAGCTCGCCGCGCTGCCTGCGCGTGCGCGCGCCGCGCGCAGCCGCGCCCGATCGTCCACGCAGCAGGGCCCAGAGCTTCATGGTGGGAGAATCTCGATATCGCGCGAGTCGGGAATATTCATGTGCAGGCGTTCGCTCGCCACGCGCTCGACGAAGGCATACGTGGACCAGGCGCTCTGCTCTAGCTGCAGCCGGCCCCATTCAGCATCGAGTTCATCGCGGCCGCTGTTGAGCCGCTCGAGCTCGACGAACAGCTCGCGCGCGCGGTACTTGCTGTAGACCGCGCCCGCGGCCGAGCCGAGCACTGCCCACCACAACAGCGCCACGGCCAGCGCCAGCAGGCTTCGAGGTACTGTCATATCGCCCTGCGGCGCGCGCGGGACGAGGCAGTCGGGCGATCGGCACCGCCAGAGCGGGGGTCGAACTTTTCCGCGACCCGCAGCAACGCGCTGCGGGCACGCGGATTGGCGCGGATTTCATCCAGCGACGCGCGCTGCTTGCGACCGATACGGCGCAGCGGCGGCTGCGCCGCCAGCGGCAGTTGCGGCAGGCTGGCGAGCACCGGATCGGGTTCGGAATGCCGGCGAATGAAATCCTTGACCAGCCGGTCTTCGAGCGAATGGAAGCTGACGGCCGCGAGCCGCCCGCCCGGGCCGAGCAGCTCGAGGGCCTGCGCCAGGCCGCGCTTAATCTGTCCGAGCTCATCGTTGAGCCAGATTCGCAGCGCCTGGAACGTGCGCGTCGCCGGATGCTTGCCGGGCTCGCGGGTGCGCACCACACGCGCCACCAGAGCCGCCAGGGCGCTGGTGCGGGTCAGCGGCTGCGCCTCGCGTGTACGCACGATCTCGCGGGCAATGCCGCCGGCAAAGTGCTCTTCGCCCAGCGTGGCGATCACGTGACGCATCTCATCGACACTCGCCCGCGCGAGCCATGCGGAAATTGGTTGGCCGCGCGTCGGGTCCATACGCATATCGAGCGGACCGTCTTGGATGAAACTGAAGCCGCGCGCTGCATCGTCCAGCTGCGGCGAGGAGACGCCGAAATCGAACAGGACGCCATCGCATTGCGCGCTGAGCCCCTGCGCGCGCACCAACGCCGCCAGTTCGCCGAACTCGCCATGCACCAGGTGCAGCCGAGGCTCTTGCGCAAAGCGCAGCCGCCCGGCCGCGATCGCCGCGGGGTCGCGATCGATCGCCACGAGACGCCCTTGCGCTCCGAGCGCTTCGAGGATGCGCGCGCTGTGGCCGCCGCGGCCGAACGTGGCATCGACGTAGAGGCCGGCCGGGCGCAACGCCAGAGCCGCCAGCACCTCTTCGACAAGCACCGGCGTGTGCTCATCCAACTCCCTGAAGTCCCCGCAATCGCCCAGCCGCCGCCCTAAAGCGACAGCGAATCGAGTTGCGCCGGTAGATCGGTCGTCGCTGCCTCGTTCTTGAGCCAGGCATCGCGCCGTTCCAACCAGCGAGTCTCGTCCCATAGTTCGCAACGACTGCCTTGCCCGATCAGCATCGCGCGCCGGTCCAGACCGGCAAATTCGCGCAGCTCCTGCGGCAACAACATGCGCCCGTGTCCGTCGAGAGCAAGATCCGTAGCGTGTCCGACCATGAGCCGCTGCAAACGTCGCGACTGGGCATGCAGGCTCGGCAGCTCCATGAGGCGCCGCTCGACGTGTTCCCAGTCGTTCAACGGGTACAGCAGCAGACACTCCCCGTCCCGATCGACCGTGATGACCAATTGGCCGGCCGATCGCTCAAGCAAACGTTCGCGGTAGCGCGCCGGGATCACCATGCGCCCTTTGTCATCCAGAGTGACTTTTGCTGCACCGCGGAACATCGTGCGTAGGCGGGATCGCCCCATCTCTCCCCACTTTTTCCCACTTGACGCCACTATAGAAATGCTGATGCCAGCATGTCAACGTTTGAATGGGAAATTTCTGAAGCGCAGTAGGTACTTACGCGCTGCATGGAGGCCCCGTCGAGGATCCCGCGGCAAGGACCCAAAAGAGGGACTCTATGCGGATCAGAGACTTGAACCGGAAAGCTCGACGATATTCGATTTTTGAACGGCCGCCAACGGCCGGGCAGGCTGCCCACAATGAAAGGCGGAGAGTCAGCCTGTAAGCCGGGTTCTGTCGAGAGCAGCCATTCCTCTGGGACCTGCGTCACCGCAGGCCTCAAGCGGCCTACCCGGAAGCACGCGCGGGCGCGCGCTGCAGTCTTTTGAGGGACTGCGACTTCCCTATTTGGCCTTGCTCCAGGTGGGGTTTGCCATGCCGTCGAATGTTGCCATCGACGCGGTGCGCTCTTACCGCACCGTTTCACCCTTACCAGCGCCGTTACCGGCGCTTCGGCGGTTTACTTTCTGTTGCACTGTCCGTGAGCTCGCGCCCCCCAGGCGTTACCTGGCACCCTGCCCGCCGAGCCCGGACTTTCCTCCACGCTGCGGTGAAGCAGCGCAGCGGCTGCCCAGCCGACTCTCCGCCAGAGCACCATACTGGCTTCATGGCTCACCCTCAACCGCGGTGAGCGCGCGCAGGCGCTGCGCGAGCGCATACGCCTCGCTGCGCTTGACGCCGGCGATCTGGGCCGCGAGCGCCGCCGCGCGTGCCGGCGGCATCTCCGCGAGCAGCAACTTCAACGCTCGCACCAGCAGAGCGCGGTCCGCGCCGTCCTCACCCGGAGCAGCCAAGCCCTCGATCAGCAGCGTGATCTCGCCACGCGCGAAATTGGGCTCTGCAATTGCCGCCGCCGAGAGCTCCTCGAGCGTGCCGCGATACACGGTTTCATGCAGCTTGGTGAGTTCGCGCGCGACCACGGCGCGCCGCTGCGCGCCGAACAGCTGCGTCAGATCGGCCAGCGTCGCGGCGATCCGATGCGGTGCCTCAAAGAACACCAGCGTGCGCGGCTCGGCCGCGAGGCGCGCCAATGCCGTGCGGCGCTCGCCTGTGCGCGCAGGCAAAAAACCCTCGAACACAAAGCGATCCGTGGGCAGACCGGCGATGCTCAGTGCGGCGGTCAGCGCCGAAGCGCCCGGAATGGCGCGGATGTCGATGCCGGCCGCCGCCGCAGCGCGCACGAGGCTATAGCCCGGGTCCGACAGCAACGGTGTGCCGGCATCGCTGACCAGAGCGATCACCTTGCCGGCTTCGAGCTCACGCACCAGACTCTCAATTCGGCTCGTCTCGTTATGCTCGTGCAGCGAGATCAGTGTGCCCGATACCCCGATCGCAGCCAGCAGCGCACCGGTGCGGCGCGTATCCTCGGCCGCGATCAAATCCGCAGTCATCAGCGCCGCGCGCGCGCGCGGGGCGAGGTCGCCGAGGTTGCCGATGGGGGTCGCCACGACCTCGAGCCTGCCGGCGGACGAGAGCTGTTGCGACGGAACCACGATAATTGCATTCTCCGTTTTCACCGCGGGGCCTGCCGGCGCCGCGGACAACCAAGCTTAGGGCATGATGTCGATGACGCAACTAAAAATGCCAGGATTACGCCGCGCGCTGGCCGGGATGGCCGTGCTGGCGCTCTCGGGCTGCGGCGCCTATCCGCCCGTACGGCCGCCGCAAGCGCCACCGGAAGGCACCGTGCAGGGCGCACAAGGCGCCGCCGCCCAGGGGGATCACGCCAGGGCCGCCGCGCAATACGAGACTATGGCGGCCACGCGGCCGCCACCGGCGCAGGTTGACTTGCTGCTCGCCGCCGTGCGCGAATGGCTCGCCGCCGGCCGCGCCGCCGACGCCACACGCGTGCTGACCAGCCTCAACGACGCCGGGCTCACGCCTGCGCAGAGTACCGAGCGCTCGCTACTGAGCGCCGAGAGCTCGCTGGCGGCCCAACACCCGCAAGAAGCCTGGGAGAAAATAGCCGCGCTGCCCGAGCCCACCACGGCCGGCGGCGCCGTGCGCTTTTTTTCGCTCAAGATGCGTATCGCGATGGCCACAGCGCGACCTGTGGACGCTGTGATAGCCGAGATCGCGGCCGAGCGCTTCGCTTTCAGCCCCGCCGAGCGCACGGGGCTGCGCTCACAGCTGCTCGCCTTACTTCGTGACGCCCGTGACCGCGGCGTCAAGCTCGATCCTGAAGCCAGCCACGACCCGACGGTGCGCGGCTGGCTCGAGCTCGGTGCGATCGCGACGCAGGCGCGCGGCGTGTCGCTGACGGCCGAATCGGATGCCGCACGCTGGCGCGCCGAATATCCGAACCACCCGGCGCTCGAGGTGCTGTCGCAGGCCTTGCCGAGTCCGCTGACTCCGACCGTGATCGGTACGCGTATTGCGCTGCTGCTGCCGCTGACCGGGCCCGCGGCCGGGCAAGCCTCGACCGTGCGCGACGGCTTTTTGAGCGCCTACTACCTACTGCCGGCGGCGACCCGCCCGGAACTGCGCCTGTACGATACCGGAGCGCTGCCGGGCCCGGAGGCCATCGCGCAGGCGCGCGCGGCAGGCAGCAGCTTCGTGGTCGGCCCACTCACGCGCGAGGACGTCGCCGCAGTGGCCGCTACCGGCGCCCAGTCCATACCGGTATTGGCCTTGAACTTCCTGCCCCCCGATCGCGCGGCGCCCAACGGCCTATACCAGTTCGCGCTGTCCCCGGAAGAGGAGGCGCGCCTGGTCGCGCGCCGGTTGCTGGCCGATGGACATCACCGCGGCATCGCGCTGATCCCGCGCGGGGATTGGGGCAATCGCGTCAGCGACGCCTTTACCCACGAGCTCACTGCCGGCGGCGGTAGCCTGATCGCCGTGGCCACGTATGATTCGGCTGGCCACGACTACGGCAGCGAGCTGCAGGGCATATTGCGTATCGACGACAGCGCCGCGCGCCACCAGCGGCTGCAGAGCGTGCTCGGCGGCAAGCTGAATTTCGAGCCGCGACGGCGCGCAGACATCGAATTCGTGTTCATCGCCGCCGCCGGCGCCACCACCGCGCGGCTGATCGAGCCGCAGCTCAAATATTTCTACGCCGGCGACATCCCCAGTTATTCGCTCTCCAATGCGTATGAGCCGGACTCCACCGCATCGAATCAGGACATCGATGGTCTGATGTATCCGGACATGCCCTGGATGGTCAGCGGCGATGGCAGCATCGATGAGATTCGCAACAACATCGGGCAGGCCTGGGAAAACCGCGCCGCCTGGCGCAGCCGACTGTTCGCCTTCGGCTATGACGCCTGTCAGCTCATGCTGGCGATGTCCGCCAAAGGGCGCAATCCGGCCGATGCGCAGGTCGCGGGACTGACCGGAACGCTGCATTTCGATGCCGATCGGCGCGTCCTGCGCGAGCTGATCTGGGTGCAGATCCACAACGGTGAGCCGCGGCGGCTGCCGGACAGCGCCCCCCAATGACCCCGCGGGATTTTGGCACCAACGCAGTTCTTATGGGGCGCTGACGCACCGCCACGCTCAGACGGATACTTCGACGACGCGCTCATGCGTGACGCTTTGGAGGGCCTCGCCATCGACCGCCAGCAGCTCGGAAGCGAGGCTGAAGCGCGGGCCGCGCAGCTGCTGCAGCAGGCGGGCTTTACGGTTCTGGCGCGCAACTACCGCTGCCGCATGGGCGAGCTCGACATCATCGCCCGGCGCGCACAGCTGTTGGTGATCGCCGAGGTGCGATTGCGATCGCGCCAGGAGTTCGGCGGCGCGGCGGCCAGCATCACCGCCGCCAAGCGCGCGCGCATCGTGCGCACCACGCGCTACTTGCTGCGCGTTCAGCCGTCGCTCGCACGGCTGACGGTGCGCTTCGACGCTCTGCTGCTGCGCGCGCCGGCGGGACCCATCGAATGGATTGAAGCGGCCTTCGAGGCGGGCTAAACGCGACGCCGGCGAGAGAGCTACTTGACGAGGGTCAGTTTCGCGCGCCGCCCTTCCCCCGGCGTCGCCTGCGGCCGTTCCGGCGGCACAGGGCCCTCAGGCGGGGTCGGGTCGGTTTCCGTCTCCGAGAAGATCATGCCCTCCCCGGTCTCGCGCGCATACACGCCGAGCACGGCCGACATCGGCACGCGCACGTGATGCGCGATACCGGCGAATCGAGCATCGAATTCGATGCCGTCGTTTTTGAGCTGCAGGCGCTGGGTCGCGGTCATCGACAGATTCAATACGATCTTGCCATCCTTGACGTAGGCGGAGGGCACCTCGACGCCGGCGCGCAGCGCATCGACGATCACGTGCGGAGTATGGCCGCTGTCGCTGATCCATTCGTGCATCGCGCGCAGCAGGTACGGTCGCCTGGAAACAGCGCCGCCGTCGCTCACGTTCTTGGACGACATCAGCCCGCCCTCATCTCGATCTCGGCATCCGACAGGCTCTCGCGAAATGAAGGCCGCGCGAACAGAGTGCTGGCGTAACGCGCCAGCGCCTGCGCCTGCGGCGGCAATTCGATTTCATAACGGCGCAGACGCCAGAGGATGGGTCCGATGCTGGCATCGACCAGCGAGAAATCATCGCTCAAAAAGAACGGCTTGACCTTGAAGACGTCTGCGCTCTGCAGGATTGCATCGCGCAGGACCTTCTTGTTTCGAGCCGCGTGCTTCTTGTCGTGGTCTTCATCGATCTGCTGTGCGAGTGCGTACCAGTCGCGCTCGATGCGATAGAGCGCCAGGCGGAACTGGGCGCGCAGGATCGGATCGACCGGCATCAACGGCGGGTGCGGGAAGCGCTCATCCAGATACTCGATGATCACCCGCGAGTCGTACAGCACCAGATCACGGTCCACGAGCGTGGGCAGGCTGTGATAGGGATTCAGGTCGAGCAGATCCTCGGGGTAGCGTCCCGGCACAACGTCGATGATGTCGATCTCGACGGCTTTTTCCGCGAGCACGATTCGCGTGCGATGGCTGTGCGGCTCATCGGGGGCTGAAAAAAGCGTCATGATTGAGCGGCGACTGGACACGAATCAGCTCTCCTGAGGGAAGGAGCGATCACCGCGGTCCCGGTTCAGACCGCGCGTCGCGCATTGATGGTGCTCAATGCACCTCTTTCCAATATTCTTTCTGCAACAGCCAGCTCAGCCAGGTCAGCAGCATCAGAAACAGCACCACCCAGATACCCATCGAGCGTCGCTCGAATTGCGCCGGCTCGCCGACGTAGGCCAGGAAATTGACCGTATCGCGCACGAAGTGATCGTATTGCGCGCTCGTCATGCTGCCAGCAACGCTGGTCGCGAAATGATCGAACACCTTCTCGTCCCCGACCTGGCGGAACACCGCCTCGTTGACCCCGCCGAGATCGGACAGCACGGCCGGCATCGCGGTACTCGGAAAGGCCAGATTGTTGCTGCCGGTGACGCTGCTCGCATCGACATAGAAGGTGTTCAGGAAGCGGTAGATGTAGTCCGTGCCCTTGGAGCGCGCAATCAGCGACGGATCCGGCGTTACCTTGCCGAACCAGTTCACGGCATCGCCGGCGGGCAGAGCGGCGGTGATGTAATCCAGATTATTGCTGCCGGGGGCCACCAGATCGGCTGCGAGAACATCGGCAGAAATCTTCAAATCGTCGGCCATGCGCTGATAGCGCACATACTTGAGCCCGTGGCAGCCGTTGCAATAGTTCATGAAATTATGTGCGCCACGCCGCAGTGACGCCAGATCGGTCACTGAACTGTCGGCGTGCCAGCTCTGCCAATCCACGGGCGGCGCCGGGTACGAGCCCGACTCGCCCGCCAGTGCCGCCAGCGGTGTGCAGCAGATCGCCAGCATGAGCGTTGCGATTTTAAGCATGGAAGGTGACTCTATCGGGCACTGGCTTCACCGGATCGATGCGGCTGTAAAACGGCATCAGCACAAAGAAGGCGAAATACGGCACGCAGCACGCGCGCGAGAGCGTCACGTAAATGCCCTGCGCCGGCTGCAGCCCCAGGTACATCAACCCGAGAAACGACAGCGTGAACAGCGCCAAGAAACTGCGGAAAATCCAGCCGCGGTAGCGTATCGACTTGACCGGCGAGCGGTCCAGCCACGGCAGGAAGAAGAACGCGAAGACCGCGAGCAGCGTCAACAGCGCGCCGATGCCCTTATCGGGCACCGAGCGCAGAATCGCGTAGTAGGGCGTGAAGTACCACGAGGGCGAAATCGGATCGGGCGTTGAGAGCGGATTGGCGGGCTCGAAATTCGCCTTCTCGAGCAACAGGTCGGAAAAGGTCGGCACGAAGAACACCACGATCGCGAACAGCGTCAGAAACACCCCGACACCGAAGATGTCCTTGACCGTGTAATAGGGATGGAACGGAATGCCGTCGAGCGGGATGCCCTGGGCGTTCTTCTTCTCTTTGATCTCGACGCCGTCGGGGTTGTTGGAGCCGACCTCGTGCAGCGCCACCAGATGCAAGGCCACCAGCAGCAGCAGCACCAGCGGTACCGCCGCCACGTGCAGGGAGAAGAAGCGATTCAGCGTCGCATCGGCGATACCGTAATCGCCGCGGATCCATTCGACCAGAGCGTGCCCGATGACCGGGACGGTGCCGACCAGATTGATGATGACTGTCGCAGCCCAGAACGACATGTTGCCCCAGGGCAGCACATAGCCCAGGAACGCTTCGACCATCAGCGCCACATAGATGATCATGCCGAACAGCCACAGCAGCTCACGCGGCGTTTTATAGGAGCCGTATATCATGCCGCGAAACATGTGCAGATAGATCACGAGGAAGAACGCGGAGGCACCGGTCGAATGCAGGTAGCGCAGCAGCCAGCCGTAGTCGACCTCGCGCATGATGTACTCGACCGAGTCGAATGAGGTGGCCTCGCCGACCTTGTAGAACATCGCCAGGAAAATGCCGGTCACGAGCTGCATCACCAGCACCAGCATGGCCAGCGAGCCGAAGAAGTACCAGAAATTTAAATTCTTGGGTACGTAGTACTCGAGCAGCTGACTGCGCACGAATGTGTCGACCGGCAGGCGTCGGTTGATCCAGCCCCACAGTCCGGGCTTGGGATAAGCCTCGTTCGCCATCAGGCGGCTCCTTTGGCCGGAATGCTATCGAGCCCAATCACCAGCGTGTACTGATCTTTGAAGCTGTAGGGCGGGACACTCAGGTTGGTCGGGGCTGGCGAGCCGTGGAATACGCGGCCGGCCATGTCGAAGCGCGAGCCGTGGCAGGCACAACGAAAACCGCCCGGCCAGCTGGCGCCGAGCACCGGATCGCCCGGATCGAAGAACTGCTTGGGCAGGCAGCCCAGGTGAGTGCAGATGCCGATCAGAACCAGCACATCGGCGCGCCGCGCGCGCATCTGGTTCTGGGCATACGTCGGCTGCAGCGACTGGTCCGACTGGGGATCCTTGAGCTCGCCATCATTCTTGACGAGCGTATCGACCAGCGACTGCGGCCGGCGGACGATATAGATGACCTGCTTGCGCCAGGTTGGCGTGATCATCTGCCCGCTCTCGAGCTTGCTGATATCCAGCACCAGGGGTGCGCCGAGCGCGCGGGCGCGCTCCGAGGGCTGCCAGGACTCGATGAAGGGCACGGCCGCCAGGACCGCGCCGACCGCAGCCGTCGCGCTGGTCGCAATGGTGAGAAACTTTCTGCGACTATGGTCGATCTCCTGGCCATCCATAATCGCGCCGACGTCACCCATGTATTGCTCACTCTCATTCCCCGCAAGCTCATTGCCCGCAAGCGGTAAATTTCGGCCCTCGCGCTTACGAACGCTACGTCTAAGCCCGGGAAGTGTCGCATTATACACAACCCTTCATACCCGCCTGCGGGCTTGACCATCCTACGAACTCTATGGATCTGCATCGCCTGGGACGCGCAGCGGTCTTTCTCGCCGGCAGCATCATCGGCGGTCTGGCCCTGGCGTTCATCATTGTTTTTGTGCACCCGCAGCTGTTGCAGCGGCCGGTGGTGCCAGCGCTCGCTGCGGCGGCGGCACCGAACGCGACGCTGCCCCCGGACCGTGCACGCGAGCCGGCCCCCGCCGCAAGCGGGCTGGCATCCCAAACCCCCTCCGGCGCCACGGGCGCGGCGAGCGCATTCGGGGGCGAACCCGCGGCGACTGCCCCGGTGCTGCGCGGCTCCCCCGGCATGGCGGCCGAATCCTATGCGGCGGCGGTACGACGTGCCGCGCCGGCCGTGGTCAACATTTCCACCGCGCGCCTGGTCACCGAGCAGATCGGGCCCTCCGCGCTGGCGCAGCTGTTCGGCGATCTGCGCCCGCTCTACCGGCGGCGCGTGGAGCGCGCCCTCGGCTCCGGAGTCATCGTGGATGCGAGCGGTCACATCATTACCAACAATCACGTGATCGCCAATGCCGACACGATCATGGTGACGCTGGCCGATGGCCGCGTGACGCGCGCCGTGGTGGTGGGCCGTGACCCGGACACGGATCTGGCCCTGCTGTCGATCAAGCTCAAGCAATTGCCGGTCATGCCGTTCGGGCGCTCCGATCAGCTGCAAGTCGGTGATGGCGTGCTCGCGATCGGCAATCCCCTGGGGCTGTCGCAGACGGTCACGCACGGCATCGTCAGTGCAACCGGACGCAGTCAGCTCGGGGTCGCCACGTTCGAGGATTTCATCCAGACCGACGCTGCGATCAATGCCGGCAACTCGGGCGGCGCGCTGATCAACACCCTGGGCGAATTGATCGGCATCAATACCGCGGTGCTGGGCAAGAACAATAGCGGTGATATCAGCGTCGAGGGCATCAGCTTTGCCATTCCCGTGAATCTCGCGCGCGGCGTCATGGAGGAAATCCTCGATCACGGCCGGGTGATCCGCGGCTGGACTGGCATTGTGCCGGAGGACGTCGGCGATGAGCAGGCGCAGCAGCTTGGGCTCACGCGCGGCGGCGTAGTCATCACCAACATGTATCGCAGTAGCCCAGCGGTCGACGCCGGCTTGCGCATCGGCGACATCGTCACCAAGGTCGACGGCAAGAGCGTTCACAGCGCGCAGGAGGCGCTGGCGCAGATCGCTGCGAAAAAACCCGGCAGCCGGGTGCAATTGCACGTGCTGCGCGGCCGCGCCGAACTCGACACGACGCTGGCGGTGACCGAGCGCCCGCGGGCCAGCTAAGGCCGCACACGCCGCACGCGCCGCACGCGCCGCGCTAGTTCGGCACCCGCTTGATGCGCGCCCCGAGCTGCGCGAGCTTTTCCTCGATCGTCTCGTAGCCGCGGTCGATATGATAGATGCGCTCGATCTCGGTGCGCCCATCGGCCACCAGGCCCGCGAGTACCAGGCTTGCCGAGGCGCGCAGATCCGTCGCCATGACCGGGGCGGCGGTGAGCCGGTCGACACCGTGGATGATCGCGGTGTTGCCTTCGAGCCGAATCTCCGCGCCCATGCGCCGCATCTCGAGCATGTGCATGAAGCGGTTCTCGAATATCGTTTCCACGACGGTGCCCACGCCATCGGCCACGGTATCGAGCGCGGCGAACTGCGCCTGCATGTCGGTCGGGAACGCCGGGTACGGTGCCGTGCGTACATCCACCGCGCGCGGGCGGCGACCGCGCATGTCGACTTCGACCCAGTTCTCACCGCAATGCACCGTTGCGCCGGCCTCGCGCAGCTTGACGATCACCGCATCCAGGTGCTCGGGCCGGGTGTTCTTGATGCGCACGTGACCGGCGGTAATGGCGCCCGCGACCAGATAGGTGCCGCCCTCTATCCGGTCGGGCAGCACTTCGTATTGCACACCCTGCAGGCGCTGCACGCCATCGATCACGATACGGTCGGTGCCGGCGCCACGGATTTGCGCGCCCATCGCAATCAGAAAATTCGCCAGATCGACCACTTCCGGTTCGCGTGCGGCGTTCTCCAGCACGGTCTGGCCATCGGCCAGGCTCGCCGCCATCATCAGATTCTCAGTGCCCGTAACCGTGACCGTTTCGAGCACCAGGCTCGCGCCCTTGAGTCGTTTGGCTCGCGCACGGATGTAACCGCCCTCGATATGGATGTCCGCGCCCATCGCCTGCAGACCGGCCACGTGAATATTGACCGGTCGCGCGCCGATCGCGCAGCCACCGGGCAGCGAGACGTCCGCACGGCCGAAGCGCGCGAGCAGCGGCCCGAGCACCAGGATCGAGGCGCGCATGGTCTTGACCAGCTCGTATGGCGCAAAGTATTCGCGAATCGTGCTGGCATCGACCTCGATGCGCATGCGCTCATCGATGGTCACGGTCACCCCCATGCGGCCGAGCAGTTCGATGGTCGTCGTGACATCCTGCAGGTGCGGCACATTGCCGATCGTGACCGGACCATCGGCCAACAGCGCCCCGGCCAGGATGGGCAGCGTAGCGTTCTTGGCGCCCGAGATGCGCACCTCGCCCTCGAGCGCAATGCCGCCGGTAATCTGCAGCTTATCCACGGCCGGCGGAGCCCTGCTGCGCGCGCGCCGCCCACTCCTGCGGCGTATAGGCTGCGATCGTGAGCGCATGGATCTCGCTTCCCATGCGCTCGCCAAGCGCCCGATAGATCAGCTGGTGGCGCGCCAAGGGCCGCAGACCCTCGAAGTCCGGCCCGATCAGCCGCGCCGAGAAGTGCGTATTGTCGTCCGAGCGCACCTCGACCTGCGCTTGCGGCATCGCCGCCTGAATCAATTCTGCGATCTGTTGTGGAGTCATAGTGGGTCGTGATCTTAAGGCAATTGCGGCTCGAGGAAGGCGCCATCTGCGCCGCCTTAAGGCGTTATCATGCGCAGCGCGAGAGCCATGATGAATGCCTTAGAACATAGCGCCACCAGCGACCAGACCTTGTTGCAGGCCGCGCGCCGCACGTTCGCGATCGAGGCTGCGGCAGTCGAGGCACTGCGCGCCCGGTTGGACGGCGTGTTTGCCCGCGCCTGCCGCCTGTGCCTGCAATGCACGGGCCGCATCGTCGTGAGCGGCATGGGCAAGTCAGGCCATATCGCGCACAAGATCGCCGCTACGCTCGCCAGCACCGGCAGCCCGGCGTTTTTCCTGCACCCGGGGGAAGCCAGCCACGGCGATCTCGGGATGCTCACGCGCGCAGATCTGCTGCTGGCACTGTCGAATTCCGGTGAAACCGCAGAGGTGCTGGCGCTGCTGCCGCACACCAAGCGTCTGGCGGTGCCTTTGATCGCGCTGACGGGCAACCCGCTCTCGACGCTCGCCCAAGCAGCCGATGTGCATCTGAACGTCGCCGTGCCGCAGGAGGCTTGCCCACTTAATCTGACGCCGACCGCCAGCACGACCGCGGCGCTGGTCATGGGCGATGCGCTGGCGGTGGCGCTGCTCGAGGCGCGCGGCTTTTCGGCCGAGGATTTCGCCCGCTCGCACCCGGGCGGCAGTCTCGGCCGCCGCTTGCTGCTGCGTGTCGAGGACATAATGCGACGCGGTGAGAGCCTGCCGCGCGTGACACTCGAGACGCCGCTGTCGGATGCATTGCTGGAGATGACGCGCACGGGTCTGGGCCTGACAGCGGTGCTCGACGCGCAGCAGCACGTGGTCGGCGTCTTCTCCGACGGCGATCTGCGCCGCGCCCTGGACAAGCGGATCGACCTGCACAAGACCACCATGCGCGAAGTCATGACTCCGGGCGGCCGCCGCATCGCCGCCCAGGAGCTCGCCGCCGCCGCCGCCGCGCTCATGCAAGCGCATCGGGTTACCGCGCTGCTCGTGACCGATGCCGAGCAGCACCTGATCGGCGCGCTCAACGTTCACGACCTCATGCGTGCAGGTGTGGTTTGAAGATTGCGCGCGCAGCGCGCTCGCGGGTCGCCCCGCTCGCCGCGATGCGACTGCTGGTACTCGACGTCGATGGAACATTGACCGACGGCCGCTTGCAGTACGGCGCATCCGGCGAGCTGAGCAAGAGCTTTCATGTCCGCGACGGTTACGGTATCAAGACGCTGCTCGCGGCTGGGGTCGCCGTGGCAGTGATCTCCGGACGCCGCTCCCGCGCGGTGCTGCGGCGCTGTAAGGAACTCGGTATCCGTCACGTGCACCTGGGCGTCGAAGACAAGGGCGCACAGCTCGCGCAGTTGCTCGAGACGCTTAGGCTTGAGTGGGCGCAATGCACCTGCGTCGGCGACGACGAGCCCGACGTACCCATGCTGCGGCGCGCAGGCCTCGCCGTGGCCGTCGCCGATGCACACCCTTGCGCGCTTGCGGTCGCACACCGGCGCACGCGGCATCCCGGCGGTGCCGGTGCGGTACGTGAAGTGTGTGATTGGCTGCTGGCCGCTCGCGAGCCGGGTCGCCGATGATCATGCGGCTGCTGTTCGCGCTGGGCTCGGTCGCGATTCTGGCCGCACTGTTGTATTTCCAGTATACAGAGAACGGCAGCAGCGACAGCGCCGCGAGCGACTATGGAAGCGCCGAACCCGGCTATGCCGCAGTCCGTGCCCAGTTGATCGAGACTGGAGAGGATGGCCTGCCGCTCTATCGCCTCGATGCCGAACGCATCGAGCAACCGCAGCCGCAGGGAACCATCTTGCTGACCGAACCTAAGTTGGATTATCAGCCGGAGGCGGGTAACCACTGGACGCTGACGGCGCAGCACGGACAGATGCCGCAGGATGCACGCACCGCCGAACTCACCGGCGACGTGCATGCCGAAGGCCTGCCGTCCGGCTCCGACTCGGTCGTGCGGATCGATACCGAGGAGCTGCATCTCGATATGGCGCAGCAGCTGGCGACCTCGCCGACCAATGTTCGTGTGGACTGGGGCGGCAACCGCCTCAATGGCCATGGCATGCGGGCCGACCTCAAGAACGACAAGCTGCAGCTGGCATCGAAGGTGCGCGGTGTATTGCTGCACTGAGGCCGCGCCCAAGCCGCGGACCATGGCGCTGTGGGCCGCGCTGTTGAGCGTAGCGACGCTGTTGCGCGCGCCCGGCGCTTGGGCCGCCGAGGCGCAATCCGATCAGCCGCCGTGCCATGAGCCGCTGTGCTATACCGCCTCACGCCTCGAGGCCGAGCGCAACCGCGTCATCCTGTACGACATCGACATCGTCGACACCACCCGCGGAATCAGCCGCATCAAGGCCGACCGCGCGCAAGCCACCGGCCTCGACCTCGGCAGCAGCGAGTGGGTGCTGACCGGCCATGTGCAGGTGTTCATGCCCGAGGGTCAACTGCACGCCGACAAGGCTACGATAAAGTTCGCGAGCAAGCGCATCGACTCGATTACGGCCGAGGGCGCACCGGCGGAATTCGAACACAAACTCGACACCGGCCAGACCGCGCATGGCCATGCACGAGCGATCACTTTCGACATGGAGCACAACGAATTGCAATTGAACGGCGACGGTTGGCTCTCGGATGGCTGCAACGAGATCAATAGCGAACACATCGCCTACGACCTTGCCTCCCAGCGCGTGCGCGCCGACAGCGCGCCGGGCGATACGGCCCGCGTGCACGGCACAATTCGGACCGGGGCCGCGAGCCAGTGCGCAGCGGCGACCAGCCGGCCATGACGCTGCTTGCGGCGCGCTCGCTGCAGAAAAGCTACCGATCGCGAACGGTCGTGCGCGATCTGTCGCTCGACATCCATACCGGTGAAGTGGTTGGGCTGCTCGGCCCCAATGGTGCCGGCAAGACCACGGCCTTCTACATGATCGTCGGGCTGGTACCGGCCGACGGCGGCTCGATACTGCTCGATGAGCGCGATCTGACGGCGCTCAGCATCGATCAACGCGCGCGCCTCGGTATCGGCTATCTGCCGCAGGAGGCTTCGGTATTTCGCAAGCTCTCGGTGGCCGACAACGTCATGGCCATCCTGGAGCTGCGCACCGAGCTCGATCGGGCCGATCGTGAGAATCGGCTCGAGGAACTGCTGACTGAACTACGCATCGGCCATGTACGCAATACCCGCGGCATGTCGCTGTCGGGCGGCGAGCGCCGCCGCGTCGAGATCGCGCGCGCGTTGGCCGCGGAGCCGCGATTCATCCTGCTGGATGAGCCGTTTGCGGGCGTGGATCCACTGTCCGTGCTCGATATCCAGCGCATTATCCGCGAGCTCGCGGCCCGCGGCATCGGCGTCTTGATCACGGACCATAACGTGCGCGAGACCCTGGGTGTCTGCGCCCGAGCGTACATCGTCGATCGGGGCGCGGTTATCGCATCGGGGTCCGCGGAGCAAGTCCTTGCCAACCCACAAGTCCGTGAGGTGTACTTGGGCCAGTCCTTCCGTCTGTGATTGATTGGAGCGGCCCTGTTAATCCTTATTGTTCATACACTTAGCGTAAGACGTGGGCCGTTGGCGCCTGCCTGGTGTGCCCCCGCAGGCACGTTTTATGCTTAAGCCGTCCCTGCAACTCCGGCTCGGGCAGCAGCTGACGATGACCCCGCAGCTGCAACAAGCCATCCGTCTGCTGCAGCTGCCGACCATCGAGCTGCAGGCGCATATCCGCGAACTGCTCGAGTCCAACGTCATGCTCGAACAGGATGACGACACGGAAAACGGCACCTACGAGCCGCTGTCGACCGCCGAAACCGCCCCCGAAACCGCCGCTCCACCCGAGGAAGCTCCGGTGGAAGTGGTGGATGACGGTTGGACCGATCATTCCGTGGGACCGGCCGAAAACCCCTGGAGCGGCGGCGATGACGATCGGCAGCAGGAATTTGCCGACTCCGCGGGTCAGTCACTGCGCGATCATCTGCTCTGGCAGATCGAGCTGGCCCGGCTCGGCACGCGCGAACTCGCGATCGGACGCGCCGTGATCGACGCCATCAACGACGATGGGTACTTGAGCGAGCCGCTCGATGTCATCGGCGCCAGCCTCAAGCCTGAATTGGACCCCGGCACCGATGAAGTCGAGCGTGTGCTGTGCGTCGTGCAGATGCTCGATCCGCCGGGTGTCGGTGCACGCTCAGTCAGCGAATGCCTGCTGCTGCAGCTCGAGCAGCTCGCCCCCGCCACCCCTGGCCTCGCGATCGCGAAATCCATTGCACGCCACCACCTCGAGCTGCTGGCCGAACGTGAGCTCACCGCACTGCGGCGCGAGTTGCGGGCTTCGGATGAGGACCTGGCGACCGCCGTGGCGCTGGTGCGCGGCTGCCATCCGCGGCCGGGCTCGGTGATCAGCGGCAGCGCCGCCGAATATGTGGTGCCGGATGTGTTCGTGCGCCGTACACCGCGCGGCTGGTCGGTCGAAATCAACGCGGCGACCTTGCCAAGGGTGCGGCTGAATCAGGGCTACGCCAGTCTGGTCGGACGCAGCAGCAGTCACGCCAGCATGCGCACGCAGCTGCAGGAGGCGCGCTGGCTGCTCAAGAGCCTCGAGATCCGCAACGACACCTTGACCAAGGTTGCCCGCTCGATCGTCGAGCGCCAGACGGAGTTTCTCGAACACGGCGAGGAGCACATGCGGCCGATGATCCTGCGCGATATCGCCGAGGCCATCGGCATGCACGAATCGACGGTTTCGCGCGTGACCTCGGGCAAGTACATGCACACCCCGCGCGGCGTATTCGAGCTGCGCTATTTCTTCTCAAGTCAGGTCGAGAGCAACAATGGTTCGGGCACCTCCTCGACGGCCATCCGCGCCAAGATCCGCAAACTCATCCGCGAGGAGGATTCAACCGCACCACTGAGCGACAGCCGGATAGCCGAGATCCTCTCTGGCGAGGGCATCCCGGTCGCGCGGCGAACGGTCGCTAAATATCGGGAAACGATGGGCCTCGCCCCGTCGAATGAACGCAGGCGAGTTAACGGCAAGTGACATTGCACTGTTACATACAAGGAGATGAGGTCATGCAACTGAGCGTCACCGGTCATCATGTCGAGATCACGGCAGCTCTGCGCAGCTACGTCGAGAAAAAATGCGCCCGTATCGTGCGCCACTTCGATCACGTCATCGACACGCATTTTGTGCTGACGGTCGAGAAGCTGCTGCACAAGGCCGAGGCGACGCTGCGCGTGCGCGGGGAGACTATCCATGCCCTGGCCAGTGAGGGCGACATGTACGCCGCGATCGATTCGCTGGCCGACAAGCTCGAACGGCGGCTGCGCAAGCACAAGGAAAAGCTGACTGACCATCATGCCGAGGAAGCGCAAAAAAGCCCGCGCCTGTAGCGTTCTCGCCCCGCTGGCCGCGCCGGGATTGCGGGCCGGTGCGTTGGAGTGCTCGTGCGTCTGATCTTCCTGAGTGGACTGTCGGGCTCGGGCAAGAGCGTGGCCCTGCACATGCTCGAGGACCTGGACTTCTACTGCATCGACAACATTCCGGCGGCGCTGCTGCAGACCTTCATCTCGCACACCGTGCGCAGCGGCGCGCCGGTGTACCAGCGCACCGCCGTCGGCATCGATGCCCGCAACCCGGATGCCGATATCGCGACCGTGCCGATGCTGCTCGATGAGCTCAAGCGCAGCGGCATCCACTGCGAACTGTTGTTTCTGGTCACGAGCGATGAAGAGCTGCTGCGGCGCTTCGCCGAAACGCGACGCAAACATCCCCTGAGCCGACAGGGCGAGAGCCTGCACGATGCCATCGCCCTCGAGCGTACGCTGCTCGAGCCGGTCGTCAATGTCGCCGACCTGGTCATCGACACCTCACGCATGGGCGTGCACGAGCTGCGCGAACTGATCAATCGCCGTGTCGGCAAGCGGCCGCGCGACCGTATGTCGGTGCTGTTCGAATCGTTCGGGTTCAAGCACGGCATACCGGGTGATGCCGACTTCGTGTTCGATGCCCGCTCGCTGCCGAACCCCTACTGGGAGCCGAGTTTGCGTGCGCTCACGGGCCGCGATCAGCCAGTGGTGCATTTCCTCGAGGCACAACCCGGCGTCGCGCGCTTCATCGAGGATGTCGGCAATTTCATCGAGACGCGGATTCCGGAGCATCAGGCGGCCAACCGCCGCTATCTGACGGTGGCTGTCGGCTGCACCGGTGGTCAGCACCGTTCGGTGTACATCGTCGAGCAGCTGGCCGCGCGCATTGCGGCACGTTGGCCGCAGGTGGCACTGCGCCATTCCGCGCTGCCCGATGCCGCCAAGGCCATTCGCGCCGTCGCCGGCGTGCCTTGACCGCATCGACGCTTTAGCCGCCGGCACGCTTGGCGGCAAAGCCGCGGCGAATCAGCTCCTCCACGAGCCGGTCGCGATGCTCACCCTGAATCTCGATGACGCCATCTTTGACGGTGCCACCGCTGCCACAGCAGCGTTTAAGCTCGGCGGCGAGCGCCGCGAGCGCCGCGGGTGCCAACGACAGGCCGCTGATCACCGTGACACCCTTGCCGGCGCGGCCCTGCGTCTGGCGGCTCACGCGCACGGCACCGGCGTCGCAGCGCAGCGGCTTGCCCTGCGCGCTCTTGCAGACGCACTGCGCGATCGGGCGGCGGCAACCGGGGCATATGGCGCCGATGCCGGTGCTGTAGAGGATGCTCATGGTGCTGCCGCATCCAACCGTTCCGACATCGTCTGGGTCGGCCGCTTCCAGCACGGCTCGGACATTTTCATGCGCGATAACTCCGGCAATCTGATCGAGCTCGTGCAGCAGCCCGGGATGTGGAACGCGTGAAGCGAAGCGCGCTAGAGCGCCTCGACCTGCAGCTGCGGCAGTATGGTCGTGGCTGCGAGTGGCGCCCCGGTCAGGAAATCCACGATATCCTCGCGCCGTTGCATCGCGTCCTTGTAGCCGAGCGCGATCAACTCGCGGGTAAAGCTCGATTCGAACATCAGGTAGCTGGCGAGCTGGGCGCCGGCCGCGCCGCGCGCGCCCATGACGCGCAATAGCGCGCGCAGGCCGCGCGGCAGGCTGCGGACGTGCTGCGAAGCGATGACGCGCAGGTCCGCGCTCGGCGCGATCAACAGCGTGGCGACTTTGTGCAGCCCCGGCACTGCGCTCGGTGCGATATCGACCACCTGGTTGAGCCGCTGGACATGCTCGATGTTGGCGTAGATCTGATCCATGAACAGCGTATCGAGCATGTAACCGAACAGCTGCCCGAGCGAGGGTGGCTGCATGACGCTGCGCGGCTTGGCATTGATCCCGGCGCCCAGCTCCGAGCGCACGCCGATCACCAATAGGCGGTCGGCGCCCAGATGAATCGCCGGGCTTAGCGGCCAGAGCTGACGCTGTGCGCCGTCACCGTAGTACTCATCGCCCAGCAGCACCGGCGGAAACAGCAACGGCACGCCCAGGCTCGCCATCAGGTGATCGAGTCCCAGCTCAGTGCGCCGCCCGACGCGCTGCGTTCGCAGCCATGGCGAAGCCTCGTTCGCCGCCTGGAAGAAGGCCACCGAGGAGGCTGAGCTGTAGCCCGTGGCACACAGTGCCAGCGCCCGCAGATGGCCGCCGTCGATACTGCGCTGGAGATGGCGCCAATCGATATTGCGCGCGAGCAGCCGGCGCAATGGCGAGTTGTCGAACAACGCCTCCGGCGGCGGCAGCAGCACGCCGCCGGAGAGCAGTGACAGCATCCAATGCAGTCCCGAGCGCAGCATGGTGGCCGGATCGACCAGGAACACCTGCGACACATGGAAGTCGGCCCAGACCTGTTCAAGCACCGCGACAGCCCTGTGCCAGCGAAAGGCTTCGGCCCCGAGCGCGGTCGCAGCCACCGCTCCGGCCGAGGTGCCGACGATGATCGGAAAGGGATTGGGCGAGTCCGGCAGCATCTGCGCAATCGCCTTGAGGACGCCCACCTGGTAGGCCGCGCGCGCCCCTCCCCCAGGCAATACCAGTCCGACCGTGGATCCGATCGGGGCGCGGCTTCTTGGGAGCTGCTCGGCGGCCATACCGCCTAAGCATAGCGGACCGGACGTGAATGCTGCCTGTACCGAAGTCTCGTTGCGAGCAGCGCCCTAGAGCCGGCTGACCACGCGCAGAATCTGCATTGAATTGGTACCCCCGGCCACCCCGGATTGCTCGCCCTTGGTCAGAATCACCAGGTCATTGATGTCGACCACGCCCAACTCGAGCAGGCGTTCGAAGATTGAGCTGTATATCGCTGTGGTCTCGATGTGCGTGATATCGAACGGGACCGCATAGACACCGCGATACAGAGTGACGCGCCGGCGGGTCGCCTCATGGCGGGTGAAGGCGTAGATGGGCATATCGGATCGGATGCGCGACATCCACAGCGGTGTCGAGCCCGACTCGGTCAGAGCGACGATCGCCCGCACGCGCATGTGATTGGCCGTATACATGACGGCCATCGAGATCGCCTCCTCGGTATTGCCGAATTCCTCCTCGGCCCGCACCATGACGCGCGTCGAGCCGAGCTGATACTTTTCGGCGCCGCGGATCACATCCGCCATTGCCTGCACCGCCTTCACCGGAAACTTGCCGGCCGCGGTCTCGGCCGAGAGCATCACCGCGTCGGTGCCGTCGAGCACGGCGTTGGCGACGTCGCTGACTTCGGCGCGCGTCGGGATCGGACTTTGAATCATCGACTCCATCATCTGCGTGGCCGTGATGACCACGCGATTGCGCGCCAGCGACTGGTGGATGATGGTTTTCTGCAGCCCGGTCAGCTCGGCATAACCCATCTCTACACCGAGGTCACCGCGTGCCACCATGACCGCGTCGGTCACGGCGAGAATGCCTGAGAGATTGTCGAGCGCCTCGTGGCGCTCGATCTTGGCCACGACGCGTGCCTCGCCGCGCCAGCGGCGCAGCTCGGACTGTGCCCGGCGAATGTCCTCGGCGTCGCGCGCGAAGGAGACCGCCAGATAATCGATGCCGAGCTCGGCGACCAGGCGGATGTCCTCCAGATCCTTTTCGGTCACCGCCGGGGCCGAGATGCCCCCGCCCTGGCGGTTCACACCCTTGCGGTTGGAGAGCTCCCCGCCCGAGCGCACCACGGTCGAGATGCGCGTGCCGACGACCTTCTCGACCTCGAGCACGATCTGCCCATCGTTGAGCAGCAGGGTGTCGCCCGTGTGCACGTCCGAGGGCAGCTCCTGGTAGGCGCAACCCACCTCGGTGCTGCCGCCCGCCTGGGGATCGAGCGCGGTATCGAGCGCGAAGGGTGCGCCATCGACCAGCTGCACCGCGCCGTCGCGAAAGCACTCGATGCGGATCTTCGGCCCCGCCAGGTCGGCCAGCAGACCGATGTAGCGGCCCGCCTCGCGCGCCGCGTTGCGCACCAGCTCGACGCGCTTGCATTGCGATTCGCGCGTGCCGTGCGAGAAATTGATGCGTGCCACATCGAGCCCGGCCTTGACCATGCCCGCCACGACGTCGGGGTTATCCGTCGCCGGGCCGAGAGTCGCAACAATCTTGGTCCTGCGCAGCGTATCCATCAGCCAGCGGCACGCTGTTCGAGCACGGCCACGGCGGGCAGCGTCTTGCCTTCCACAAATTCAAGAAACGCGCCACCGCCCGTGGAGATATAGGAAATACCGTCCTCGACGCCGTATTTCTCAATCGCCGCCAGCGTGTCGCCGCCCCCGGCGAGCGAAAATGCCTTGCTGCTCGCGATCGCATTGGCGATGGCCTTGGTGCCTTCACCGAACTGATCGAATTCGAACACCCCGACCGGTCCATTCCAGATGATTGTGCCGGCAGACTGCAGGATCGCGCTGAACTGCTCGGCGGTATCCGGTCCAATGTCGAGGATCAACTCGCCGTCGGCCACCTGCCCTACCGGCCGCACGTCGGCGTGTGCCGTGGCGGCAAATTCGCGCGCCACCACGACGTCGACCGGCAACGGAATCTCGGCGCCGCGCGCGCGCGCGCGATCCAGCAGCTTGCGCGCCATGTCGAGCATATCCTTCTCGCATAGCGACTTGCCGACCTTGACGCCTGTGGCGGCAAGGAAGGTGTTGGCGATGCCGCCGCCGACGATGAGCTTGTCGACCTTGTCCAGCAGCGCCTCGAGCACCAGCAGCTTGGTCGAGACCTTCGAGCCGGCGACGATCGCCACCAACGGTCGCGCCGGCTTGGCGAGCGCGCGTTCGAGGGCTTCCAGCTCGGCGACCAGCAGGGGACCGGCGCAGGCCAGCGGCGCAAATTTCGCCACGCCGTGCGTGCTGGCCTCGGCCCGATGTGCAGTGCCGAAGGCGTCCATGACGAACACATCGCACAGCGCGGCCATCTGCCGGGCGAGCGCGTCGTTGTCCTTTTTCTCACCCTTGTTGAAACGCACGTTCTCGCACAGCACGACCGAACCGGCCGCGCAATCGACGCCGCCGAGCCAGTCCTTGCGCAGCGGCACCGGTTTGCCGAGCAGCTCGGTGAGCTTCGCGGCCACCGGCGCCAGCGAGAATTCGGGCTCGAACTTGCCCTCCTCCGGGCGCCCGAGATGCGACAGCACGATCACGTGCGCCCCCTGCTGCATCGCTGAACGCAGCGTCGGCAGCGCGGCGCGGATGCGCGCATCGCTGCTGATCAGTCCGTCCTTGACCGGCACGTTCAGATCCTCGCGGATCAGCACGCGCTTGCCCGCCAGAGCCAGATCGCTCATGCGCAGCACTTTCATGCGGTTGCGCTCTTACGCGGCTCGCGACCAGGGCGTCATGGAACTGTCCCTTTTATCGAATCGAGTATCCCTTGCAGGACGTGCTCGGCGGTGATTCCGTACTTCTTATACAGCTCGGGCGCCTTGCCCGAGGCGCCGTAATGATCGATCCCGATCACGCGTCCGGCGCTGCCGACATAGCGCCACCACAATCCGGTCGTCCCCGCCTCGACGGCCACGCGCGCGCTGACCGCGGCGGGCAGTACCGACTCGCGATACGCCGCATCCTGCGCATCGAAGCGCTCGGTGCAGGGCATGGAGACCAGGCGTACCCGCCGGCCTTGCGCCGCGGCGGCTTTGACCCCCTCGAGCGCGATGGAGACTTCCGAGCCCGTGGCAAGCACCACGCACTCGGGCGAGCCCGCGCAATCCGCGAGCACATAGCCGCCGCGAGCGATGGCCCCGAGCGCTGCGGGCGTGCGCGGCAGCTGCGGCAGACCCTGGCGCGTGAACACCAGCGCGCTCGGGCCGGACTGTTGCTCGATCGCCTCGCACCAGGCCAGCGCGCTCTCGACTGCGTCGGCCGGGCGCCAGAGAGTCAGATTCGGGATCAATCGCAGGCTGTTGAGATGCTCGATCGGCTGATGGGTCGGACCGTCCTCGCCCAAGCCGATGGAATCGTGGGTGTACACCAGCAGTACGCGCTGATGCATCAGCGCCGCCATGCGCACGGCGTTGCGCGCGTAGTCGGAAAAGGTCAGGAACGTGCCGCCATAGGGAATCAGCGCGCCGTGCAGCGCCAAGCCATTCATGACCGCCGTCATGCCAAACTCCCGCACGCCGTAATACACATAGTTGCCGGACGCGTCGGCCGGCTCGATGGCGCGAGAGATTTTCTGCAGCGTGTTGTTCGAGCCGCTCAGGTCGGCCGAGCCACCCAGCAGTTCGGGCAGTTTGGTGCCGATCACATTCAACGTCGCCTGGGAGGACACACGCGTCGCCTGTGCGCCGGTGACGGCCTGCGCCGCACTCAGCGCGGCCTTGCGGGTCTCGCTCCAGTCGGCCGGCAGCCTGGCGCTCATGCGCCGCTCGAGCTCCGCGGCGAGCTGCGGAAAGGCGCTGCGATAGCGGCCGTAGAGCTGCTTCCAGGCGTCCTCGGCCGCGCGTCCGGCCTGCTCGTGATTCCAGGCTGCTTTGAGCTCTGCGGGCACCTCGAATGGCGGAGCAGTCCAGCCAAATCCCTTCTTGGCCGCCGCGACCTCCTCGGCACCCAGCGCCTCGCCATGGGTGGCCTTGGTGCCGGCCTTGGTCGGGGCACCGAAGCCAATCACGGTCTTGCAGCAGATCATCGACGGCCGCTGCAATTCGCTCTTGGCCTTGCGAGTGGCCTGCGCGACCGCCTCGCCGTCCTGACCGTCCACGCTCTGCACATGCCAGCCATAGGCCTCGAAGCGCTTGGGCGTGTCATCGGTGAACCAGCCCTTGACCTGGCCGTCGATCGAAATGCCGTTGTCGTCGTAGAACACGATGAGCTTGCCGAGCTTGAGTGTGCCGGCCAGCGAGCAGGCTTCGTGCGAAATGCCTTCCATGAGGCACCCATCGCCGCAAAATACCCAGGTGTAATGGTCGATGATCGGCAGTTCGGGCCGGTTGAAGTGCGCCGCGAGAATCTTTTCGGCCAGCGCCATGCCGACGCCGTTGGCGAGCCCCTGTCCGAGCGGCCCGGTCGTGGTCTCGATGCCCATGGCGATGTCGTGCTCGGGATGGCCGGCCGTGCGGCTACCGAGCTGGCGGAAATTGCGCAGCTCATCCATGGTGACCGGATAGCCGGTCAGATGCAGCAGCGCATACAGCAGCATTGAGGCATGGCCGTTCGATAGGATGAACCGATCCCGGTCCCACCAGTGAGGATTGGCCGGGTTGTATTTCATGACGTCCCGCCACAGCACCTCGGCAATGTCGGCCATGCCCATAGGGGCGCCTGGGTGGCCGGAATTGGCCTGCTCGACTGCGTCCATCGCCAGGACACGGATGACATCGGCGAGCTTTCGGCGGGTGATCATTACGGGTTTCTCCAAGCCGTGGCCATTGCGGCCGGGTATTGTCTACCAGCGGACGGCCTGGCGGCAATGCCGAGCTAGAGCGCGCGCGATCTGCGAGCAAACCCGCGGCGCACGCTAACAGTCCCGCTGCAGCTATTTCGCGCCTGGCGTCGAAAATGTGACGCAGGTTCGCCGCGACGTGCTGCTTGGGGCGGGCGGTACCGATTGGCCTTCGGGTATACTGCGCCACTACTTTTCGCGAGCCCCCGTAGCCCTAGATGACCAACCAATATTTATTTACCTCCGAGTCGGTCTCGGAGGGCCATCCTGACAAAATAGCCGATCAGATCTCCGATGCGGTTCTGGACGCCATCCTGCGCGACGATCCCGAGGGCCGCGTGGCCTGCGAGACGCTGGTCAAGACCGGCGTCGTGATTGTGGCCGGTGAAGTCACGACCAGCGCCTGGATCGATCTGGAAAAGCTCGTGCGTGAGACCGTGCTCCACATTGGCTACAACCATTCGGACATGGGTTTCGACGGCGCGAGCTGCGGCGTGATCAATATCATCGGCAAGCAATCTCCGGACATCGCGATGGGCGTGGACCGCAGTGACAAGCGCAAGCAAGGCGCCGGCGATCAGGGCCTCATGTTCGGCTACGCCACCGATGAAACCGATGTATTGATGCCGGCGCCCATTACGCTCGCGCACCGGCTGGTCAAGCGACAGTCCGAGGTGCGGCGTCGGGGCAAGCTGTCCTGGCTGCGGCCGGACGCGAAGAGTCAGGTCACGCTGCGCTACGAGAACGACAAGCCGGTCGGGATCGAGGCCATCGTGCTCTCCACGCAGCACAGCGATGAGATCTCCACCTCGAAACTGCGCGAGGCGGTCATGGAGGAGATCATCAAGCCGGTACTGCCGAAGAAATGGCTCGATCGGCGCACGCGCTATCACATCAATCCGACCGGCCGCTTCGTGGTCGGCGGCCCTGTCGGAGACTGCGGTCTGACCGGGCGCAAGATCATTGTCGACACCTACGGCGGTTTCGCCCGCCACGGCGGCGGCGCGTTTTCCGGCAAGGACCCATCGAAGGTCGACCGCTCGGCGGCCTACGCCGCCCGCTACGTCGCCAAGAACATCGTCGCCGCCGGGCTAGCGGCGCGCTGCGAAGTACAGGTCTCCTACGCCATTGGCGTAGCCGAACCAACCTCGATCATGGTCGACTCCTTCGGCACCAGCGAGCTCTCGCGCGAGGAGCTCACGGCCCTCGTACGCCGGCATTTCGACCTGACACCCTACGGTTTGCGTGCGATGCTGGACCTCGCGCGTCCGATCTACCAGAAGACCGCGGCCTACGGGCATTTCGGTCGCGAGGAGCCCGAGTTCACCTGGGAGCGCACCGATAAGGCCGAGGCGCTGGCTGCCGGCGCACGCCGACGTGGCCGCAGTCGCGCGGCCTGACCGGCGGCCCGGACCGAATTTGATTGGATTGACGCTGCCGCCTCGCGGCAGCCTGGTGACTGAGGAGCGCTGCGACAGGAAATGACCTGCCAGGCTCAGTCCACCGGACTTGAGTCAACGGCGCTCGCAAACCTTGATCTTAAGGAATTGGAGCCACCATGACTGCCACTGCCCGTCCTGTTTCCGTAGCCGGCGCATCCGCGGACTTCCGCGTCGCCGAGCTTCAGCTCGCCGACTGGGGCCGCAAGGAAATTGCCATCGCCGAGACCGAGATGCCCGGTCTGATGGCCATCCGCGAGGAATTCGCGCCCACGCAGCCGCTGCGCGGCGCGCGCGTCGCCGGCTCGCTGCACATGACCATTCAGACCGCGGTGCTGATCGAGACGCTGCAGGCGCTCGGCGCCGACGTGCGCTGGGCCTCCTGCAATGTGTTCTCGACGCAGGACCATGCGGCCGCGGCGATTGCGGCGCGCGGCACTGCGGTGTTTGCCTACAAAGGCGAGTCGCTGGTGGAGTATTGGGAATACACGCACCAGATCTTCGAGTGGCCCAATGCAGCGCATGCCAATCTGATTCTCGACGATGGCGGCGATGCGACCTTGCTGCTGCACCTCGGCGCGCGCGCGGCGCAGGATTCCGGGCTCCTCGCCAAGCCCGGCAGTGAGGAGGAAGTGGCGCTGTTCGATAGCATTCGCGCGACGCTCAAGCGCGACCCGAAATGGTATTCGACGCGACTGAAAGCGATTCGCGGCGTGTCCGAGGAGACCACGACCGGCGTCAAGCGTCTGTATCAGATGGCACGCGACGGGCAGCTGGCCTTTCCCGCCATCAACGTCAATGATTCGGTCACCAAGAGCAAGTTCGACAACCTGTACGGCTGCCGCGAATCCCTGGTGGATGGGATCAAGCGAGCCACGGACGTCATGGTGGCGGGCAAAATCGCGGTCGTGGCCGGATATGGCGACGTCGGCAAGGGTTCGGCGCAAGCGCTGCGCGCGCTCTCGGCCCAGGTGTGGGTCACCGAAATCGATCCGATCTGCGCGCTGCAGGCGGCGATGGAAGGCTACCGGATCGTCACGATGGAATATGCGGCCGAGCACGGCGACATTTTTGTCACCGCCACCGGCAACTTCCATGTGATCACGCATGAGCATGTCAAGCGCATGAAGAACAATGCGATCGTGTGCAACATCGGCCATTTCGATAATGAGATCGATGTGGCCGCGCTCAAGCAGTATCGCTGGGAAAACATCAAGCCGCAGGTCGATCACGTCATATTCCCGGACGGCAAGCGCATCATTCTGCTGGCCGAGGGACGACTGGTGAATTTGGGCTGCGGCACGGGTCATCCGAGTTATGTCATGAGTTCCTCATTCGCCAACCAGACCCTGGCGCAGATCGAGCTGTTCACCAACACAGCTAAATATCCGATCGGCGTCTATGTGCTGCCGAAGCAGCTCGATGAGAAGGTGGCGCGACTGCAGCTCAAGAAGCTGGCCGCGCAGCTCACCGAGCTGACCGAGACGCAGGCGCACTATATCGGCGTGAACCGCGCCGGTCCGTACAAGACCGATCACTACCGCTATTGACCTGAATTGGCGACAGCCAAACCGGCACGCGGGCGCTAGCGCCACACGGCGCTAGCGCCGCGCCCGCGTCCTATCTGTCGGCATATTCCGACAAGCGCGCACGGCGCGTTTAACATCTCGCCGCGCACACAGCACGCGATTGAGCGCTGCGTCACTGGGGCTGCGCACGCGAGATCGCCAACGCTTGAAGCACATCACTCGGTGCGCCGATGCAAGCGTGTAAAATTATTTCATGAACGCCGATGTCCGACTGCTGCAACTTTCAGACCCGCATCTGTTCGCGAATCCGCAGGGCAGCTTGCGCGGTGTGGACACGCTCGCCTCACTGCAGCGCGTGCTCGCGCATGCTGCCGCTCGCAAGCTCAATGTGGATGCGGTGGTGTGCACTGGCGATATCGTCAACGACGAGCCCGAAGGCTATGCGCATTTCGCGCGCGTACTCGGAAGTCTAGGCAAGCCGGTCTATTGCATTCCGGGCAATCATGACGATCCGGCGCGCCTGCGCAGTGCGCTCGCAGCGCCGCCGTTTCAGGTCGGTGGCCACGCCGATCTCGGCGCCTGGCGCATCATCCTCATCGACAGCTGCGTGCCCGGACGGGCCGGCGGCCACATCAGCGAATCGGAATTGCAGGCTCTGGATGCGGCACTGGCCGACACCGAGCGCTACGCCATGATCTGCGTGCATCACCATCCAGTCGGCATGGCGAGCCGCTGGCTCGATGCGGTCGGGATCGACAATGCCGATGCCTTGTTCGAAGTGCTCGATGCGCACCAGCAGGTGCGGGCCATCATCTGGGGTCACGTGCATCAATGCTTTGATGCACGGCGGCGCGGCGTACGCCTGCTCGCCACACCCTCAACCTGTGCGCAGTTCCTGCCACTGTCGGACAAATTCGCAGTCGATGCTCGACCGCCCGCCTACCGCCGACTCACGCTGCGTTCGGATGGCACACTCGAGACCGACGTGGTGTGGGTGGAGCAGGCAATGCGGGTGCTCGACAATGCCTCGGGTCGCTTAGGCTGAAGCGGGCGCGCCGCTCAAGTCTGCGCCTCAATCAACGGCGCCAGCAGATGCAGCCGCGCATCGGGGTCGTCGATCTCGAGCAGGTGCTGCTGCAAACTTTGGTCGAGCGGCAGCAGCTCGGCGAGCCGGTGGCTGACCCATGAGGCGTCCTCGTAATTCGGCTCGATGAAGCGCCCGATCGTCGTCAGGTTCGCCATTGCCTGGCGCAACAATGGCAGCAGCGGCTGGAATTGCACCGCCACCGGCACCCCCTTGGCCTCCTCGATCCATTCGACCGAGGCGCAATTGAGCCCATCCTCGCGGCGGCTGCGTGCACTGATGCGGAAGCGTTGCTCGCCGCGACACAGCAGTCCCAGCAGTCCATCGGCCAGCGGCTGGAAGTCGACGATGCGCGCCGAAGTGCCGATCAGCGCCGTGCCGACCTCGCGCTCGGTGTCGCTGCCGCCGTCGATGAGCACCACGCCAAACACCTCATCGCCGCGCAGACAGCGCCCAACCATGTCGACATAGCGCGTCTCGAAGATACGCAATGGCAGCAAGCCACCGGGGAACAGCACCGTGTTGAGCGGAAACAGCGGGATCTGCTGCGTCATACCGCGCTCAGCAGGCCATCGAGCTCAGCCTGCACCGGTCCGCGAGCTCAGCGCCTCGAGCAGGCGGGTGTGCAGTCCACCGAAGCCACCATTGCTCATGATCAGCGCATGATCCCCGGCCTTGAGACTGCGCGAGAGCTCGAGCACCAGCGCGTCCATCTCCGCCACTACGTGGGCGCGTGCTCCCAACGGCGCCATGGCGCTGCCCACATCCCAGGTCACGGACGGCGGCGCGTACAGCCAGACCTCATCGGCCCCGTCCAGCGCTTGGGCAAGTGCCTGCTGGTGCACGCCCAGGCGCATGGTGTGCGAACGCGGCTCGAGCACCGCGATGATGCGCTCGCGGCCGACCCGGCGGCGCAGACCATCGATGGTGGTCAGGATCGCAGTCGGGTGATGCGCGAAATCGTCGTAGACCCGCACGCCGGCGGCGGCACCGCGCAATTGCATGCGCCGCGCGACCCCGTGGAAACGGCTAAGTGCCTCGATCCCGCGCTCGATCGGCACCCCGACGTGGCGCGCCGCTGCCAGCGCCGCCAGCGCATTGTCGGCATTGTGGGCGCCGATTCCGCTCCACGAGAGCGCGCCGCAGTCGTGTCCCTCGAACAGCACTTGAAAGCGCGAGAAGTCGCCACCCTGGGGCACCGCGGCACTCCACTGCACGCGGGCGCCGCCAGCCGGGGCACAGCCAGCCGGGGCGCCGGCCGCCGCAAAGCGTTCCACCGGCGTCCAGCAACCCGCCGCCAGCACCCGCTGCAGATTCGCATCGGCACCGTTGCAGACTATGAGTCCGCCGCCCGGCACGGTGCGCAGCAGGTGCTGGAACTGACGCTCGATCGACGCCAGATCCGGATAGATATCCGCGTGGTCGTACTCCAGATTGTTGAGCACCAGCGTGCGCGGCCGGTAGTGCACGAACTTCGCGCGCTTGTCGAAGAACGCCGTGTCGTATTCGTCGGCCTCGATGACAAAGAATGGCGCGGCGCCGAGTCGCGCGCTGAGGCCGAAATTCTGCGGGATGCCGCCGATCAGAAATCCCGGCGCAAGCCCCGCATCCTCGAGGATCCAGGCGAGCATGCTGCTGGTCGAAGTCTTGCCATGCGTGCCGGCCACGGCGAGCACCCAACGCTCACGCAGCACCGCCGCGGCCAGCCATTCCGGGCCGGAGGTGTAAGGCAGAGCACGCTCGAGCACGGCCTCGATGACCGGCATGCCGCGCGACATGACATTGCCAATCACGATCATGTCGGGCTTGAGCTCGAGCTGCTCGAGGCCGTAACCCTCGATGAGCTCGATGCCGAGCGCGGCCAGCTGAGTGCTCATCGGTGGATAGACGTCCCGGTCCGAGCCGGTGACACGATGACCGGCTGCGCGCGCCAGGGCAGCGATGCCGCCCATGAACGTGCCGCATATTCCGAGTATGTGAACGTGCATCAATGTCCCGGCAGCAGCAGCTCGCCGACCAAAGCGCTGAGCAGAACATAAGCGGCGATGGTCAATGGCAGTAAGATGCCGACCGCAGGCACGTCCTGCGGCCCGCGCCGCCAGATCGCGAGACCGAAATACAGCCGCGCCAGCGCAGCCAACGCCGCGCTAGCGCGCAGTCGGGGGGCAAGCATTGAGGAACACAGCAGGCATGTCGGAGATTATCAGCGACACGACGGGCCTCGCACAGGTCTGTGAGCAGCTGAAAGCGGCCAATGCCATTGGACTGGATACGGAATTCATGCGCGAGCGGACCTACTTCGCGCAACTATGCCTGCTGCAGCTCAGTGTCGATGATGATGCGTTCTGCATCGATACCCTGGCGCTGCGCGACCTGAGTGCGCTGCGCGCCTCGATGGGGGCGGCGCAGGTGCCGAAGGTGTTGCACGCGGCGCGACAGGATCTGGAGGTGCTCTCGCCCGCGACCGGGCCGGTGATCGGGCTGTTCGACACTCAGGTCGCGGCGGCGCTGATCGGCCTTCCGGCGCAGGTTGGTTATGCCGAGCTGGTCCAGCGGCTGTTGTCCACCAGCCTGCACAAAACCGAGACACGCACCGACTGGTCGCGCCGCCCACTCAGCCACGCGCAACTCGCCTACGCACTCGATGATGTGCGCTACCTGCTGCCATTGCGCGACCGCCTGCGCCAGCGACTCGAACAGCTGGGCCGCTGGGGCTGGTTCGAGCAGGAAATGGCCGAGCTCGACGCGATCGGCTCGTTCGAGGCCGATCCGCAACAAGCCTGGCGCCGCTTCAAGGGTTTGGTCGATCTCGACCCCGAGCGCCAGCGTCTCGTGTGTGCGCTGGCCGCCTGGCGCGAGCAGCGCGCGATCAGCGCCGATCGGCCGCGCAATTGGATCCTGCCCGACGCAGCGTTGCGGGACATCGTGCTGCGTGCCCCGCGCACCCTGGCGCAGCTCGAGGCCGCCACGCCGCTGCCCGTGGGCATCCTCAACCACAGCGGTCCGCAGATCCTGGCGGTGATTGAGGCCGCGCAGTTGCCGGACCGGTTGGCACCGCTACCGCAGCGACGCCGGCCGGACCCCGCTACGACCGAAGCGGTCAGGAAGCTCTCGCAGCTCGCGCAGCAGATCGGACGCGAACTCGGTATCGCGCCGGAGATCCTGGCGACCCGGCGCGAGATGGAGCGGCTCGTGTCCGGCGCGCGCGACGGTGCCGTGCTCGCGGGCTGGCGGCGTGAGGTCATCGGCGAGCGACTGCTCGGCGCGCTCTAGGAGGCGGTCTGCGGCGCGTGCGCCGAAGGCTGGGCCGGCGGCACGGATGAGAGTGTTGCGACCAGACGTGCGGTCACTTCTTCCACCGGGCCATCAGCATCGATGGTGCGCAGCAGGCCTTGTGCCGCGTAGTGTTGCGCCAGCGGGCGGGTCTCGCGCTCGTAGACCTCCAGCCGCCGCCGCACCGTACCCTCCTCGTCATCACGCCGCTGCACCAGCGGCGGGTGATCATCGCAATGATCGCAACGCGGCGTGCTACCGGACGAGGCATCATGGAGGTTGAACACGCGCCCGCATTGTGGGCAAGTGCGCCGGCCCGAGATGCGTTTGATGATCTCGGCATAATTGACCTCGAACAGGACGACCGCGTCGAGCGGGGCGCCGATGCCCGCCAACATGGTGCGCAGCGCCTGCGCCTGGGCAAGGTTGCGCGGGAAGCCGTCCAGGATGAAACCGTGCGCGGCATCGCGCTCGGCGAGCCGTTCGCGGATAATTCCCAGCACGATCTCGTCGGCAACCAGCTGCCCCGAGTCCATCGCGGCCTTGGCGCGGCGACCGTACTCGCTGCCGCGTGCCACGGCGCTGCGCAGCAAGTCTCCCGTGGATATCTGGGGAATGCCGAAACGCTCGACCAGTCGTTGGGATTGGGTGCCTTTTCCCGACCCCGGGGCCCCCATAAGCACGATACGCATCCCCGGAACACTACCGACCGGCGCCTTCAAGGTCAAACCAGTGCGGGCTTCGCGCTGCCGCTGCGCGACCGACAGACATCGGGGCCGCGCCCAAGGTATGCTCGCGCGGCGCCGCTGAACCGGCAGCATCAGGGCTCCCCTAATGAATACCAAAAGACCTACGGCTCCGCCTCGCAACGCTTTGTATGCCCAGTCCGGCGGTGTCTCGGCCGTCATCAATGCTTCGGCTTGCGGTGTGATCGAGACGGCGCGCAAGCACCGGCGTCAGATCGGCAGGATCTACGCCGGACGCGACGGCATCATCGGCGCGCTGACCGAAGACCTGATCGATCTGTCGCGCGAGAGCCCGGCGACCATCCGGGCCCTGCGCCACACGCCGGCGGGGGCATTCGGCTCCGCGCGCTTCAAGCTCAAGAGCCTGGATCAGAACCGAGCCGAGTACGAGCGGCTGATCGAGGTGTTTCGGGCTCACGATATCGGCTATTTCTTCTACAACGGCGGCAACGATTCCATGGACACGGCATGGAAGATCTCGCAGATCGGTACCGCCTTGAATTACCCCGTGATCTGCATCGGTATCCCCAAGACCGTCGATAACGATCTGCCGATCACCGATTGCTGCCCCGGCTTCGGCTCGGTGGCCAAGTACGTTGCCGTGTCGACGCTCGAGGGCGGGCTCGACATCGCCTCCATGGCCCGCACTTCGACCAAGGTGTTCGTGCTCGAGGTCATGGGAAGGCACGCGGGTTGGATTGCCGCCGCCGGCGGACTCGCGGGCCGCAAAGCCGCAGAACCGCCACACATCATCCTATTTCCCGAAATCACCTTCGAGCAGGCGAAGTTTCTCGAGCGCGTGCGGCAGTGCGTCGGCGATTACGGCTACTGCGTGATCGTGGTATCCGAGGGCGCGCGCTACCCGGACGGCAAGTTTCTGGCCGAGTCCGGAACGCAGGACGCATTCGGCCACACCCAGCTCGGCGGCGTCGGCCCGGTGGTGGCGAACATGGTGCGCGAGGCGTTGGGCTACAAGTATCACTGGGCCGTCGCCGACTATCTGCAGCGCTCGGCCCGGCATATCGCCTCCAGGACCGATGTCGAGCAGGCCTACGCGGTCGGCCAGGCCGCGGTTCAATACGCGCTGGCGGGAATGAATGCGGTGATGCCGGCGATCAAGCGCCTTTCGTCCAAGCCCTACCGGTGGAAGCTCGTTCCGGTTCCCCTCAGTGAGGTGGCCAACGTCGAGAAGAAGGTACCGCGCCATTTCATCACCGACGACGGCTTTGGGATCACCGCGGCCTGCCGGCGCTATCTGGAGCCGCTGATCGCCGGGGAGGATGCCCCACCCTATCGCGACGGCCTGCCCTGCTACGTGCGCATCCGCGGCGTCTCGGTTCGGCGCCGGCTCAAGACCACTTTCAAGCTCTGAACTGCAGCGGTCGGCACGCCATCGTGTGATATATTTTGCGGCTATTTTTGGCTGGGCAACGGACCTAAGCTCGGTCCATTCCGGCTTGCAAAACGCCAAGTATAGAGATCTGGAGGAGATTGCATGGGTGCCACGAACTGGCTGTGGATGGCAATAGCCGCGGGCGTAGTCGCCGTGCTCTACGGCATCGTGTCGGTGCGCTCGATCCTCGCGCTGCCGGCCGGCAACGAGCGCATGCAGGAGATTGCCGCGGCGATTCAGACCGGGGCCAAGGCCTACCTGAATCGCCAGTACATCGCGATCGCGAGAGTAGGCGTGGTGCTGTTCGTTGTGCTCGGATTCGCGCTGAACTGGGTCACGGCGGGCGGTTTCGCGGTCGGTGCGGTGCTGTCGGGACTGGCCGGCTACATCGGCATGAACATCTCGGTACGCGCCAACGTGCGCACCGCCGAGGCGGCACGGCACGGACTTAACGCTGCGCTGCAAGTGGCGTTTCGCGGCGGTGCCGTGACCGGCATGCTCGTGGTCGGTTTGGGATTGCTCGGCGTGACGGGCTACTTCGCATTGCTGCGGCCTACGCTCGGCGATGCCGCGGCACTGCATTCACTCGTGGGCCTGGCCTTCGGCGGCTCGCTGATCTCGATTTTCGCACGCCTGGGCGGCGGTATCTTCACCAAGGGAGCCGATGTCGGCGCCGACCTGGTAGGTAAAGTCGAGGCCGGTATTCCCGAAGACGATCCGCGCAATCCGGCCGTGATTGCCGACAACGTCGGCGACAATGTCGGGGACTGCGCCGGCATGGCGGCCGATCTGTTCGAGACCTATGCGGTCACGATCGTCGCGACCATGCTGCTCGGCGGACTATTGATGCCGGAGGCAGGCTCCGCAGTGCTGGTCTATCCGCTCGCGCTCGGCGCGGCCTCGATCATCTCCTCGATCGTCGGAACATTTTTCGTCCGGGTCGGCGACGGCGGCAAGATCATGAACGCGCTGTACAAGGGCGTTATCGTCTCAGGGCTGATCTCCGCCGTCGCGTTCTGGTTCATCACGCGCTCGCTGCTGCCGGGGCAGCTCAACGCGCTATTTGGCTGCGCGTTGATCGGTTTGGCGCTCACCGCCGCGATGATCACGATCACCGAGTACTACACCGCCACCGAGTACGGCCCGGTGCAGGGCGTGGCGGCGGCCTCACAGACCGGTCACGCCACGAACATCATCGCCGGCCTCGGGGTCAGCATGAAATCCACGGCCCTGCCCGTGCTCGCGGTGTGCCTGGCGATCTGGGGCTCCTACAGTCTCGCGGGCCTGTACGGCATCGCCGTGGCCGCAACCGCGATGCTGTCGATGACTGGCATGGTGGTGGCGCTGGACGCCTATGGACCCATCACCGATAACGCCGGCGGCATCGCCGAAATGGCCGATCTGCCCAAGTCAGTGCGCAACATCACCGATCCGCTCGATGCCGTCGGTAATACCACCAAGGCCGTGACCAAGGGCTACGCGATCGGCTCGGCCGGCTTGGCCGCCTTGGTGCTGTTCGCCGATTACACGCACAACCTGGCGGCCCACATGGCCGACACCGGCCGCGCCATGGTCGGCTTTTCGCTGTCCGACCCGGCCGTCATCATCGGCCTGTTCATTGGCGGATTGGTGCCCTACCTGTTCGGCGCGATGGCGATGGAGGCGGTCGGCCGCGCGGCCAGCTCTGTGGTCACCGAGGTGAGGCGCCAGTTCCGTGAGATCCCCGGCATCATGCAAGGCACGGCCAAGCCCGACTATTCACGCGCCGTGGATATGCTCACGCGCGCGGCGATCAAGGAGATGATCGTGCCCTCGGTGCTGCCGATCCTCGTGCCGGTCGTCGTTGCCTTCGGCATGACGGCGCTCATGGGTCCGGGGGCCGGCATCAAGGCGCTTGGCGGTCTGCTGATCGGTACCATCGTGACCGGACTGTTTGTGGCGATCTCGATGTGCACCGGCGGCGGCGCCTGGGACAATGCCAAGAAATACATCGAAGAGGGTCATTTCGGCGGCAAGGGTTCGGATGCACACAAGGCCGCGGTGACCGGCGACACGGTCGGCGACCCGTACAAGGACACTGCGGGGCCTGCCATCAATCCGCTGATCAAGATCATCAACATCGTCGCGCTGCTGCTGGTGCCGCTGCTCTAACCCTCGCGGTCCATGTTAGGCCGATGGCTTGTGTTGGCGGCGCTGCTGGGGCCAGCAGTTCTGCCGCGCATGCCTGCGCTCAGCGCGCACGATCGCGTGCTCGTGATCGCGCCGCACCCGGACGATGAGAGCATGTGCTGCGCCGGCCTGTTACAGCAGGCCCTCAAGCAAGGTGCGAGCGTCGGGGTCGTATGGATCACGGCCGGCGACGGCTTCGAACTCGATGCGATGCTGGTGGAGCGTTCGCTGTGGCCCGGTAGCGCAGGCATGCGGCGCCTCGGAGCTCAGCGTCTGCGCGAGGCCCAGACGGCAGCCGATGAACTAGGTGTGCCGCGCGCGTCGCAATACGTGCTGGGCTATCCCGACCGCGGCGTGCTGGCGCTTGCAGGCGATTTCTACAGCCGGCCCTATCGTTCGAAATATACCGACTCCAGCGCGGTGCTCTATGCCGGCGCCCTGAGCGTAGGCGCAAGCTATACCGGCGCCAATCTCGAGCGCGATCTCGAGCGCGTGATCGCGGAGTTTCGCCCGACGCTGGTACTGGCCGCAGCGCCGCAGGATCGCCATCCGGATCACAGCGCCAGCGGCGCGCTCGCGCGCCGAGTGCTCGAGCGCCGGGGCGAACTCGGTGAATTGCACTATTGGATTGTGCACGCCCCCAATTGGCCGCGGCCGCTGCGGCTTGAGCCGGATCTGGCGCTGGCGCCGCCGGCCGAGACGTCCGCGCTCGCGTGGGAGTCGTTGCCGCTGACCGAGGCCGAGCGAGCGCGCAAGCTCGCGGCACTGCGCGATCATCGCTCGCAGATGCAGTTGCTGGCACCGTTCATGAACTCGTTCGTACGCGCCAACGAGATCTTTGCTCCGGCGCGCTAGCCGCAGTGGCTAGGCCGCCATGGCCAGACGCTCCGGGCGCCCGACCGCAAACCCCTGCAGATAATCCACGCCCATCTGACGTGCGGCATCCATGGTGCTCGCGTCCTCGACCTGTTCGGCAATGACCTTGAAGTTCAGCGTGCGCGCGAGCCGAATCATGGCCGTCACCATCGCTTGATTCACCGAGTCGCGCGCCAGATTCTTGAAGAACGAGCCGTCGATCTTCAGGTAGTCGACCGCCAGGGTCTTGAGATTGGCAAATGAGCCCAGGCCGCTGCCGAAATCATCGAGCGCGAAGCGGCAGCCCATGCCGTGCAACACGCCGACGAAGCGGCGCGCCTGTTCGAAGTTGGCGACCACGGTGCTTTCAGCGATCTCGAAGCAGATCTGCATCGGATTGGCACCGGTTGAATCGAAACACTCGACCACGAACTCGAGAAACTGCGCATCCGCGAGCGTCTGTCCGGAAATATTGATCGCGATGCTGCGTTTGGGCGCCAGCGCTATGGCGCCACGGCCGAGCGCCGTCAAGGTCGTCTGCACGACCCAGCGATCGATGAGTCCCATGAGCCGGTAGCGTTCGGCGGCACGCAGGAATTCGAGCGGCACGAGCTGCTCGCCGAGGTCGTTGCGCAGGCGCACCAGCACTTCCATGGCCGGCCCTTCGTCGTTGGCGGCATAGGAGGCGACGATCGGCTGGCAATAGAGCTCGAAGCGGCTATCGCGCAGCGCGGCTTGCAGCGTCTGCAGCCAGTGTATTTCACCGCTCTGACGCGCAAAGACCTCATCGCGCGCCGAGTACACGGCCACGTGACCGCCCTGGCGCTTGGCGACGTAGCAGGCGGAGTCCGCCGCCGCCAGCAGCTCCTCGATGCTGCCGCTGTCACGCGCGATCTCGACCAGACCGATGCTGACCCCGACGTTGAAGATCTTGTCCTTCCAAACAAAACGAAAATCCTTGACCGCGCGGCAGACGTCGTCGGCAATCTGGCGCGCCTTGTCCAGCGGGCAGCCCACCAGCAGCATGCCAAACTCATCGCCGCCAATACGCGCGACCGTGTCCGAATCGCGCACCGCATCGCGCAGAATCTTGGCTGTTTCGCGCAGCATGGCATCGCCGGCCTGGTGGCCGCTGCTGTCATTGATGCTCTTGAAGCGGTCCAGATCCAGGTAGCACAGCACGTGGGTGCTGTCGCCGCGACGCGCGATGTCCGTGGCATCCTGCAGCCGGCGCTCGAAGTCGCGGCGATTGAGCAGCCCGGTCAACGCATCGTGCGTCGCCTGATACGACATCTGCCGCGCCAGACCGCGCACTTCCGTCACATCGTGCAGCAATACCACCACGCCGATGCTCTCGCCGGTTTCCACGCGGATCGGCGCCGCCGACAACTCCACCAGGCGCTCGCCGTTGACCGAGCGAATCAGCAGTGCGCGGCGCCCGATGTTGAGCGGCGTACCGACCGCGAGCGCCTGCCTGACCGGCTCAGTCAGCAGTTTGCGGTCGGAGTCCTCGACCGCGCGCGCAACCTCATCGAGCGGCTTGCCGGCGGCGGCCGCGGCATCCATGCCGAGCAGGCGTGCGGCCGCCAGGTTCAGATGCTCAACCTTGCCCTCGTTGTCGATCGTGATCAGTGCTTCCGGCAATGATTCGAGCGCCAGCCGTGCGCGCGAGCGGCGCTCCGGGGGCTGCAATGCCTGAACAGCCTGCGTCGGCAGGACCTCCACGCCCACGACCAGCAGTGCCTGCTCGCCTTCGTGCTCGATCGGCCAGGTCGAGAGCTCCAGGCGCGCGCCATTGCCCTGAGCGCCGGTCAGATCCACTTCGTAACGTTCGGCGGCCGCCTCACCGGCAAGACGCCGGCGCATGTTGTCTCCGACCAGTTCGGCATATTCCGGCGGCACCAGATCCTCGAGACGGCGGCCGATGAGCTCATCGACCCGGCAGCCCACCAGGCTGGCGAATTGCGGATTGGCGTAGCGGATCGACTTGCCGTGAATCATCACGGCTTCGTGCACGCGATCACCGAGCGCGCCGATAGGCGCACTGATCAACGGCAGCTGGTCGACGGCCACCGAGGCGCGTGCCAGCAGATGATTGACGGCGGTGACCAGCACCGCGAGTTCGGGCTGATCGGTCTGCAGTTCGATGCGGGTCTTCAACGAGCCGCCGATGGCGGTGCGCTGAACCTGTCGCGAGACTTCCTCCAGTGCAGTGAGTTGCCGTCGCTGGAGGAAAAACAGCACCAGCAGCAGCAGTGCGGCAACACCGAATAGCAGGCAGAGCAAGGCAATTATCGACATCAAGGTCGTCTGTTCAAGCGATGCTTTCCTTGGGAGAAGGGCCAAGCTCTGCCATCGCCTGCGCCAGCAGCATAGCCGAGTACGAGGCAACACCCATGGCATTTCACCATATCGTGGCAGCAATCGCCCTTGGCAGATGCGACAAAAACCCTTAACGTGCCGCCGTAGCGAGTTCGGGATTACGTTCAATGCTGACACAAGTCGCCCGCGAGCAGATGATCGAGCAGCAGGTGCGCGCCTGGCACGTGCTCGATGAACGCATCCTCGACGCGCTGCGTGCTGTGCCTCGCGAGCGTTTCGTGCCCGAGCATTGGCGCGAACTGTCCTTCGCCGACTGCGAGATTCCCTTGCCGTGCGGCAAACGCATGTTGCGGCCGATGCTGGTTGGGCGATTGCTGCAGTCGCTGGCGCTACAAGGCGGCGAGCAGGTGCTGGAAGTAGGCACCGGCTCGGGTTATGTCTCAGCTTGTCTGGCCCAGCTCGGCGGCCAGGTACGTACGCTCGAACTGCACCCGGAAGTCGCCGAACTGGCGCGCGCTAATCTGAAAGCGGTCGCGGACGCCCCAACCGTTGAGGTCATCAACGCCGACGGCATGCAGCTCGACGAGCCGTCACGTTATGACGCCATCGTGCTGACGGCCTCCCTGCCGATCTACCAGCCGCGCTTTGAGCGCGCGCTCAAGCCCGGGGGGCGCCTGTTGGTCGTGGTCGGCGCCGGCACGCTGCAGCGTGCGAGCCTGATACGCAGCGCCGGGGCAGGCGAATACAGCAGCGAGCCGCTGTTTGAGACGTGCATCGAGGCCCTCGAGGGGGCGCCGCGGCCTGCCGCCTTCGGCTTCTAGCGTATGGCGAGCGTCCCGGAGATTGCGCCGCAGGAACTCAAGCGCCGCCTCGATGCGGGCGAGTCCCTCACGGTGCTCGACGTGCGCGAGCCCTGGGAATGCGCCATCGCGCGCCTGCCCGGTACCCTCAACATCCCGCTCACTGAAGTTCCATCGCGTCTGGGCGAGCTGGACAGCGGTGCCGAGATGATCGTGATGTGCAAGGCAGGCGGTCGCAGCCGCCGCGCCGCCGAGTTTCTGTCGGCTTACGGCTTCGGGCGCATCGCCAATCTCGCCGGCGGGATCGACGCCTGGGCGCGTGACATCGATCCCAGCTTGCCCACCTACTAGGGTCAGCAACGGGGTGGCTTCATGAAGGCTTCCTGGATGCTCGGCGTAGTGTGCGCCTGCAGCACGGCCAGCGCCGCGGTCACGGATCTGCTGCAGGTCTACGATCGGGCAACGGTCACCGACCCGTTGATTCAACAGGCCGCGGCGACGCATCTGGCCGTACGTGAGACCCGGACTCAGGCGCTGATCGGCCTGCTGCCGATCGACCTGAGCGCCAACAAGTATTGGCAAGGTGTCGGCAGCGTCCCGGTCACGCTCCCCGCCACCGCGAGCTTGACCCTGGCCGTCAATCTATTCTCGTGGAACAGTTGGGTGGCGCTCAAATCGGCCGATGCGACGGTGGCGCAGGGCGAAGCGAATTACCTGGCAGCCCAGCAGAGCCTGGTGCAGCGCGTGACCTCGCAGTATTTCGGCGTGCTCGCCGCGCAGGACACACTGAGCGCGCAGCAGAGCGCGTTGCAGTCGGTACAGATCCAGCTCGATCAGGCCGAACAACGCTTCAACGTCGGCCTGATCGCTATCACCGATGTCGAGATCGCTCGCGCCTCGCGCGACAGCACCAACGCGGCGGTGATCGCCGCCAAACGCGCGCTCGCGACGCAGCAGGATCTACTGCGCGCGATCACCGGCGACAGCTACACGAGTCTGGCGGGGCCGGGCGACGCTATGCCTCTGCTGACCCCGCAACCCGCCAGCGAGGACGCCTGGGTGACGACGGCCATGGACCAGAACGCGAGCCTCATTGCCAGCCGCATGGCCTCAGAGATCGCACGCGATGGTTTGCTGGCGGCCTATGGCGGTCACCTGCCCACGATCGGCATTAACCTGTATCGCAATTGGGCGCTCGAGCACGGCAATTTCACACCGCCGGCCGAGGCCGAGAGCCTGCTCGGTACCCTGACCCCGTTCACCGGCAACTCCGATACCATCTGGCAGGTCGGAGTCTCGGTGCCGATCTTCACCGGCGGCGCGACGCAATCCAAGGTGCGCCAGGCGCGCTACACCTGGGACGCCGCGAAAGCGGGTCTGGACTACACCTCGCGTCAGACCGAGGAGCAGACCCGCGATGCCTACCAGGGCGTGATCAGCCAAATCTCCCAAGTGCAGGCGCTGCAACAGGCGGTGCAATCCAGTCGTGTGTCGCTGCAGGCCAGCGAGGCCGGCTACGCGGTCGGCATCAAGACCGCGGTGGACGTGCTGACCTCGCGCGAACTGCTGGTGCAAGCCGAAACCAACTACGCGCAGGCGAAGTACGGCTATCTGGATGGCATCGTGTCGCTGCGTCTGGCGGCAGGCAGTCTCGACCGGCACACGGTCGAACTGATCAACGGCTGGCTTGGCGAGCCCGGCCCCCAGCCGCCGAACTCAACCCCGCCCCCGGCCTCGGGGCCGTAGCTGTCCACCGGCAGGCGCCCCGACGGCGGGCCGTATCAGCGTAGCAATCAGCCGCAGCAATTTGCCCAACGCGCCCCGATGGGCATCGATCGCCAGGCGGGCCGCCTCGCCCTTGATCGCGCGCCGGTCGGCATCGCGGAGCAAGCTCGCGAGCGCGGCGGCCAGCTCATCCGCATCATGCACCGTGATCAACGCGCCCTGCTGCGCGAGGGCGTGCGCAATGTCGGGACTATTGAACTGCTCCGGCCCAGCGAGCACGGGTAAGCCCAGCGCCGCGGGCTCGAGCAGATTGTGACCGCCGATCGGCACCAGGCTACCGCCGACGAAGGCGACATCGGCCGCCGCGTAGAACTCGAGCAGCTCTCCCAAGCTGTCGAGCAGCAGCACTTCATGGCTGCTATCGAGGACCGCATCGGCCCGCGGGTCCGAACCGATGCTCGAGCGGCGCAGGCAGCGAAAACCCTGGGCGGCAATGGCCGCCGCGGCGGCCGGGAAGCGCGCTGGATGGCGCGGGGCCAGGATCAGCAGCGCGCGCGGTTCGCTGGTGCGCAGCTGCCGGTGTGCTTGCAGCACGATCGGCTCCTCGGCGGGATGGGTACTGCCCGCGACCCACACCGGCCGCCCGGCGCCGTAGCACGCGCGCAATAGCGCGCCGCGCTCATAGATGTCGGCGGGCAACGTCCGGTCGAACTTGATATTGCCGGCCAGCATCAGACGTTGTGGTGCGACCCCGATTGCGGCAAAGCGCTCGAGATCGGCGGCAGTCTGAGCCCCTACCCAGACATTCGCGGCCAGCGCGGCGCGCATGAGTCCCGGCAGGCGCTGATAAATTCTGGCGCTGCGGGCCGAGATGCGCGCACTGGCGATCAGGGCCGGTACCCCTGCGCGGCTGACCTGATCGAGCAGATTGGGCCACAGTTCGCTCTCGATCATGATCAGCAGCCGCGGTCGCAGCCGCGCCAGACAGCGGCGTACGCAGCCCGGCAGGTCATAGGGCGCGTACCGCACCTCGAGTCCGGGCAGCAACGCGCGCGCGCGCGCGCGACCCGTCGGTGTCGCACAGGTCAGCGTGATTTCGAGCCCGTGTTCGCGTTCGCGCAGTGCTGCAATCAGTATGGCGGCGACCTGCACCTCGCCGACCGAGACCGCATGCACCCACACGCCGCCGCCGGCGCGGGCCGCCCCGAGCCCGAAGCGCGCCGCGCCACCGCGCCAATAGTCGCGCGTGCGCAGGCCACGCCACAAAATAATCAGCGTTGCGAACGGCAGTGCCAGGTAGAGCAGCAGCGTATAGAGGCGACGCATCCCTACGCAGCCGAGGCCTGCGAAACCGCTGTGAAATAGCCATCGAGCAATGAAGCCCAGTCGGCATCGGAAAATCGCTCGGGCGGCAGGGCGTCCGTGATCTTTTCGATGGAGCGGCGCAATCGCACCAAATTGCCGTCGCACCAGTAGCCCGGATGGCGCAGCTGGCCGCGATCGAAGTCCAGCAGCCAGACCTGCTCGTTATCGTCCAGCAGCACATTGTGCGCATTCAGATCGGCATGATAAATGCCATCGTCGTGGAAACGGCGCAGACAGCGGCCAATGACAATCCAGCTGGTCAGCGCCAGTGGCGCGCAGCGCAGTCGCGAGGCGAGCGAGCGAGCCGCCGGGATCTGCTCGGTCAACAGATCCGCGGTATAGCTGAAGCGGCCGCTGCGGCAATAGCTCGCTGCAATCGGCACCGGCACCGGTAGACCGGCACGGCGCAGCGCATACAGCAGGTGCCACTCGACGTACGAGCGCGTGAGCGCCTCGCCGTGCCAGAGGTAGCGGTCCCCCGACAGGTGCGCCATCCAGCCGCCACGCCGGTAGTGGCGCAGCACCAGCTGCCGCGCGTCGGCCTCGATGAACACGGCCGCACCGCGTCCCTCGGCCGTCTCACGCACTTCGCCGCGGCGCGACCACCACAGGCGATCGAACCACGAGGCGTCGGCGTTGCCCGCGCGGGAGGCGTCATATAGCATCGCGCCGCCGCGAATCGGTTTGTGCCGCACTTCAGCCCCGATCGGCCAGCGCAAAGATTGCCGCATGACTCATCCCATTACGCCGCCCGCGAGCCTGTGCATTCTGCGGCTCTCGGCCATCGGCGACACCTGCCACGTCGTGCCCGTCGTGCGCACGCTGCAGCGCCTTTGGCCGACGACACGGCTGACCTGGATCATCGGCCGTACCGAGGCGCGTCTCATGACGCTGCTGCCCGATATCGAGTTTATCACCATCGACAAGCGCGCCGGGCTCGCGACCGTGCGAGCGTTGCTCAGCGCGCTGCACGGCCGTCGATTCGATGTCTTGCTGCACCTGCAGCTGTCGCTGCGCGCCAGCCTCGCCTCGCTCGCGGTGCGCTCGCAGCTGCGACTGGGCTTCGACCGCGCCCGCGCGCGCGAACTGCAATGGCTGTTCACCAACGCGCGCATTGCGCCGCGAACCGATGAGCACGTGCTCGACAGCTTTCAGGGTTTTCTGACGGCCTTAGGCATAGAGCCCGGTGCGCTCGAATGGAATCTGCCGCTGCCGGCGCAGGCGCGCGAATACGCCGCCCGGCTGATCCCCGATGCGCGCCCGACCCTTATCGTCAGTGCCTGTTCGAGCCACCCGGCGCGCAATTGGCGAGCCGAACGCTACGCGGCAATCATCGACTACGCCGTTCACCGCCACGGTATGCGTGTGCTGCTGTGTGGCGGCCGCTCGGGGCTCGAACGCGAGATGGGCGAGGCCATCGAGCGCCATGCCGGCGTGCCGCTGGTCAATCAGATCGGCCGCGATACCCTGCCGGAGATGCTCGCGCTGCTCGCGCGCGCCAGCGTGTTGTTGTCGCCGGATTCGGGCCCCGTGCACATGGCCACCATGGTGGCCACGCCGGTGATCGGCCTGTACGCCGCCACCCGCCTGCAGCGCGTCGGGCCCTATCTCTCGCGCCAGTGGTGCGTCGACCGCTACGAGGCTGCGGCGCGCCGTTTCCGCGGCTGCAGCGCCGCACAGCTGCCGTGGCATCAGAAGATCGAAAATCCCGGAGTCATGGATCTGATCGAAGTGGCAGATGTGCGCGAGCGTCTGGATGCGCTGCTGCTACGATAAGCCCATGAATGACATCCTGGTGCCGATCTCTCCGGGCGAGCTGCTCGACAAGATCACGATTCTGCGCATCAAGTGCGCGCGCATTGAGGACGCAGCAAAGCTGACCAATGTGCGCCTGGAGCTGTCGCGACTGCAGCGCAGTCGCGAGGCCTGCCTGCCGGCCGATGCCGATATCGCGGCCGAGGAGGCGGCGCTCGAGCGCGTCAATTCGGAACTCTGGGACATCGAGGATCGCATCCGCGAACACGAGGCGCAGCGTCGCTTCGATGCCGCCTTCATCGAACTCGCGCGCGCCGTCTATCTGCGCAACGATGAGCGCGCCGCAATCAAACGGCGCATCAATCTCAAGCTCGATTCAGCGCTGGTCGAGGAAAAATCCTACCGTCCATACCGCTGAGCCTGTCTGTGTATTTCGCGTGGCTCAGCGCTGCAGCGTGTACTCAGCGCCGCAGTACGGACATTTGGCGAAGCCGGTCGCCTCGATCGGCAGGTAGACGCGCGGGTGCGAATTCCACAGGCTCATATCCGGCATCGGGCAGGACAACGGCAGATCCGGGCACGTCACGCTGTATTGCAGCTGGGCGTTGGGGGTACGCAGTTCCGCGTTCGATGTCATGACCTGATTATATCCGCAGGCGCGTTTACTCGCCCATGACCTGATCCCAGACCGCCGTGACGGCCGAGCGCTCGGCCACGAAATCCCCCGCCCCGACCACGGCACCGAGCCCATCGAGCGCGCGATGGTGCAATCGCGTGCGATAGGCGCGATAGATGCCCGTCAGCACGTCGACCTGCGCCTGCGGGACCAGGTTCGCCGAGGCCACCGACTCGAGCTGGCGAATGGTATCGGCGTAGAACGCCACCGGCGGGTAATCCCGGGCCCAGTTCAGCGCCCAGTACTGCGCCAGAAACTCGATATCGCCCATGCCGCCGGGGTCCTGCTTGAGATCGAACTGCCCGGGCTCGGCGCGCGAGAGTTCACGGCGCTGACGGTTACGCATGTGGCGCACGTCCTCGCGCAGCGTAGCGCGCCGTACGTGCCGTGCCAGAACCTCGGCGCGTAGAGCTTCGAACTGCTGCATGAGCACGGCCGCACCCGCCACGGCGCGCGCGTGCAGCAGTGATTGATGTTCCCAGGTCCAGGCCTCACGACGCTGATATTCGGCGAACGCATCGATGCTGGTGATCAGCAGGCCCGCCTTGCCGCTCGGTCGCAGCCGCATATCGACTTCGTACAGCCGACCGGCGGCGGAATGCATGGTCAGCAAATGTACCATGCGCTGCGCGAAGCGCAGGAAAAACACCTGGTTGTCGATACCGCGACCGCCCGCGGTTTCCTGCTGCGCCCCGCTCGAATCATGCAGAAACACCAGATCCAGATCGGACGCATAACCGAGTTCCATGCCGCCGAGCTTGCCGTAGCCGACCACGCACAGGCTCACGTTGCGCCGCGCCGAGCCTTCACCACACCTGGGCACTCCGAGCGTGGGGGTGAGCTGCTGCCAGGTCAGGCTCAGCGCTCGCTCGATGATCAACTCGGCGACGTCGGTCAGGCGATCGCTGACCTGCATGACCGGCAGCCGCGAGAGTAGATCGACGACTGCCAGCCGAAAGATCGCGGCGCGCTGAAAGTGCCGCAAGCGCTCGATCAGTTGCTCCTCATCTGCCTCATCGACCCCGTCCATGCGCTGCTCGAGATCGGCCGCCAGTGCCGCACGGTCCGGCGGCTGTTCGAGCAGGCGCTCGTCGATGAGTTCATCGAGCAACAGCGGATGCGCGGCGATCTGCTCGATCAGAAAATCGCCGTGGGTGGCGAGCTGCACCAGCCGCGCACGGGCGCGCGGGTTATGCAGCAATAGCGCCAGATAGGCCGAGCGCGTGCCGATGGCTTCGAGCACGCGCAACAACCGCCGCAGGGTTCGCAGCGGCTCGCGGGTCGAGCACACCTCGATGGCCAGCACCGGCAGCAGCGCCAGCAGCCGGCGTGCGCCGGCCTTGTCGAGCCGTCGCGTCGAGGCCGCCTCATGGATTTCCAGCAGCATCTGCGCTGCCGCGGTCGCCTCGGTCCATCCCAGCGCCGTGAGCCGGGCCGACAGGACCTCAAGATCGCCCGCACCGAGCGGCAGCAGTGGCGGTGCGGACGCCAGCGCCTGCTCATTGCCGAACACCACGGCGCGGAAATGCGCCGCGACGCCTGCACGATGCGCAGCGAGCCGCGCGGCGAGCTGCGGCCAGTCGGCGCAGCCCATGCTCCAGGCGAGGCGCTCGCGCTCGAACGCGTCGCCCGGGAGCTTGTGCAGCTGCTGATCGGCTCGCATCTGCAGCCGGTTCTCCAGCCGCCGCAAGAATTCATAGGCGGCATCGAGTTCGGCCACGGCCGCAGCGGGCAGCAGCTTGGCGCCGGCGAGCAGCGGCAGCGCGTGGCGCAGCGAACTGCCCTGTAAACGCCGGTCCTGGCCGCCGCGTATCAACTGGAACGACTGCACGATGAATTCGATTTCGCGAATACCGCCATCGCCGAGCTTGATGTCGTCGTCCAGATCCCGGCGCAGCACCTCACGCTCGATGAGTCCCTTCATGTCGCGCAGCGACTCGAATACCCCGAAATCCAGATAGCGTCGATACACGAACGGGCGGATCGCGGCGCGAAACAGCTCGCTGTAGGCGGACTCGTTGGTGATTGCGCGCGCCTTGACCCAGGCATAGCGCTCCCAGTCGCGGCCGTGGATCTGCAGATAGTCCTCGAGTGCGGCGGCATTTGAGACCACCGGACCGCTATCCCCGAACGGTCGCAAACGCAGATCCACGCGGAATACGAAGCCCCCTTCGGTCTGCTGCTCGAGCAGGCGGATCAGTTGCTGTACCAGGCGCGTGAAGAATTCCTGATTGCTGATCGAGCGCGCGCCGTCGGTCTCGCCGCTCTCGAGATACAACGGCACCAGATCGATGTCGGAGGAGAAATTCAGCTCGCCGCCGCCGAGCTTGCCCATCGCGACGATGATCAGTTGCTGCGCCTCGCCTGCAGCGCTGCGCGGCTGGCCGTAACGCAGCCCAAGCGCGCGGGCTGCAAATTGCTCTGCCAGCCGCAAGGCGCCTTCGGCCGCGCGCGACAGATCCGTCAGCGTCTCGTCGAGACTGGCCCAGTGCGCCAGATCCCGCCAGGCGATGCGCGCGAATTCGGCACGGCGCCAGCGCCGCAGCGCCGCCATGAAGTGCGCTTCCTCCGGCGCGGCCGGCAATTCCGGCAGCGGCAGCGCCTCGCCGGCGAGCCGTTGCCCCGAGCGTGCCAGCAGTGCCTCCCACAACGCCGGGTCGCGGCACAGCGCGTCGAGCACGAAGTCGCTGGCAGCCAGCACGCCAGGGGCGCTCGCGGCCAGCACGCTCTCGGAGCTGTGCAGCGCGGCGGCCACGGCCGGCGCACGTTCCGTGAGCATCGCCAATGCCCGGGCCTGCGCTGCCTCGACCGCTTCCATGACGAGAAATCAGGAGCCTGTCTGGATACTCAGACAGGCTCCTGGGCGTTCAGCTGTTGCACGGCGACGCGCACCGAGAGCGTGTGTGAACCGCCGCCCAGAATCACCCCGCGCAGCGGCGAGACGTCGCCGAAGTCGCGCCCCCAGGCGAGCGCGACATGCTCCTGCTGGATGCGCACATTGTTGGTCGGATCGTATTCGACCCAGCCGAAGGGCGGCGCAAACACCGCCACCCAGGCGTGCGAAGCGTCCGCGCCGAGCAGAGATGGCGCCGCCGCCGCCGCACTGGTCCTGGGCCCGTGGGTGCGCACGTAGCCGCTGACATAGCGCGCCGCGAGCCCGGCGCTGCGCAGGCAGGCGATCATCAGATGCGCATAGTCCTGGCAGACGCCGCGACGTTTGTGGAACACCTCGAGCAAAGGGGTGGCGATCTCGGTCTCACCGGGTGCATAGGTGAATTCTTCATGGACCTTGGCCATCAGGCCGGCGGCCACCTCGGGTACGGTGCTCCCGGGCTTGAGACAGTCGCGCGCGAAATCGCCGAACAGGCGCTTGATGCGCACGAACGGCGATTCGCCTCGAAAGCGCATCGCCTCGAGCCACTGCTGCTCGCGCGCGCGCGCGAGGTAGCCCAGCTGGTCGCGCACCCGCTCCCAGGCCTCGCCTTCATGCGCGGGCAACTTGGGCGGTGCTTCGAGACTGACCTCCATGTTGGCGATGACCTGCAGCCGGGCATGCGGCCGATCGAACTCGACGCGCGTGACGCGATTGCCAAAGGCATCGAGGTGCTCGCTGCGTACCGCCGGTTGCGGCTCGATCTGGATGTTATGTTCCAGGCAGTGCTGGCGCGGGGAGCTGCGCGGCGTTAAATGCAGCTGCTGGTGCGAATGCGCCACCTCGCGACCGTAGCGATAGAGCGTCTCGTGTCGCACGGCGTAGCGCACCGGCCTCACGTGGTCACCGTGTGCAGATCCGGATCCACGAGCGAGAAGTGTCGCAATGCGAGCCGGTCGGACACTCGCGCCGCCGCGCCCGCCAGCTCCGACAGCGCCGCCGATATCAACTGCCTGCGCGCAGCGCCGTGCTCGCCCCCCTCTTCGACTCCCGCCGTCGAAGTTTCGGTCAGTTGCGCGATCGGCTGTTCGAGCTGCTCATCCGGCGTGGCGCCGAGGGACTCGGCCAGATCGGCGAGGGCGTGCCGGATGGCGCTCCATTGGAACCCGAGGGCGCGCGGACTGCCCTCATCGAAAACCAGCAGCTGCAGCACCGGCGCGAGCTGCGGCGTGGAGACGTAGCGCGTGCGGTAGGTGATGCTGACGCCACCGACATCGAGCAGCCACTCGAGTTCCCCCTGGCGCACGGGCGTACCCGAGGCGAGCCGGTTCGCCACCAGGGCGGCCAGAAACTGCACCCGCTCGAGGCGCCGCCCGAGCATCAGCAGCCGCCAGCCATCGTCCTGCGTCATATCATCGAGCGCGAAGCCGCTGAGCGCGGTCAGCGCGACCAACAGCCGGTCGAGCGCCTCGAGCGGATCGCTCTGCGTCGCCCCGGCCTCATGGAACTGTCGCTGCATGACACTGATCGAGCGCCAGTGCTCGGCCGACAGTCGACTGCGCGACTGTGTCGCGCACCAGCCGAGCCGACCCAAATCGGCCGCGAGGCCAAATTTATGAGCATCGTCGAACACGGTCGTGGCCGGATCGCCCTCACGAGGCAGCACGCCGTAGCGGATGCATTGCTCGCGCCCGCGGCGCCACACCGTCGCGCTGGTGCGCATCGCCAGCGTCGCGCGCACCAGCCGCGCCTTGTCTTCGCAGCGCTCCGAATAGCGCCCAAGCCAATAGAGATTCTCCACCAGCTGCGAGGGCAGATCATCGTGACGCATGCGTCGCGGCAGGGCTTGCGCCTCGCTGGCCGCGGCGCTGTCGCCGGCAGTTTCGCGCAGCGCCGGAGCGGCGAGCACCCAGACATCCTTGCTGCCGCCGCCGCGCTGACTCGAGACGATATCCACCACGCCTTCGGCCGCAATTCGGGCCAGCCCGCCGGGCATCACCTGATAGCCGGTGGGGGTCGCGACCGCATAGACGCGCAGGGTCAGCGTGCGCGGCGCGAGCTGCACGGTGGCGCCGGCGCGCCACGAGGGCGCTTGCGACAACGACACGCGTTCCTGCGCGACATACGCGTACGGCCGGCCGCGCAGCCGACGAATCAGCGTCGCGCGCTCCTCGCCTCCGAGGTCGCGGCCAAAGCAGGGTTCGAACTGCTGATTCGGATAGGTTGCTTTGACGACCAGCTTTTCCAGATGCGTGACCACGTAGTCGAGCGCCGGGCGCTCACCGCACCACCAGGTCGCGACCGACGGCAGGCGCAGCGGCTCTCCAAGCAACCACTCCGCCGCGCCGGGCAGAAACCCTTGCCAGGCGGCCGATTCGAGCAGGCCGCTGCCGAGCGCGTTGGCGAGCAGCACGCGGCCGGCGCGCACGGCGCCGAGCATGCCGGGCACTCCGAGCGCCGAGTCGGGGCGCAGCTCCAGTGGATCGCAGTAATCGTCGTCGAGCCGTCGCAGGATTGCGTGCACGCGCCGCAGTCCCAGCAGCGTCTTCAAATAAACCGTATCGGCTCGCACCGTGAGATCCTGCCCCTGCACCAGGGGCAGCCCCAATTGCCGCGCGAGATACGCGTGCTCGAAATAGGTTTCGTTGAACGGCCCCGGAGTGAGCACCACGACCAATGGCGCAGCGCCGTCGTCGGCGAACTCCATGAGGCTATCGCGCAGCGTATTGAAGAAGGCGGCCAGCGGCCGGACCGTGAGTTCATTGACCAGACCCGGTAGCACGCGGCCTATGATGGCGCGATTTTCGAGCGCATAGCCGGGGCCCGAGGGCGTCTGCGTGCGGTCGCTGAGCACCCACCAGCGCCCGTCGGGAGCGCGCGCGAGGTCCGCAGCGTACAAATGCAGCCAGGTGTTGCCGACCGGCCGCGTGTCGTGCGCGGCCCAGAGAAAATTCGGATGACCGAAGACGAGTTCCGCGGGCACGACGCCCTCGGCGATCAGGTACTGGGCGCCGTACAAGTCCGCCAACAGGGCATTGAGCAGCTGTGCGCGCTGCTGCACGCCGGCTTCGATGGCGCGCCATTCGTCGGCCGCGATCAGCAATGGCAACGGATCGAGCTGCCAGGGCCGATCGCGCCCCTGCGGGTCGGCGTAGACGTTGTAGGTGACGCCATTCTCCACGATCAGCCGTCGCGTCATCTCGACGCTACGGCGCACCGCTTCGGCCCCGCCGTCGGCAAGATGTTCGATCAGGGGCTGCCAGTGCGCGCGGATCGAACCGTCTCGATCGAGCAGCTCATCGTAGCGCTGCGGACTGCCGGCATAGAGCAGCTGCTTCGAATTGGGCATCGTGCGCAAAGCCTTGAGCGGCACCCTTAGCCGGAGCGGCGTAAATCCAGCGTGAACGGAAAATCAGGGTTGGGCATCTCGCGGCTCGCCGGTGCTTTCGGCGGCATATCGGCGGCACTGGCCGGGGTATGCCCCATGCGGAAGAAGCGCGCCAGACGCCGGCTCTCGGCCTCGAAGGAGTTCACCGGGAAGGTGGTGTAGCTGCGCCCGCCAGGGTGAGCGACGTGGTACTGGCAGCCGCCGAGTGAGCGCTGCATCCACGTGTCGAACAGATCGAAGGTCAAGGGCGAATGCGCTCCTATCTTGGGATGCAGCGCCGCGGGCGGCTGCCAGGCACGATAGCGTACTCCGGCGACGAATTCTCCCACCACGCCCGTGGGCCGCAACGGCACCGTCCGACCGTTGCAGGTGAGCGCAAAACGATCCGGTGGCAGGCCCGTGAGGCGCACCTGCAGGCGCTCGACCGAGGAATCGACGTAGCGCACGGCGCCGCCGGGCGCGGCCTCCTCGCCCATGACATGCCAAGGCTCGAGCGCCTGGCGCAGCTCCAGGGTGACTCCCATCATCGAGACGTCGCCACATTTGGGAAAGCGAAATTCAAAGTGCGGTGCAAACCATGCGGGGTCGAACGCATAACCAGCCGCCCGCTGCTCGCTGAGCACGTCGCGGAAATCCTGCTCGACGAAATAAGGCAGCATGAACCGGTCATGCAGCTCAGTACCCCAGCGCGCCAAGCGCGGCGGCCGGTACGGCGTCTTCCAGAAGCGCGCGATCAGCGAGCGCAGCAGCAACTGCTGCGTGAGGCTCATGCGATGGTGCGGCGGCATCTCGAAGGCGCGTAATTCCAGCAGACCCAGACGTCCGTTCGGTCCATCGGGCGAGTACATCTTGTCGATACAGAACTCGGCGCGATGCGTATTGCCGGTTACGTCGATCAGCAGATTGCGCAGCAATCGATCGGTGAGCCAGGGCGGCACCTCGCCGGCGCCCGGCTGCGGCAGCTGCTGCAGGGCTATCTCGAGCTCGTACAGCGAGTCGTTGCGCGCTTCATCGACGCGCGGCGCCTGCGAGGTCGGGCCGATGAACAATCCCGTGAACAGGTACGACAGCGAGGGATGGTTGTGCCAGTAGGCGATGAGGCTGGCGAGCAGATCCGGCCGCCGCAGAAACGGCGAGTCCAGTGCCGTGGCGCCTCCCAGCACGAAGTGATTGCCGCCGCCGGTGCCCGTGTGGCGACCGTCGAGCATGAATTTTTCGGTGCTCAGACGCGATGCGCGCGCCGCCTCGTATACGAAACTTGTGCGCTCGACCAGCTCGCTCCAACCGTGCGAGGGATGGACATTGACTTCAATGACCCCGGGATCCGGCGTGACGCGGAAAGTGTTCAGGCGCGGATCCTTGGGCGGCTCGTAGCCCTCGAGCAGCACCGGTTGATTGAGCGCCTGGGCCGTGGCCTCGACCGCGCTGACCAGCTGCAGATAGTCCTCAAGGCACGAGGTCGGGGGCATGAACACGTACAGCACGCCATGGCGCGGCTCGGCGCACAGCGCGGTGCGCGCGACCCAGCCCGCCGACTCGCCCATCGCCGGACGCCGCTCCGGCGCCGCGGAAGAGCTGGCAGCGCGCGGCTGCGCGTGCCCCTGGACGGTTTGCGCCAGCGGCCGGAAGCTCTGCATGGGATCGGGCGCCAACGTGTAGGGATACTCTGTGCGCGTGACCCAGGGCTGCGCATCCAGCGGCAAGCGCAGCCCAAGGGGTGAATCGCCCGGAATCAGATAGCAGCGCTCGGGGCGCAGGAACCAGGACCCGCTCTGCCAGCGCTCGACGCTCGGATCGCGCGCGATCGGCAGCACGTGGCCGGCAATGCGCTCGAGCCCTTGTGAGAACACCCGCGCCAGGCGCGCGCGCTCCTGCGGGTCATCCAGCTTCGAGTCGAGCGGATCGACATTGATCGGCAATCGGCGCTCGCGCCAGAGGTAATGGAACACGTCCTCAAACGCCGCAAATTCATGGCGCGGATCCAGACCCAAGCGCTGGGCTACGCCGCGCAAGAACTGCTGCGCCACAGCCGGCGTCGCGCCGTAATCGCGCGTCTCATCGGCGATCAGGGCGCGCGCGCTCCAGATCGGCTCGCCGTCGCGGCGCCAGAAACAGTTCAGCGACCACCGTGGCAGCTGCTCGCCGGGGTACCACTTGCCCTGGCCAAAGTGAGTCAAACCCTGCGGTGCGTAGTGCTCGCGCAGGCGGTGAAACAGCTCGGCCGCGAGCCGGCGCTTGTCCGGGCCCAAGGCCGCCGTGTTCCATTCGGCACCGTCCGGATCATCGAGCGAAACGAAGGTCGGCTCACCCCCCATGGTCAGGCGCACATCGCCCTGCTCCAATTCGGCGTCGATCCGGGCCCCGAGCTGCTCGATCGCGCACCACTGCGCTTCGCTATAGGGTTTGGTGACGCGCGGGGCTTCCCAGACGCGCGAGACCGTCATGCGGTGTTCGAATTGCACCTCGCACTCATCGACTTCACCGCTGATTGGAGCGGCCGACGACGGCTCGGGCGTACAGGCGAGCGGGATATGGCCCTCTCCCGCCAGCAGTCCCGAGGTCGGATCCAGCCCGATCCAACCCGCGCCGGGCAAATACACCTCGCACCAGGCATGCAGATCGGTGAAATCCGCGGCGGGTCCCACGGGTCCGTCCAGCGCTTTGACATCGCTGGTGAGCTGAATCAGGTAGCCCGATACGAACCGGGCCGCCAGCCCCAGATGACGCAGCAGCTGCACCAGCAGCCAGCCGGAGTCGCGGCAGGATCCGGCTGCGCGGCGCAGCGTCTCCTCGGGCGTTTGCACGCCGGGCTCCAAGCGGATCAGATAACAAATGTCGCTGGCGACACGGTGGTTCAGCGCCACCAGAAAATCGATCGTGCGCGTCTTCGCGCGCGCGATGCGCTCCAGATACTGGGCGAATAAAGGCGACGCAGGCGCCTTGACCAGATACGGCGCCAGCTCGACCGCTTCCGTGCTCTCGTATTGCAATGGCACGTGCTCGGCGTAGGGGGCGAGGAAGAAATCGAACGGATTAAACACCGCCATCTCGGCGATCAGATCCACCTCTACGCGCAGCTCGCGCGTGCGCTCCGGAAATACCAGCCGCGCAAGGTAGTTGCTTTGCGGGTCCTGCTGCCAATTGATGAAATGCTCGGCCGGCTCGACCCGCAGCGAGTACGAGAGGATGCGCGTGCGGCAGTGCGGTGCCGGGCGCAGCCGCACCTGCTGCGCGCCCAGGCTCACGGCGCGGTCGTAGCGGTAGTGGGTAACGTGGTTCAGTGCGACATGGATGGACACGTGGATAAAGCCTCGGCGGTCACGGTGGGCGGCGCTAATGATGCCGCAATAGCATGCCGCAATAGCGGTACGGTGCGCACAAATGCTCAATCCGGGTGCAGCGTGGCCGCCACGGTACGCAAACGGTGCGCCATGGCGGGGAACGCCGGGGTGGGCGGCGGCCAAAAAAAAGCCCCGCATAGCGGGGCTTTAAGGTATTGCGCGGAAACGGGGGGGTCTTGTTCCGCGACTTTCAGGGCTCCGCGAACTGGCGTCCGCCTCACCCTGAGGACCACTATACCGAAGAATTATGGTTTGTAAAGTTAACCATTCGTTACATGTACATTACCGTTTGTTCACCAATAAAAAGGGCCGGACTCTCGTCCGGCCCTCTTAAGGCTCCGGGGCCTGTGATTGGACTGACGCTCGTCCGCGTTACATGTCCATGCCGCCCATGCCGCCCATGCCGCCCGGAGACCCATGGCCGTGCTCGGCCTCGTCTTTCGGCGCCTCGGCGACCATGACCTCGGTGGTCAATAGCAGACCCGCGACCGAAGCCGCGTTCTGCAATGCCAGCCGCGTCACTTTGGTCGGATCCAGGATGCCGGCCTCGATCAAATCGCCAAACTCACCGGAGGCAGCGTTGTAGCCGTAGCTGCCCTTGCCGTCCTTGACCTTGTTCAGAATCACGGCGGCATCTTCACCGGCGTTCTCGACGATCTGACGCAGCGGCTCCTCGATTGCGCGCGCCAGGATACGGATGCCGACCGTCTGGTCCTCATTCGCACCCTCGAGCTTGTCGAGCGCCTTGAGTGCGCGGATCAGCGCCACTCCGCCGCCAGGTACCACGCCTTCCTCGACCGCGGCACGCGTGGCGTGCAGCGCATCTTCGACACGGGCCTTCTTCTCCTTCATCTCGATCTCGGTGGCAGCGCCGACCTTGATCAGGGCAACACCGCCGGAGAGCTTGGCAACGCGCTCCTGCAGCTTCTCCTTGTCGTAGTCGGAGGTCGCTTCCTCGATCTGCTGGCGGATCGACTCGACCCGCGCCTTGATGTCGGCGGCCTTACCGTGACCATCGATGATGGTGGTGTTTTCCTTCTCCACCAGGATCTTTTTGGCTTCACCCATATCGTTCAGCGAGACCTTCTCGAGCGACAGGCCGACTTCGTCTGAAATCACCGTGCCACCGGTCAGGACCGCGATGTCGGCCAGCATGGCCTTGCGGCGATCGCCGAAGCCCGGGGCCTTCACGGCCGCGACCTTGAGAATGCCGCGGATGTTGTTGACCACCAGCGTCGCCAGGGCCTCACCCTCGACGTCTTCGGCGACCACGAGCAGCGGGCGACCCGCCTTCGCGATGCCTTCGAGCACCGGCAGCAGCTCGCGGATATTGCTGATCTTCTTGTCGACCAGCAGCACGTACGGCTTTTCGAGCTCAGTGCTCTGACTGGCCTGGTTGTTGATGAAATACGGCGAGAGATAGCCGCGATCGAACTGCATGCCCTCGACCACTTCGAGCTCATTGTCCAGACCCGAACCCTCTTCAACCGTGATCACACCTTCCTTGCCGACTTTTTCCATGGCGTCGGCAATGGTCTTGCCGATGCTCTCGTCGGAATTGGCCGAGATCGTGCCGACCTGCGCGATCGCCTTGCTGTCCTTGCATGGCTTGCTGAGCTTGCGCAGCTCTTCGGTGGTCGCGATGACCGCCTTGTCGATGCCGCGCTTGATGTCCATCGGGTTGCGCCCCGAGGCCACGGCTTTCAGGCCTTCACGGATGATCGCCTGCGCGAGCACAGTCGCGGTCGTGGTGCCGTCACCGGCCTCGTCCGAGGTGTTGGACGCGACTTCCTTGACCATCTGCGCGCCCATGTTCTCGAACTTGTCCTTGAGCTCGATTTCCTTGGCGACTGAAACGCCGTCCTTGGTAATCGTCGGCGCGCCGAAGCTGCGCTCCAGAACCACGTTGCGGCCCTTAGGGCCGAGTGTCACCTTGACCGCGTTGGCGAGGACGTTAACGCCCGCCATCATTCGATTGCGGACCCCATCGCCGAAGCGAACGTCTTTGGATGCCATTTTTCGTTTCTCCTGAAATCAGTGTTGTTCGTTGCGCCAGAGGTCAGGCGACGATGCCGATGATGTCGTCTTCGCGCATGTGCAGGAGATCCTGCCCGTCGAGCTTGAATTCCTGGCCCGAGTATTTGCCAAACAGGACCTTGTCGCCGGGCTTCACGCCCATGGCGACGATCTTGCCGCTTTCGTCGGTCTTGCCCGGGCCGGCAAAAACCACCTCGCCCTGAGACGGCTTTTCAGCTGCGGTATCCGGGATCACTATGCCGCCGGCGGAGGTACGTTCCTCTTCCAGACGCTTGACGATCACGCGATCGTGTAACGGACGGATTTTCATGTTAGCGCTCACTCCTGAATAGATTGTTTAGCGGAATCAATATGCTGGCGGGACCGAGGTGCCGCATCGAAGCGGGTGCACGCGTATGCTGACCGCTGTTAGCACTCATTGACAGCGAGTGCTAATAATACGGGCACAACGACGGAAAATCAAGTCCCTCGTGCGCGTCCGGTCCGATGGACACGCATCCGGAAAGGCTCTCCTTCGGCTTGGTCGTGCTCAGGTACGGCCGTATGCGGGAACAACAACCAACGGTGGCTGTGCTAAGGTTTTCCTTGTCCCCCACCCGGCACGCCTAAGGAAAAAGACATGGCAGACGAGTTTGCATCCGCGACCCGGCCGCTCACGAACCCGCCAGCCATTCACCCGCGTACCGTCGATGTCGGCCGGGGCGTCGCATGGTTGGGCGAAGGCTGGCGTCTGTTCATACCTGCCGTGGGTCCCTGGATCCTGATCGTCATTGTCGCGATTGTCCTGAACGTAGTGTTGGTCTTCATTCCGGTTCTGGGCAGCATCTCCAGTCACCTGCTGTTTCCGATCCTCATGGGCGGCCTGATGCTCGGCTGCCGGGCGATCGATCGCGGCGAACCCTTGACCGTTGCGCATCTTTTCGCGGGGTTTGGACCGAAAGCTGGATCGCTACTGATCGTCGGCCTGATTTACATCGCGGCGACGATCGCAATTCTCTTCCTGGTCGTGGCCGTGATCATCGCGATCTTCGGTGTGGCCGTGCTGTCACACCTATGGTCCGGACGGGATTCCCTTTCGGATGGCGCAGCGCTAGCCGGAATCGCGCTCGTTGCCCTGGTCGGCCTGCTGCTTTTTCTGCTCCTCTATTTGCCGTTGGTCATGGCGGTATGGTTTGCCCCGGCGCTGGTCGTACTTCAGGGCGCCGAACCATGGGATGCGATGAAGCTTTCCTTCATCGGCTCCGTCAGGAACATTCTGCCGCTTCTGATCTATAGCGTGGTGTGGACCATTCTTGCGATCGTAGCGTCGATCCCGCTCCTGCTCGGATGGCTGGTGTTTGGTCCGGTGACGGTCGCGTCGATCTACGCGAGTTATTGCGACATTTTCGAACCACCGCGCGCAGCCACGGCGGCTGCGGTCTGAAAGGACGATCGAGCATGGCGCACGCCAGGACGCCTGGCGGGAACGTGGCGTCGCTCGACGAACCTGCGCGAGACTGCGTCGAGATTGCGCGAAAGTGATCAGGGCCGAGCGAACCGACTTCGCGATCAGTTCAGCTGCGAGTGGCCGTTGACCGCGTCGCGGACTCGCGTCGAGAGCGCGACGGGCGCGTCCTGGCGCAGGAACCAGCGCAAGGACTTGGTATCCCCGATCAGCTCGAAGTTGTGGACTTTAAGCAGGTGCTGAACCGCGGCGCG